>ENA-ORCV01001034-ORCV01001034.1-marine-metagenome-genome-assembly--contig:-NODE-1034-length-11197-cov-2.785881_pt1 | contig 11197 bp, 12 predicted proteins | sample MGYA00237779_ERZ508509 | MGnify/ENA primary metagenome ERZ508509 (study PRJEB26180, sample SAMN06268772) | marine metagenome | isolation source: Bioluminescent Bay, La Paraguera, Puerto Rico | place... | reverse complement strand
TTGGCGAAACTGGCGAAAGTTGCGTTGATTTATTCACATATTGGCACTATCTCGTTGGTAACTGAGTGAGACACTCTTTTGATTTGAAATGGAGACGAATAGATGTCCGGATTTGACGATCGCGAAAAGGCAGCTGAAGCAAAGTTTGCGCATGACGAAGCGACAAAGTTCAAAATTGAAGCACGCCGCAACAAGTTTTTGGGCCAATGGGCTGCAGAGCAAATGGGCATCACAGCAGCATCAGAAGTAGACGCATATGCGAAAGAAGTGATTGCGTCTGATTTTGAAGAGCTGGGCGATGAAGACGTATTCCGTAAAGTTCGCGCAGACTTCGACGCGAAAGGCGTTTCAATTTCTGATGACGACCTTCGCGCGAAAATGAAAGAGCTTTACGCTCAAGTTGCAGCGGAATTTGCGCCAGAAAACTAAGCGTCGCTGGGTTTTCCAAAACAGATTGAACGGCCTCAGATTTCTGGGGCCGTTTTTCTTTGCCTTGGGAAATGAGTTGTGGTGAATTGCCTCGTAAGGAAGAGGGGCCCATGAACAACAAAAGTTCAATTCTGAGTAATCCGAGTTTTCGCAAACTGTTTGGCGCGCAATTGATTGCGCTTGCCGGTACGGGGCTGACAACAATTGCGCTGGCGCTCTTGGCTTTTGAGTTAGCGGGAGATCGCGCTGGTATCGTTTTGGGCACGGCACTGGCCATCAAAATGATCGCTTACATATTTGTCGCGCCAGCAGTTGGCGGGCTTATCTTGCCGCAACAACGCAAGTCTGTTCTCATCGCTCTTGATGTGGCGCGGGCGGCCTGTGTGCTCGGCTTGCCATTCGTCAATGCAGAGTGGCAGATCTATGTGCTGATATTTGTGCTCAATTCTTGCTCTGCGGGTTTTACGCCGGTTTTCCAGTCGATTATCCCGCAACTGTTTGATGATGAGGAAGACTACACAAAAGCACTTAGTTTTGCGCGATTGGCCTATGATCTCGAAAACCTCTTGAGCCCAACCATCGCTGCTGCGTTGCTTCTTTATGTTTCGTTTGATGTGTTCTTTGTTTTCAACGCCGTCGCATTTATTGTGTCGGCTGCGTTGGTCGCCATAGCGATTATTCCTGCTGCCAAAATCGATGATACGGTTCAGCTTTCTGCACGCGAAAGAATTGCCCACGGCTTTCAGATTTATCGAAAAACTCCAAGACTTGTCGGCATGTTGGCGATGTTTTTGGCCGTTGCTGCGGCTGGCGCGATGGTGATCGTCAACACAGTTGTTTTGGTGCGGGCTCAATTTGGCGGCGATGAAACCATGGTCGCCGTTGCGATGGGGGCTTTTGGTGCGGGATCACTAATTGCTGCGCTTATGATACCGCGACTGGTCGCCAGATTGGGCGATCAGGCCATTATGCGGCGGGGCGGTTGGCTTTTAGGCATAACGCTGCTTTTGGGTGCATATGTCGGGCAGTTTGAAATCCTCTTGGCGGTTTGGTTCGCAATGGGGATTGGCTACTCTTTAGTGCAAACGCCAGCAGGGCGGGTTTTGCGGCGCTCGGCGAGAGACGTCGACTTGCCAAAGCTTTTTGCGGCACAATTTACGCTTAGTCATGCTTGTTGGTTGTTGTGCTATCCGCTGGCAGGCTATTTGGCGAATGCATTTGGATTCCAGACCGCGTTTTTAAGTTTTGGCATTTTGGCGCTGATTGCAATGTTTGCATCGCAGCAAATCTGGACAACGGATGATCCTGAGGAAATCGAGCATCAGCACGAAGCGCTTTATCATGATCATGTGCATTTCCATGGTGACCACCACCAGCATGAACATGAGGGTTGGGAAGGGCCAGAGCCGCACAAACATCCGCACAAGCATGATGCCGTGACCCATAGCCACAAATTTGTGATTGATGGCCACCACACAGAGTGGCCGGTCAAAATCAATTAGAGGCGTTTCATTAGGTTGGCGAATGCCATTAGGCCCTCGGGCCACGCCCCAAAGCCTGATGTTCGATTGACGTGGCCAAGTTCGCCCGCATTGTTAAACGCTGATCCCCAGGCGCTGGCCATGGCTGCCGCTGCTTCAATGGAGCAGAACGGGTCGTTTGATGACGCAATGTAGGTAGAAGGAAACGGAAGCGGATCCATTGGCGTTGGTGCAAAGGATTTGACTTCGTCCGGCTGGTTATCTTGTTCCAAGTCCGGTGGCACGACCAGAAAGCCACCAATCACTTTGGTATCTGTCAATTTCTGCGCCACGTGCGCGATAGTGGTGACACCCAGCGAGTGGCCGACCAAGACGACTGGCCGCGTCGACAACAGAATTTGCTGGTGGACTGCATTTACCCATTCATCAAGAACGGGTTTGTCCCAATCATTCTGTTTTACCATTCGAGCAGTAGGCATTTTTTGCGCCCAACCATGCTGCCAATGGCCTTCAGGTGAGCCTTGAAAGCCGGGTATGACCAAAATATCTGCTTCGGAAATCTTCATAACATCTTGGTGCACAATTCTTAATTGCGATGCAAGAAAAAGTTCTTGACTTATCAGTAAGTGATCACTTACGGTAAGTTATGACTTACATAAAATCAGATCCAGAGTTTGACCAAAAGTGGGTGGCGTTGGCCGACCCGACGCGCCGTGCCGTGTTTCAGTTGGCGGCTGGGAAGGGCAAAAGTGTGCAAGCAATTGCGGATCAGTTGCCCGTTTCAAGACCCGCTGTCTCCCAGCATTTGAAGGTGTTGCATGACGCCAAACTGGTCAGCGTGGTGCTTAAGGGTAGGCAACGTTTCTACCGGGCACAGCCTGCTGGGTTAGCATCGTTGCGCCGCTGGTTAGATGAATATTGGAGCGAGGCGCTAGAGAGTTTTGCCATTGCTGCCGATGAAGAGGAGGAGAACAAGAATGATTGAACCTGTAGTGGTTGAAAACCGAACAAAAAAGTCGCCTGAGGATGCATTTCGGTTCTTTGTAGAAGAAATTCATTCCTTTTGGCCCATGGGGCATTCGATTGGTGAGGAGCCGCGTACGGACCTCATTATCGAATTAAAAAAGGATGGGCGCTTTTACGAAGTTTGTGGGTCAACAGAATGCGATTGGGGGCGGGTGCTCGAATTCGAAACGGGAAAATCCCTTCTATTGGCATGGCACCTCGACGCGAAGTGGGAGTTTGATCCTGAAAACTACACCGAAGTGTTGGTGACTTTTGAGCCAGAAGGTGCGGGCACGCTTGTCCGCCTAGAGCATTCAAAACTTGAGCGATATGGTGATGCGGCGAACGACGTTCGCGCCAGCTTGGCTGCTGCAACGGGTTGGCCCGACATTATGGGGACGTTTGAAAAACGTGCTGCCTAGGACCGCAGGGTTTTCCAACGTGAAAAGCGCCCGCCAAAGACATTGATGGCGAGGCCGATGAAGATCACTAGCCCGCCAACTATGGCGGGCTTTCACCCAAAAACAGGACACCGGAAACTACACCGAAGATCGGCACCAAAAGCGAAAATGGTGCGACCAAACTTGCTGGATGTTTTTTGAGGAGCTGGTTCCACAAGGCAAACCCGACAATGGTGGCCAAAAAGGCCTGATAAAGCACAGCGCTGATACCGAGGGCGGTCGGGTTTGTGAATGTGCTTATGATTGCTGTGCGGTCTTCAAACATCCAAGACATTGCCAAAAGCGGGATCACGGGGACAATGCTGGTCCAAATCGTATAAGCAAACATGTCGATTTGCCCGGCCTTTTTGGCGATCACATTCGCCAAACCCCAGAAAACTGCGCCGATGACCAACAGCATGAATGGCAAAAAGGCAGAGCCGCCAAATCGCTCGCCGCCCATTATCGCAATGCCGGAAAAGGCAATCACCGCGCCAATAATCTGCCAGCGCTTCGGTTTCTCGCCGAGCAGCAGTGCAGCAAACCCCATGGTGAAAAACACTTGTAGCTGCGGAATGATGGAAGACATTGAAGCATTGACGCCCAATTTCATGCCGACAAACAACAAGCCAAACATCAAAACGCCAAGGCTAACCCCATATCCGATGATATTGCCCCAACCGGTTGCAGGGCGCTTGATGAAAAAGATAAGCGGAAATGCCGCAAACAAATATCTGAGCGCTGTGAGCAGCAAGGGCGGCATTTCTTCAACGCCAAGTTTGATGACGACAAAATTGTAGCCCCAAATGGCGACCACAAGAATGGCCAGAAAAATGTCACGAATCGGCATGGTGAATTTTGCCCAAAGAAAAAGGTGGGTTGCCCCACCTTTTCATTATTCAGATATGTGGTCAATCAGCGATTAGGCGTCGCCAAATACCCGGTTGAAAATCGTGTCGACGTGTTTGAGGTGGTAAGCATCATCAAACATATCGTCGATTTGCGCGTCAGTTAGTGCGCCCGCAACTTCTTCGTCGGCTTTGAGGAATGTTGCGAAGTCGCCTTCGCCACGCCAAACTTTCATCGCGTTGCGCTGGACGGCGCGGTAGCTGTCTTCACGAGAAAGACCGGCTTGTGTCAGCGCCAGAAGCACGCGCTGCGAATTGTGCAAGCCACCAAGCTTGTCCATGTTCGCTTTCATGTTTTCAGGATAAACCACCAAATTCTCAACCACGTTGGTCAAACGTACAAGCGCAAAGTCCAAAGTAACTGTTGCGTCTGGTCCGATCATACGTTCAACGGATGAGTGGGAAATATCGCGCTCGTGCCAAAGCGCCACGTTCTCCATTGCCGGTGTCACCGCACTACGTACGATACGCGCAAGACCGGTGAGGTTTTCCGTTAGAATTGGATTACGCTTATGCGGCATTGCTGATGAGCCTTTTTGACCCTTAGAGAAAAACTCTTCAGCTTCCAAAACCTCAGTACGCTGCAGGTGGCGAACTTCGACAGCTAGACGTTCGATTGAAGAGGCAATAACGCCGAGCGTTGCGAAGTACATCGCGTGGCGGTCACGCGGGATAACCTGCGTTGAAACTGGCTCGGACACCAAGCCCATTTGCTCTGCAACATACTCTTCAACGCTTGGATCAATATTGGCGAAAGTGCCGACCGCGCCGGAAATTGCGCATGTGGCGATTTCTTCGCGGGCGTTTTGCAGGCGTTTCTTACAACGATCAAACTCTGCATAGGCTTGCGCCAATTTTACGCCGAAGGTTGTTGGCTCGGCGTGAATGCCGTGGCTGCGACCAATAGTGATGGTATCTTTGTGCTCTTCTGCGCGCTTTTTGATGGCTGCGAGCAGTTTGTCCATATCTTCCAAAAGCAGATCAGTTGCTTTGACCAGTTGCACGTTAAAGCATGTGTCCAAAACGTCAGACGACGTCATGCCTTGATGCACGAAGCGTGCCTCTGGACCAACAATTTCCGCGAGGTGTGTCAAAAACGCGATCACATCGTGCTTAACTTCACGCTCGATCTCATCGATGCGCTCAACATCAAATTGTGCGTCTTTGCCTTTGGCCCAAATAACGTCAGCGGCTTCTTGTGGCACAACGCCTTGTGTCACCTGAGCGCTTGCAGCGTGGGCTTCGATATCGAACCAAATCTTGAATTTGGATTCAGGTGACCAGATTGAGGTCATTTGCTCTCGGGAATAACGAGGGATCATGTTGCTAGACTTTCCGTTGCGGACTTTGGGGAGGATTGTGGTTTAAGCGCAATGGCAAAAACTGCGCTGATAAAAAACATTGGTGCAAGGACCAAAAGGCCGGTGCGAATGCTTGTGGCTTCTGTGATAAAGCCGATGGAAACCGGGCCGACCAGAAAGCCAGTGAGCGCCAAAAAGGACAATGTCGCCACGTTGCTTGCCGAAGAACGACCGGGTGCCTTAGCTGCAGCGCTTACGGCTAACGGGAAAGCGAGCGACGCGCCGAGGCCGATAAGGGCAAACCCAAACAACGCGATGACGTAGCTCTGAGCGAAATAGATTGTCGCAACGCCCAATAGGCCCACTGCGGCGAGACCTGCCGCCAGAATGTGGACAGGGACCAATTTACGAAAGTGATCACCGGATAGCCGCGCAAGAGCGACAATCAGCGTAAAGGCGGTGACTGACAGTCCGGTTAGACCAGGTCCGGCCTCGAGTGCATCACGCATAAATATCGCGGCCCAATCGGCGACTGCGCCCTCGGTGAGGGTGGTACCAAATGTGAAGGCGCAGATACCCAGCAAAACTGGATGCGGGAACGAAAAGCCTGACTTTTCTCTCTTTTCCGCCGGTTGATGTTGTGCGATTTCCAAACGCCTAAGGGCAAGATACCCAGCTGGCAAAAACACAATGCTCAGCAACACTCCTGCCCAAAGGGGGGAAATGCTTGCACCTGCTGCGCCTGAGCCCACAAGCGTACCTGTCATAAGGCCGAGGCTCCAAAGACCATGGGCTTTGCTCATCACCAATTGATCAAATTGTTTTTCAACTTCGTCAGCAGCGATGTTCATTCCAAGTTCCAAAATGGAAATGGATGAACCGACTGCAGCGAGTGCAATCGCTAAAGTGAGTTGGCTAGGTGCGATAAACGGCGCCAGCATCGCCAAGAAAAACAACGGGTAAAAGATCGCCATTGTCTTTTTTGCGCCGAGGGCATCGCCAATGCGTCCCGCAAACAAAAGTGAAAGCAAGGTGCCAATGGGTGCCCCAATCAGCGCCAATGCAAGTTCAGATGGGGAAAGTGCAAGCTTTTCTTGCACTTCAGGAATGCGAGGCAACCATGCGCCCAGCACAATTGGCTGCGTGAAGAAGATCAGAAAGAGCGCGTTTCTTGTTTTGGATGCCGTGCTCAATTTATAAAGCCTTATCCGCGACCCGAAAGCGCTGCGTTTCGGATGGCGTCCATCCGCGGCCCGTATGTTGTCGGGTCGTTGCCCTTGTATACAGCTGAACCGGCCACCAACGCGTTTGCGCCTGCTGCGGCAATCTCTGCCGCATTGTGTTCCGTAACGCCGCCATCGACTTCGATGTCAATTGGTCGATCGCCAACAAGGGCTTTGGCCTGGCGGATCTTTTCAATTGCTTGAGGGATAAAGGCTTGGCCACCAAAACCAGGGTTCACACTCATGATCAGCACAAGATCCAGCCGGTCAATTACGTTTTCGATCGCGGACACTGGTGTTGATGGGTTAAGCGAAACACCTGCTTTTTTGCCAAGGTTTTTGATGGCCTGGAGAGAACGGTCTAGGTGTGGCCCGGCCTCCGCGTGAACAGTGATGATGTCTGAGCCCGCCTTCGCAAACGCTTCCAAATACGTATCTGCCGGTGAAATCATCAGATGCACATCAAGCACTTTTTTCGTCACAGGACGGATCGCCTCAACAATCATTGGGCCGATTGTAATGTTCGGCACAAAGTGGCCGTCCATCACGTCAACATGCACCCACTCACAGCCTGCATCGTCGATCGCTTTCACTTCTTCGCCCAATCGCGCAAAGTCAGCAGACAAAATTGAAGGGGCGATTTTGATCGGTAGATCGGCCATGGCACGTTTCCGTTAGTCATTTGGTGACGTTTGCGCGCGGCGTAGCACATGAAACCGCAGCTGCCAATTGGCTGAAGGGCGAATTTCCGCAATATTCAGCCGTTTGTTGGTTTCTCACCAAAAATCACATTCGGTTGAGTGCGACAGTGAGGTGCTTGCTTATCTCGTTTCATTAGGGCATCTGTGGCGACGGAACGGAGTCATTATGGTCGATTTGAGCATTCCCATCGTCTTTGGCGCAGGCATTTTGAGTTTTCTTTCGCCTTGCGTGCTGCCGCTTGTGCCGCCCTATCTCAGCTATATGGGGGGGACGACCTTTGAGGAATTGCAAAAGGATGGGTCGACCGGTTCTGCTGCTTGGTGGCGTACTGTCATCACTTCGTTGTTCTTCATTCTTGGCTTTTCGACAATTTTTGTCGGGCTCGGCGCTTCCGCAACGCTGTTTGGCGAATTGTTGCGTTCATCTCTCTCTTGGCTGACCCAGCTTGCTGGTGTGGTCATCATTGTGATGGGTCTGCATTTCCTCGGTATTTTCAAGATTGCGTTACTGTATCGCCAAGCCAAATTTGAGGGCCCGTCAAAGGCTTCTGGTCCGGTAGGAGGCTATCTGCTTGGGTTGGCCTTCGCGCTGGGTTGGACGCCTTGCATTGGGCCAATATTGGCGGCGATTTTGCCCGTTGCAGCGAGTTCGGAAACAGCATGGCAGGGCGCTGGATTGTTGGCGGTGTATTCCGCAGGATTGGGCGTGCCATTTTTCATCGCAGCGCTGGCTGTCCGTCCTTTCATGACATTCTTCAAGAACTTCAAAAAACACCTAGGGTTGGTAGAAAAGGTGATGGGTGTATTCCTCATCATTACAGGCATCTTGTTCTTAACGGGCGACTTCACTCGGATCAGCTTTTGGCTGCTTGAAACGTTCCCTGTTTTGCAAACATTTGGGTGACATTAACCTTGATCCTAAGTCTTTGCCGACTTCGCGTCAGAATTTGTTAGTTTTTCCTCACAATTAAGAAATTTGTTTGAAGGTGGTCCCAACTGTTTTTCAGGGACCAATTTGTGATTTTGGCTAAGTCAAAGAAAACGATGACGCAACATTCGCCTTCGGGTGAAACCGACCGTAGCCGGCAACCCATGTTTACCGTGACGTCAAACATCACGGACGTGGAAACCACTTGGCGCGAGTTGGAAGGGCGCGGTATTCACTCACCAGGCCAATCGTTTGACTTCGTAAAGAATTGGGTCTTCGCCAACAAAATTGCGCCGAAAGATCAGTTCTACCTCAAGGCATATCTTGGCAAGCAAACAATGGCATTGTTGCCATTGCACCGCACGAAACGATTTGGCGCCAGCATTCTCACTTGGTTCTTGGGCTCACATGTGGCCTGCAATGGTGCATTGATCAATGAAGCGGCTTTTGCAGAGCTATCAGAGGATGAACGGCTTGAATTTTGGCAAGGCGTTGTACGTGCATTGCCGCCAGCAGATGCTGTTTACCTGCCATCAGTTCCGACGGGCGAGGGTGTACGGTTTGAAACGCTTGAAGGCATGGGCAAACGTCCTGTTTGCGACAAAATCTATCGTGCGCGGTTTGATAGCTGGGACGAGATTGATAAGTCGCGCCGCGACCGCAAACGCCGGAAGCGTGATAAGCAGCATCGCCAAAAGCTAGATGCGCTGGGCGAGGTTCAACTTCAACGGATTGAAGACAAACAAAATGCCAAGCCCGTATTGGCCAAAATGTTTGAGCTGAATAAACGTCGGTTCGAGGTTTTGGGGATCGAGAACCCATTTGAAACGCAAGAAGTGCAAGATTTTTATCTAAAAGCTTTTGACGCGCCTGGCGACGCAAAACCCGTCATTTATGCGCTCATGCTCGACGGCGAGATGATTGGTGCGCGCTACTGTGTGCAGCAAAATGGCGACCTTTTCATGCTGATCTCTACGATGAGCGATGATGAAGAGGTGATGCCCGGATCGCCAGGTCACCAATGTTTGTTGGAGACCTTCAAAGTTGCTTTCGATCAACATGGCGTCGATAACGTCGATATTGGCATCGGTGCGAGCGAGGAAAAACGCCGCTGGTGCAACGATCTGCAACCCGTTTGCAATCGGTTTGTACCGCGCACAGCCGTTGGCTGGATATTCTTCTCCGTGCAGTCGTCTTTGGAATATCTGAAGCGCACCGTCAAGCACAACAAAAAGCTATTTGGCTTTTACAAATCCATTCGCGGATTTTTGCCGCCAGTGTTGCGCACGTAAATCTAAAAGAGATTGCGCGCGCGCATTGAGGTGTGTCCATCTTTCGCAATGATGATGTGATCATGCACGGTGATGCCAAGCGGCTTGGCAATCTCGTCGATGGCACGCGTCATCTGAATATCAGCGTGTGATGGCGTTGAATCTCCTGACGGGTGATTGTGTAGCAAAATCAACGCTGTTGCAGAAAGTTCTAAAGAGCGCTTGATGACCTCGCGCGGGTAAACTGGCGTATGATCTACAGTGCCAATTTGTTGCACTTCGTCTGCGATCAACTTGTTTTTCTTATCTAAGAACAAGATGCGGAACTGCTCTTTATCCTCGAACGCCATTTGCGCGTGACAATAATCGAGCAACTCATTCCACGATCCCAAAGTCGGTCGATCAGATATTTTGGCTCTTGAAAAGCGCTGCGAGGCGGCAAGGATAACCTTGAGATCGGTTACCGCCGTTGGTCCGAGGCCGTCGATTTCTTGCAGCAGCTTTGGTGATGCGGAAATTGCTTCAGCGAAACTGCCGAAACGATCGATCATCGCTTTGGCGATGGGTTTCGTGTCACGTCTTGGCAATATTCTGAAGAGCAATAACTCAAGCAGTTCGTAGTCTTGCAGACTATCAGGGCCCGCCGCGCTAAATCGTTCGCGCAGCCTTTCGCGATGCCCGTGATAGTGCGGGCGCTTGCTGTCAGAGTTCTTGGCGCTAATTGCGCCGTCTTTCTGATCGGCGCTCGCCATTAGCGCCGCGCAGCTAGTGGGTTGAACAGGCCAGCGGGGCTTTGTGTGAAGATTTCACAACCATGCTCGGTAATGCCAATGGAATGTTCACACTGGGCGGAGAGGGTTCTATCTCGCGTGACCGCTGTCCAGCCATCGGACAGCACTTTCACATGGGGACGACCCAAATTGATCATCGGCTCAATGGTGAAAATCATGCCCGGTTTTAGCTCTGGGCCGGTGCCCGGCGTGCCGAAATGCATGATGTTTGGCTCATCATGGAACAAACGTCCCAATCCGTGACCAACAAAGTCACGTACAACAGATGTGCGCTCGCCTTCGGCAAAAGTCTGAATGGCTGCACCAATGTCGCCTGTTGTTTGGCCCGGGCGTGCGACTTCGAGCGCGCGTTCGAGGCTTTCGTAAGTAACTTCTATTAGGCGTTCAGCTTTTCTTGAGATGTCGCCAATTGGATACATGCGGCTAGTGTCGCCGTGCCAGCCATCGACAATCAGCGTAATATCAATGTTGATGATATCACCGCTTTTGAGGGGCTTCTCGTTTGGAATGCCGTGACAAACCACGTGGTTGATGCTCGTACAAACAGAATGGCGATAGCCGCGATAGTTCAATGTCGCTGGCACCGCGTTGTTGTCGCGCGCAAATTCAAAGGCAATTCGATCAAGTTCAGCGGTTGTGACGCCGGGTTGCGCGTGCTCATACATCAGATCAAGCGCCGTTGCAGCAAGCGCACCTGCTTTGCGCATACCTTCAAAACC
>ENA-ORCV01001033-ORCV01001033.1-marine-metagenome-genome-assembly--contig:-NODE-1033-length-11198-cov-3.186674_pt1 | contig 11198 bp, 15 predicted proteins | sample MGYA00237779_ERZ508509 | MGnify/ENA primary metagenome ERZ508509 (study PRJEB26180, sample SAMN06268772) | marine metagenome | isolation source: Bioluminescent Bay, La Paraguera, Puerto Rico | place... | reverse complement strand
TCATCGGCGCGGAATTGCAGTTTTGGCGCGAATTTCAGGCCCAGCCGCTTGGCCACCTCACGCTGGAAGAAGGCGGTGTTCTGTTGCAACGCCTTGAGCACCTTGGCTTCGTCCTCGCCCAGCAAGGGCTTCACATAGGCCTTGGCCTGCCTGAGGTCGGGCGACATGCGCACTTCGGTGACGCTGACCGTGTGGGCGGAAAGGACATGGTCATGCGCTTCCTGCCGCGCGAGGAGCTCGGACAGGATGTGGCGTACGCGCTCACCCACCTTGAGCAGGCGGACGGACTGGTCTTCCGGGGCGGAGTGGCGGGCCATTATTCTTCCATCTTGTCCAATATGCGTTGCAAGGACCGCATGTTGCGCGCCGTGCCGCGACAATCAAGCTTTCGCTCGATGAATGCTGCAGTGAGCTTGCTTGGGCCGACGCCATCGACATAGTCGAGATAGAGGCAGCGGTCGCCCAATACGATCTTCTCCCGCCCGCGTCCCTCATAAGCAGAGAGGAGGACGTTGAACTGGTCCTGATCGGGTTGGCGTTCGAGGAAATGGGTGTGCACGAACTTGTCCTCGCTCTCCCCGCGAAATGGGTTGTCCTCGATCGCCGAGCGCACCTCCTCGGCATTGCGAACAGCGGCGAAAGTGTCGAAGCCGAAGCGATCCTTCACAATATAGGCGAGCATCTCGGCAAGGCCGTCGCTCGGTCGCTCGTCGAATGAAAACAGCACATTGCCGCTGGCAACGACCGTCTCGACATCCTCGATATCCTCACGTTCCAGCGCGTCGCGCAAATCGGTCATCAGCAGGCGATTGCCGCCGACATTCATGCTGGCGAAGAAGGCGACGTAGCAGGTCATGGCTTCCTATTCCCCTCCCGCCTGCGGGAGGGGCAGCGAGACTTGGGCTTGCCCCGCAACTTCTTGTTGCAGCGGGGTGGGCTCTTACGAGCCCATGCCCACCCCCGTCCCCTCCCGCCCACGGGAGGGGAGTCACATCACAACGTCCGTTCGCGTTCCTCGACTTCGAAGACTTCGAGCTGGTCACCCGGCTGGATGTCGTTCGTATCAGCAAGGACCACGCCGCATTCGAGGCCGGCGCGGACTTCGTCCACATCGTCCTTGAAACGGCGCAGGCTGGCGATGGTGGTCGCCGAAACGATGACGTCCTCGCGCGTGAGACGGGCATGAAGGCCCTTGCGGATGACGCCTTCTTCCACCAGCAGGCCGGCGGCCTTGTCGCGCTTGCCCGAACGGAAGACTTCCTTGACCTGGGCACGGCCGACGACGTTCTCGATCCGCTCGGGACCAAGCTCGCCCGCCATCTCCTTCGCGATTTCCTCGGTCAGGTGATAGATGACATCGTAATACATCATCCGCACATTATCGCGCTTCACCAATTCGCGCGCCTTGGCGTTGGGGCGAACGTTGAAACCAATGATCGGGGCCTTGGAAGCCGCCGCCAGCGTCACATCGCTTTCGGTGATTGCACCCACGCCTGCATGCAGCACGCGCACCTTGATCTCGTCGTTGGAGAGATTGTGCAAGGCGGAGTTGATCGCTTCGACCGAACCCTGCACGTCGGCTTTCACCAGAACCGGGAATTCGATCACGTCGCTCTTGTTGAACATGGTGTCGAAATTGGTGGGGGCGAGCGCGGTGCGCTTTTCGGTCGCCTTTTCCTGGCGGTACTGAGCAACTTCGCGGGCGCGCTGTTCGTTCTCGACCACTGATAACATGTCGCCAGCCTGCGGCACGCCGCCAAGACCAAGCACTTCCACCGGCATCGCAGGGCCAGCTTCCTTCACTTGCTTGCCGTGATCGTCGATCAGGGCGCGGACCCGCCCGCTCTCCGTACCGACAACAAAGGTATCGCCGCGCTTCAACGTGCCGCGATTAACGAGCACAGTGGCGACCGGACCGCGGCCCTTGTCGAGCTGTGCTTCCACCACAGTGGCTTCCGCATCGCGGTCCGGATTAGCCTTCAGTTCAAGCAGTTCGGCCTGCAACAGGATCTTCTCGATCAGCTCGTCCAAGCCAGCGCCGGACTTGGCGGAAACTTCCACGTCCTGCACGTCGCCGGACAGAGCTTCCACGATCACTTCATGCTCGAGCAAGCGCTCACGCACCTTTTGCGGATTGGCTTCGGGCTTGTCGCATTTGTTGATCGCCACGATCATCGGCACGCCCGCAGCCTTGGTATGATTGATGGCCTCAACAGTCTGCGGCATGATGCCGTCATCGGCGGCCACAACCAGGATCACGATATCGGTCACATTGGCACCGCGTTGGCGCATCTGCGTAAAGGCTTCGTGGCCCGGCGTATCGAGGAAGGTGATCTTGTCCTTCTTCTTGGTCGTGATCTGGTAGGCACCGATATGCTGGGTGATGCCGCCGGCTTCTCCCTTGGTCACATTGGCTCCGCGCAATGCGTCGAGCAGGCTGGTCTTGCCGTGATCGACATGGCCCATGATGGTGACAACGGGCGGACGCGGCTTGAGTGTTTCTTCCGGATCCTGGTCAACCGAGGTGTCGATATCGACATCGCTCTCGGACACGCGCTTGATGTTGTGCCCGAATTCCTCGACCAGCAATTCCGCGGTATCCTGGTCGATCGTCTGGTTGACGGTGACCATCATGCCCATATTGAACAGCGCTTTCACCAGGTCTGCGCCCTTCTCGGCCATGCGGTTGGCGAGTTCCTGCACTGTAATAGCTTCGGGAACCACGACATCGCGTACTTGCTTCTCACGCGGCTGGCTTGATCCACCACCCTGTGCACGGCGTTCCTTCTCCCGCGCACGCTTGAGCGCGGCAAGGCTGCGCGCACGGCGGCCTTCATCCTCATTGAGTGCGCGGTTGACGGTCAACTTGCCTGATCGGCGCTTGTCGCCACCCCGCTCAGGCGCCTTGGCTGCAGCCTTGCGGTCTGCCTTCTTTTCGGGACGCTTGGGTTCGGGACGAGCAACGGGTGTAAACTTACGCGGTGCCGGGGTCGGCTTGCCACCGGATTCTTCGGAAGCAGGCTCGGCCTGCGTCTCAGCTTCGGCCTCGGCAGCCTGGGCGGCTTCCTCGTCGGCCTTGCGCTGCTTTTCAGCCTCTTCCTCGGCCTTGCGGTTTTCTTCCGCGCGACGCTTCTCATCTTCGGCATCCTTGACGCGCTGCTCTTCGTCCCTGCGACGCGCTTCTTCGGCCAGGCGCAGGCGTTCCTCTTCAGCCTCGCGCTGCAAGCGGGCGACGCGTTCCTGCGGGGTTTCCGCATCGGCTGCCGGCTTCTTTGCCTTGGGCGCTGCCTTAGGTGCAGGCGGAGGCGGGGGCGGAGGCGGTGGCGGCGCAGCCTCTTCAGGCGCAGCGCCAGGCTTGGTCAGCTTGCGGCGACGCTTCACCTCGACCGCAACCTTGTTGGTGCGGCCGTGGCTGAAGGTCTGCTTGACCTCACCCGCATCGACCGAGCGCTTCAGGCCCAGCGGCTTGCGGGTGCGCTTCGGTGTGTCTTCAGTATCGCTCATACGCCTAAACTATTCCTTCAAATTCAATCAGTCGCTGCGGCATCATGCGCAGCGCGTTGCGCCACACCTTCACCGCACTCATCAGCCGTTGAAACGGCCCCAAGAAAGGTCTGCAAACGCTTCAGCGGGACGGATACCCGCTGTGCCGATGATGCATCGGTCAGCGCCAGGTGGACGACATTGTCGCGGCCCAATGCCACAGACAGGGCCCTGCGGTCCAGTGGAAGGAAATCTCCCGCCATTCCACTGCCTTCCGCATCCATGCCAACACGCCACGCCTGGTCGAGCTTGCGCGCACCGTCCTGGCTGGCATCTGTGGCATGATAAAGCGCGGCGACCTTGCCCATCCGCGCTTCGTTGGCGATCCGGTCCGAACCCAAGATAAGGCGTCCGGACCGCATTTCGAGACCCAACCTCTCCAGAAAAGCCCGTGAGAGGGCATTTTCCAGCAGGTCGGGCAAATCATCGGGGATCGAAATCTTCCCATCCTTGAAGCTGCGTGCCAGCGCGGCCTTCAGTTTGCCGCTGGCAATCGCCTCTTCCAGTTCAGCGCGGGAAACACCGATCCACGCACCACGCCCCGGCGCGCGCGCCAACGCATCGGGCAGGACATCGCCGTCGGGAGAGAGCGCAAGACGTAGCAATTCGTCCCGGCAAGCGCTCTTGCCGGTAAGCACGCAGCGCCGCTCGGGGGCATCCTCGCCCCCGGCGCGCTTCGCAGATCTGCTGGAACCTAGTGGCTCATTGCGAGGATTCCGCATCAGCGGCCTCCTCTGCTTGGGCGTCGGCAGCAGGCGCTGCCTCTTCCTCGTCTTCGAACCAATGCGCGCGAGCGGCCATGATGATCTCATTGCCCTGCTCTTCGCTCAGGCCGAATGCACCCAGCACCCCGCCCTTGTCCTGTTCGCGCTGCGGACGACGCAATTGCGGTCCGTCGGCATTGCGACGGCGCGGCGCTTCGCGCTTCTTGGCGATCAACTCGTCGGTAGCGAGATCGGCCAGATCGTCGAGATCCTTGATGCCGGCCTTGCCGAGCACGACCAGCATTTCCTCGGTCAAATGGGGAATCTCGGCCAGATCGTCTTCCACGCCCAGTTCGCGGCGGGCGGTGCGATAAGCTTCTTCCTGACGCTCCAGAGCTTCCTTGGCGCGGTTCTGCAATTCCTCGGCCAGCTCCTCGTCAAAGCCTTCGATGCTGGCGAGTTCAGCCAGCTCGACATAGGCGACCTCTTCCAGCTCGGCGAAGCCTTCGGCCACCAGAAGCTGCGAGAGCGTTTCGTCGACGTCGAGCTCTTCCTCGAACATCTTCGAGCGTTCGGCGAATTCCTTGCTGCGCTTCTCGCTCGCCTCTTCCTCGGTCATGATATCGATCTGGTGACCGGTAAGCTGGCTGGCGAGACGCACGTTCTGCCCGCGACGCCCAATGGCGAGCGACAGTTGGTCATCGGGAACGACCACTTCGATACGGCCCTCATCCTCATCCAGCACAACGCGGCTGACCGTTGCCGGCTGCAGCGCGTTGACCACAAAGGTGGCGGTATCCTCGGACCAGGGAATGATATCGATCTTCTCGCCCTGCAGTTCCTGCACCACCGCCTGCACGCGGCTGCCCTTCATACCAACGCAGGCGCCGACCGGATCGATTGAGCTGTCGTGGCTGATTACGCCGATCTTGGCACGGCTGCCCGGATCGCGGGCGGCGGTCTTGATCTCGATAATGCCGTCGTAAATCTCGGGCACTTCCTGCGCGAAAAGCTTCTTCATGAAATCCGGATGCGCGCGGGAAAGGAATATCTGCGGTCCGCGATTATTGCGTTCCACCTTCATGATCAGCGCGCGAACGCGCTCACCCACTCGGGCGGCCTCGCGCGGAATCTGCTGATCGCGGCGGATCACGCCTTCGGCGCGGCCAAGATTGACGATCACATGGCCGAATTCGACCGACTTGATCACGCCAGTGATGACTTCACCCGCACGATCCTTGAATTCCTCGAACTGACGCTCACGCTCGGCATCGCGAACCTTCTGGAAGATTACCTGCTTGGCGCTCTGGGCGTCGATACGACCAAGATCGACCGGCGGCAGCGGATCGACAATAAAGTCACCGATCGCCGCGCCTTCCTGCAGCTTCTGGGCCTGCTTCAGGTCCACCTGCTTGAAGTAGTCTTCCACTTCCTCGACCACTTCGACCACACGCCACAGGCGCAAATCGCCGGTCTGCGGATCGAGCTTGGCACGGATATCGTTCTCTGCGCCATAACGTGCGCGGGCAGCCTTCTGGATCGCTTCTTCCATCGCCTCGATCACGATCGCCTTGTCGATCATCTTCTCCGAGGCAACCGCATTGGCGATCGCGAGCAACTCTGCCTTATTGGCGGAAATGGGACTGGCCATCAGTCGTCAGCCTTTTCTTCTTCAGTTGATTCTACAATTTCTTCGATTTCGTCAGCACCCTCGATGTCGAGCGGCTGGGTCGCGGCGATCAGTCTGTCCGTCAGAATGAGCTGCGCCGAATGAACCTTTTCGAGCGGGACGGCAAGAGTACCGGCCTTCTTGTCTGCAATGGTTATCACATCGTCTTCAATTCCGACCAGGTCGCCGGAGAGGTTGCGGTGGCCATCGACCTTTTCGGCCAGGGCAATTTTTGCCTCATGACCTGCCCAATTGGCATAATCCTTTGCGCGCGTCAGCGGACGGTCGATGCCAGGGCTGGATACCTCCAGCAGATAGGCCCCTTCGACCAGTTCTTCGCCGCCTTCCTCGATCTCGTCAATCTTAGCCGAGACAGCGCGCGAAAGCGTGGCGCACTGGTCCATGATCATCTGCCCGGTGGCCGGATCCTCCGCCATAATTTGCAAAGTGCGCTCTTCGCCCGAACCCATCATCTTCACGCGCACGAGTTCGAAACCGAGAGCTTCGGCTTCGGCGGCAATAAGGTCATTCAGGCGCGCAAAGTCGGCCATGGAACTCCATCTGGATCACAATGCCGACATGATCATGACAACAGCGGTTAGGAACCGGCCCCTTGCGGCGCCAGCATCCTTTATTGTCACGACAATGTCGGGATGGCGGTCAGATAGGCCCAAGCAAGCCTATTTGCAAGCCCATTGCGTGGAGTACCGTTATTCGGAATCGCTGTTGGTCAACTCGTGCTTCTTGATCGCGTGGCGGAGCTGGTCATAGCTGAGGCCCAGAGCTTTGGCCGTCTGGCGTTGGTTCCAGCGGTGCCGTCCCAGCGCATGGAGAAGGATGGCCTTTTCATGGCCATCAACCGCCGCACGAAGATCCGCCACATGTGAAAAGTCGGTATCGACGGAAGCCGGTGCGGCGACAGCATCTTTCGAGGGAACACGGTGCGCCCGTTCGTCAGGCATGGAAACAGGTTTCCAAGGCGAATCGAACGGGTCGAACACCACATGAGCGATCGGCTGCGACCAGTCATCCCAGCGATAGACCGCGCGTTCCACCACATTGCGCAATTCGCGCACATTGCCCGGCCAAGGATGGTTTTCGAAAGCATCGGCGACATGATCGGCATATCCTGGCCATTCTTCCCAGCCGAGTTCCGCCGCCATTCGACGCCCGAAATAGTCGGCAAGCACAGCAATATCGCCTTCGCGAACCCTCAGGGGTGGCAGGGTGATGACTTCGAAGCTCAATCGATCGAGCAGGTCGGCACGAAAGCGCCCTTCCAGCGCCATCTGCGGCAAATCTTCATTGGTGGCAGCGACGATGCGCACATCAACGCGTGTAGGACGCGACGAGCCGATACGGGTCACCTCGCCATATTCAACCGCCCGCAAAAGCCGCTCCTGCGCGGCCATGGACAGTGTCCCGATTTCATCGAGGAACAGCGTACCCCTGTCCGCTTCTTCAAAACGCCCTTCGCGCGCCTTGGTCGCGCCGGTGAAAGACCCGGCTTCATGACCGAAGAGTTCGGCTTCGATCAGCGTTTCGGGAAGCGCAGCGCAATTCATGATGACCAGCGGCTCCTCCCACCGGTCAGACAAGCGATGGAGGCGCTCGGCAATCAATTCCTTGCCCGTTCCGCGTTCGCCGATCACCAGGACAGGGCGCGCCATGGGCGCGGCACGGCTGGCGCGTTCGACCGCATCGAGAAAGGCCCCGGATTGGCCGATAAACTGGTTTTCGCGCTCCACGCCCAAGATATAGTGAAAATTACCAAGGTTTGGCAATAGCCCCTATACGCGCACCCAATCCTTCTCCTCAAAAATCTGAAATTCAAAGATATTTCTAACTTGGCACGCTATTTGCTTAGTTATTGGGTAACAATGTTTGAGGAGGAACCCATGTTCGATCAGAGCTTTTTTGCCAGCAAGTCCGGCGCTGCCGCGCTGGTAAGCGTTGCGGCCATGATCGCTTTCAACCTCTATGCGCTTTCGCTGCAGAACGGTACTGCCGATCTGGTGCTTGCGGCAGTTCCAATGGTGGAACTGGCGTGAGCCGCGAGAACGAAAACACTTTGACGCCGGTTGGACTGGGCCGGGACACGTCGGACTCCTCGCGGATCGACCGCGAGATAGAACGACTGCGTACAAGCCCTACCCCAACCAGCAATTCGCTTATTGCCGGAGGAGCCTGGATGGGCATTTTTTCGCGTACAAGAGACATCATCGCCGCCAATTTCAACGAGCTGCTGGACCAGGCCGATGACCCCGTAAAGATGATCCGCATGATCATCCTGGAAATGGAGGAAACACTGGTCGAGGTTCGCGCCAGTGCGGCCCGCACCATTGCCGACCAGAAGGAAATGCACCGCGGCATGGTGAAGCTGGAAAAGCTCCAGTCCGACTGGGGTGAAAAGGCACAGCTTGCCCTATCGAAGGGCCGCGAAGACCTGGCCCGCGCGGCACTGATTGAGAAGCGCAAGGCCGGCGACACGGCCGAACAGCTGAAGCAGGAAATCAAGGTGCTCGATGATGCGCTGCGCGCTTACGAACAGGACATCGCCAAGTTGCAGCATCGCCTGCGCGAGGCTCGGAGCCGCCAGAGCCAGATCGCCGCGCGGCTCGAAAGTGCGGAGAACCGTTTCAAGCTACGCAGCCTGATGACAAATGAGCGTGTCGACGATGCGCTGACCCGCTTCGACCAGCTCGAACGCCGTGTCGATCATGCCGAAGGCCGCGCAGAGGCGCTCAATCTGTCCAACAATCCGCCCAGCCTGGCTGACGAGTTCGCCGCGCTGGAAGGATCGGACAAGGTTGATGAGGAACTCGAAGAGATGAAGCGCGCCCTGGGCATGGACGACAAAGAGAAGAAGGAGGATTAATCCGTGGAAGAAATCATTATTTTGCCGGCCATCTTCGTAGGCCTTCCATGGGTGATCCTGCACTACGTCACGAAGTGGAAGACCTCCGCGACCATTACCAATGACGACGAGGTGCTGCTGGAGGAGCTTTACCAGCTCGCCAAGCGCCTCGACGAGAGGATGGATACGGTCGAGCGCCTGGTCGCCGATGACAGCCCGGACTTCAAGCCGGCGCGAATCATGCACGACCAGGAAAAGGACAATCAGAAGCTGCGCGAACTCGATCGCCTGCTAGCCGAGAAGAAGGGAGCCTGAACATGGTTAGCGAACGCACCAAGTTCTATCGCGACAAGCACAATGCCAAGCTTATGGGCGTGTGCTCGGGGCTTGAGGACTATACCGGCATCGATGCAATCTGGTGGCGCATTGGCTTCATCCTGCTGATCGGGACCGGTTTTTCGATCCCGCTCTATCTGCTGCTCGGAATCTTCGCCGGCAAGAAGCCAGAGCATCTCTATGTCGACCAGGACGAACAAAAGTACTGGCAGGGTGTCCGCCAGAGCCCGCAGCGCACCGCCCGCGAAATCCGCGCGCAGTTCCGCGACATCGATCGTCGCCTAGCCAGTGTTGAACACCATTATGTCGCCAGCAACCAGCGCCTTTCCGCAGAGATAGAGCGCCTTCGTTAAGAGACCTCAGAGGGGGGAAGTTTTCATGGGTGAATTCATACCGATCATCGCAATCATCATGGGTTGCACAATCCCGATGGTGGCGATCTGGTCCAAGCACAAGGAAAAGGTCGCTGCGATGGACCGCGGCATCATCCTTGATGACAAGGGAAAGCCGATCGGAGCTGCAAACAGCAACGCGGCAATCGAGACAGAAGTGAAGGAACTGCGCGAGCGCGTGAGAGTGCTCGAGCGCATTGTGACCGACAGCGGCTACAACCTCGCCAATGAGATCGAGGCGCTGCGTGATACACCGCAGATCGAAACCCAGGGCTCCGGCGTGCCGCTGGACTTTGAGCGAGAGAAGGCATGATGGAATTCATCATCACCATCATCGCAATCTGCACGGTCGGCTCGATCATCAATACCTGGATCCGTGCAAAGCACGGATACCCGCTCAAGGATGATCAGGGCGAGAATGAGGATTTTGGTTTTTTCTCCTTGTCGAACAAGGACATTGACAGCTTGAAAGAGCAGAACCGCAGCTTGACCGAAAGGCTGGCCAACACGCAGGACCGTGTCGCTGTTCTGGAGCGCATTGTGACCGATCAGGGCTATCACACAGCGCGCGAGATCGAGGAGTTACGCGACAATGAAAGCGAACGGGACATCCTCTTCGCAGATCGGAGCAAGGCCAAATGAGCAATGAGACGATCTTTCTTTGGCTCATGATCGGTGTTCCCGTGATCCTCGCCATCGTTTTGGGGGCCATGGAAAAGCGCAAGGAAGAGACCAAGATCAAGAAGATCGTCAATGGCCTGCAACAAGACGAGGAACAGAGACTCTCGCAGCTAGTCGAAGACGAGAGGAAGAAAGCAGAATTGAAAGGGGAGGTCGAAAAGATGCGGCAGCGCGTCCAACATCTCGAAAAGATTGCAACAGACAAGGGCGTGATGCTTGCTGATGAAATCGAAGCACTGCGCGACCGGAAGGAGGTCCGCTGATGGACCCGACAGTTGCCATCATCCTCGATTACGTGCCTTTGGTTATCGGCGGCGCCGTGGTCATCTCGCTCGCCGGCGTCTGGGCTTCGGTCCACAATACCAAGCTCAAGATCAAGAACGGCTATCCGCTCGAAGGAATGTGGGGCCAGTCGCTGAAACCCGATGTGTCGAGCGAAGGCATGGAACGCGTAAAGATGCTGACGCAGGAAAACGCGGCGCTCCGCGCAGAAGTGTCGGCGATGAAGGAGCGTGTGGCCAATGTGGAGCGTATAGTCACTGATAGTGGCTTCCAGCTGACCCACCAGATCGATCGCTTGCGCGACAGGGACGAGGTGAACTGATGGATTTCGAATTTGTACTGAGCTTGGGCGCTGCCATTGCCATTGTCGCCATCGTGATGGGAACCATCGGCAGCATTGTGAAACGGGCCATTCGCCTACGGGAGAAGCGGCTGGAGCTGCAAGCCCGGCCGGCACAGCAGCCAAGCGTCACCTCGCTGCTGGCCAAGATCGACCAGATGGAAGACCGCATCCGCGTGTTGGAAAGCATCGCGAGCGATAGCGGAACCAGGCTGGCGCATGAAATCGAAGCGCTGCGTTTGACCGCAAACGCTTCGCAAAAGGGGAAGGAGGAAGTGGAGTGAGTTTCTGGACTGCCATTGTTATTATCGTGGGGATCATGGTGCTCGGAGCAGTCATGCGCAGCCGTCACAATGCCCTCAACGGCTATGCCACTGACCAGCATGGCAATCCG
>ENA-ORCV01001032-ORCV01001032.1-marine-metagenome-genome-assembly--contig:-NODE-1032-length-11203-cov-3.078465_pt1 | contig 11203 bp, 8 predicted proteins | sample MGYA00237779_ERZ508509 | MGnify/ENA primary metagenome ERZ508509 (study PRJEB26180, sample SAMN06268772) | marine metagenome | isolation source: Bioluminescent Bay, La Paraguera, Puerto Rico | place... | reverse complement strand
GCACCGTACGAATCCAGCCGCTATCGGCTTCCCAGCCGAACTTCTGGCGTATGCGACGGACATAGACATCAACAACATTTGTCAGCGGATCGGAATCATAACCCCAAACCTTGTTCAGAATACGCGTCCGGCTGAATACCTTGCCAGGCGCTGAAAGGAACAGCTCCAGCAGCTGGTATTCCTTGCTTGTCAGTTCCACCAGCTCATCGTTCTGGAAGACGCGCATTGCATCATATTCGATCCGCAGATTGCCAATCTCCAATACAGATGGCGGGTTCTCGAACCGCTTCTGCGCCCTGCGGCACAAGGCCTCGAGCCGTGCAAGGAGTTCCTCAAAATCAAAGGGCTTTGTCAGATAATCATCCGCCCCGCCACGCAATGCCTCGACCTTGTCATCGGTCTGGTCCAGCGCCGTCAGCATCAGGATCGGCGTGGCGACCTGGGCGCTACGCAGCTGCCGACACACATCCTTGCCATTCAGTCCCGGCAACATGACATCCAGGATCAGGACATCGAACTGCCCCATTTGTGCACGGGCCAGCCCTTCTGTTCCGGACTTTGCCGAACTGACCGAATAACCTTCAGCTGTCAGACCTTTTTCAACGAAGCGACTGACGCGGCTGTCATCTTCGACAAGCAGCAAGTCCATCAGGCGACCTCCCTGTCAATATCCGCACAGGGGAAGCTGATGCTTGCGCAAGTCCCTCCTGCTGCACTTGGACTCAGCGTGGCAAGACCGCCATGCGCAGCAGCCAATGCGCTAACGAGACTAAGGCCCAGTCCGCTTCCCTCCGCATCGGTCTCACCACGGCGGAAGCGATCGAACAACTGGTCTGCCTGACTGAAATCCACGCCAGGTCCGTTGTCGCTCACACTGATCCATGCAAATCCATCTTCTCGTGCGACTTCAATGTCGATCGCCACACCCGGCTGGCAATGTACGAGTGCGTTTTCGGTCAAGGCCAGCAAAGCACGTTGCACGCGGTCGGCATCGACGTTGGCCCAAACATCGCCGCCGTCGGCAAGGCTTATCCTGCCGCCCGACTCTTCTGCCAGCTTTTCGAAATCTGCCGCAACGCCGCCAGCAATTTCGCGCAGGTTGAGAACCTGACGCTCAAGCCGCAATCCACCTGCTTCCGCCCTTGCAATCAGGAATAGGTCGTTGACCATGCGCCTTAGCAGATCGGTTTGCGCCAGAATTCGGTCGAATGTGCCCTGGAGCTCCACGTCTCCCTCACAACTGGAACGCATGGCGACCTGGGCTTCCCCGCGGATTACGGTGAGGGGAGTACGCAATTCGTGGCTGATATCGGCCAGGAACGCACGACGCCGCTTATCACTGGCCGCCAGCTTGGCATTCGCCTCTTCCAGCTCTGCTGTTCGTTCGGATACGGCAAGTTCCAGCCCTTGCTTGGCCTGCATCAGGCCACGCTGCTTGTCGGCGATGTCTCCCGCCATTGCATCGAAAGCTCCGGCGAGCTGCGCCAGCTCATCGCGACCGCCAAGCTCGATACGGTGGTCAAGCTCACCACGACGAACAGCTTCTGCGCCTTGCTCAAGCTTCTGCAAGGCCGGGCGCATGCGCGCGTGCAACAGGAACTGCATGAGTCCGGCCAAAGCGATTGCCGCGGCCAGTCCAATGGTCGCGCCCAAGACCGACCTTTCGATCAAACGTTCCGATGCCCAACTGACCGCCGCCAAATTTGCATCGCTCCGCCGGATTTCTGCATTCAGCGTATCTCTCAAGGCAAGTATGGGAAGGGTGAATTCTTGAACCGCTTGCATTGCGGCCTGAGAGCCTTGTTCATTCCATACTGCATCCACCGCCTGCACGAAGACCGCTGCGTCGCGATAGTGATCCACCACGGTTTGGCCCTGTGCGACAATCCGCTCCTGAATATCTTCTTCCTGCTCTGTGCGGGCAGGCAAACGTTCTGCCTGGTTCAACAGGTTGAGCAGGCGCACACGCTGCTGCAGAAGATTCTTATCGGAATCCTCGCTGGGTTCACGAACGGCCTGGTAACTTGCCGCCTGATAACCCCGCGCGGCATCCTGCAATTGCGTGTAGATTCGCACACGCTCCTGCGCTTGCCGTCCTTCTTCAAGCACGCCTGCCGTGTTCCAGGCAGTAAGCAGCAACATGACGGTAATAGCGATTGTGATGCCCAGAATGGCCAGCGCTGCAAAGCTCAACTGATTGCGCATGCTGGCCTGCGGCATCCGCAGCCCACCCAACATTTTCCCCCTCCTGGATCCTTCTGCATTGCATGCAGAATCGATCCTCTTTTGCCCCTGAAAGCCACTATGCCACGAGCGGCGCCGTAGTGAAGCCGAAAATTACATTTTGTAATGAAATGTTAATGTGGCTGGAAACGACCATTCACTTTCCGTCCACTCAGAAGCCATCTCAAATCAATAAGATCGATTCTTCCAGTGATGTCACAAATCTGGGAGGGGAAGTCGACATCGCCGCGACGTGTTGGGTCGTGGCATGGGTGCTCCCCGCCTTCTCCTCCCAGTGTGTCTCGTAAGCGCGATGCTGTCACCGCTGCACTCATGCGGTGGGCATTCAATGGGGGGAATGGATGCGAGGGCCATTTTGGTGCCTTACGGGCTTGGCTTCTGCTTTTCTGGCATTGTCCGGATGTGCAGACGGCGGAGGCATGGCTTCAGCCACAAACGGGCCGTGCGATCGCGCTTGCCTGCTCACCCTGGCGGACAACTACCTTGCAGCACTTGGTGCCGGCAATGTCGCAAACGCCCCGTTGGCGGGCAATGTCGCCTTTGTCGAAAATCTTCGCCCCACCGCCCCCGGCGAGGGTTTGTGGGACAAAATAACCGGCAGCCCGACGGCTTACGCCATCTCCGTTCCGGACGTCGATCTCCAGCAAGTCGGTTGGCTTGGTGCGATCCCGACAGAAGACGGCCCTGTTCTTCTGGCTCTTCGGCTCAAGGTTGACGGACACGAGATCGCCGAAATCGAACATCTCTATACTGCTCCGGCTCAAAACCGGGCGGACAATCTCACGGCCATTCGCCCTGGCTTCTCTACCACGATTTCCGAGGCAGACCGTCTCGATCACAGCCAGCTGCTGGAAATTGGTGCAGCCTATTACGAAGCGCTGGACAGCAATGACGGCACACTCGCCGCCTTCGCCCCCGATTGCCAGCGCAAGGAAAACGGTGTGATCACCGCAGGCGAAGGCGCCATGCCTCCGCCCAATTCCGAGCCCGGCCAGCCGCGCACAGCGCCTGATTGCAAGGGTCAGATCAACAGCCAGGTCTTCACCTATATCGAGCGGATCGAGAATCGCAGGATGATCGCCGCGGATCCCGAAACCGGCTTGGCCATGGGCTTTTCACAGTTCCGTCATTCGATGGAAAACCTGCCCTACGACGTCATTCTTTCCGATGGTTCGATCACCGAACGCAATCGGCAAAACATGCCCTACGACCCGTTCGACATGGCCGCGGCGCATGTCTTCAAGATCGGACCGGAAGGCCAAATTCATGAAATCGAGGCGGTGGGCGTCGCAGCCCCCTTCAACTCCCCGAGTGGCTGGGAATCAACGGGTTCGCGCTCGTGAATTGCCTGTCACCCGGAGTGTTTGGTCCCAGTGGGGGAACAGTCCGTCGTCGAGATGAGGAAAGCATCAGCTCAATTCATTCGTTGGGAGAAAGTCATGAGGAATAGTTCAAGAATACGGTCGGTGGGTCGCTTCAACGCGGCGTTACTGACAACAGCAGGCCTGGCGGCCATGGCGCTGTCCGCGCCAGTCGCTGCACAGGAAAGTGATGAGGAGCAGGCCGAAGAACGCGACAACACGATCCTGGTCACAGGTTCGCGCATTCAACGCCGCGACTTCGTGGCTACCAGCCCGATTGTCACGGTCGATGCCGCGTTGATCGAGGACAGCTCGAATATCAACCTGGAAGCCAACCTCAACAAGTTGCCGCAGTTTGCCCCGGCGATCACACAGTTCCTGCCGGCAAACGGTCGCGGTGATATCCAGGCTAATGCCAACAACACGTTGGGCGCCACTACGGTTTCGCTTCGTCAGCTGGGCTCGAACCGTAACCTGGTGCTGATCAACGGCCGTCGTCCGACGCCGATCAACGGCACGGGCGTGGTCGACATCAACTCGATCCCCTCTGCCGCGATTGACCGCGTCGAAGTGATTTCGGGCGGTGCATCCTCCACTTACGGTGCCGACGCCGTGGGCGGTGTGGTGAACTTCATCCTCAAGAAGGATTTCACCGGCCTCAATGTCGATGCCCAATACGGCATCTCGCAGGAAGGCGATGGTGAGGAATTCCGTGTCTCGACCCTGTTCGGCGCTGCGCTCGACAGCGGCCGCGGCAATGTCATGATGGGCATGGAATATTACGATCGTAAATCGGTCCGCATTTTCGATCGCGATGCCTATTACGATCTTTATACCGATCCGCAGCATCCGGGTAACACGATCTTCTCCTTCGAGCAGGATTATGTGAGCTTCGGTGCACCTGGTGACCGTCCCGATCAGGATGACATGAATGCCTTGTTCTGGGGCAAGGGCGCGCCCAATACGGTCGATATCCCGACAAACCAGAACCTTTACATCAACTCTGATGGCAGCCTGTTCCTGAATGGCTCCACCGGTAGCGATGCAACTTATACTCCCTTCGGCGGCGTTGGTTACACCGGCACGGTCGACGGTCTTAACCGCAAGCTCGCCGGCAACGGCCTGTTGCGTGACAACTATGTCGACCAGTTCCTGTCCACACCGACGGAGCGTTATTCGTTCTTTGCTACGGCGGATTACGAGTTGAATGACTGGATTTCGGCATTCGGCCAGGCAACCTTTGCCAAGACCCGTGTGTTCACGCGTAACCTGGTTCCGCCGGCCATCGGCAGCTGGGGCGTGATCATCCCGCATGGCGACGACATCTATGAAGGCAACTCGCTGCTCGGCATTCCGTCATCGCTGAATGGTGACGGTACGACCAATGCCAACTATCTGGCTGGCGGCCAATACGGTCTCGATTGCCCTGACATGGGCGGTTGTACCAATTCCATGGTCTTCCCGACTCCGGCCGAATTGACCGGATTGCTGGATGGCCGCGCCACACCGAATGCGCCGTTCCGGATCAACAAGTATCTGACCCAGGTCGGCCGTCGCTACACTGACAACCAGAACGTCAGCTTCCAGGTCATGGCCGGCTTCAACGGCGAAGTTCCGGATACGGACATCACCTGGGAAGTATTTGGCTCTCACGGTGAAACTGTCGCCAAGACCGATCAGTACAACTTCGCTTCAGTGCAGCGTTGGCGTCTGCTATTGGCGTCGCCCAACTATGGTACGGGCTTCAGCTACAAGGCCAATTCCGAAGCACCTGGTGGCGGTTTCCAGGGTGCAACCGGCACCTGCACAAGCGGCGTGAACCCGTTCACCACGCCGGTCTGGACCGACGATTGTGCCGATGCCGTTCGCCTCGACCTGCAGAATGAAAACCGCGTCAAACAGGACATGGTCGAGTTCAACTCGCAGGGTGGACTGTTCGACCTGCCATATGGACAGCTGCGCTTCGCACTGGGTGCGGCCTATCGCAAGAACTCGCTGAACTTCAAGACAGACAGCGCATCGACCGAAGGCACCGCTTGGTATGAATCGGTCAACGGCATCTATCCGCAGGGCAACACCAGCGGTTCGACCAACGTCAAGGAAGTCTATGGCGAGTTGCTGATCCCCGTTCTGTCCGACCTTCCCTTTGTGGAAGAGCTTAACCTTGAATTGGGTTATCGCCTTTCGGACTACAACACCGTTGGTTCGGTCTCGACCTACAAGATCAATGGTGATTGGGCTCCGGTCTACTGGCTGCGATTCCGCGGCGGTTACCAGAAGGCCAGCCGTGCGCCGAACCTGGGTGAGCTTTACACCTCCGCGACTTCGACGCTCGATATCGCCTTCGACGGGGACCCCTGCTCGCGCGCAAACCCGGCTGCTCCGGCTGGCATCGGCAACTACTCTGCCAATCCGAACGAAAACCCGGATGCCGCCCAGGTGGAAGCTCTATGCCGCCAGATCATGGGACCTGAAGGTGCGGACCAATATTATCGCCCTGGACGCAGCTACAATAACGGTGCCTTCACCTTCAGCTTCCCGCAGTTGGTGGGCAACCCCTTGCTTAGGGAAGAGACGGCCAAGACCTACACCATCGGTGGTGTGCTGACTTCACCGTCGTCCGACCCGCTGCTCAACCGTCTGAGCGTCGCAGTCGACTACTACAATGTCAGCCTGACTGATGGTATTTCCGCCAGCGGTGTTGCCGCGACCTATCGTCGCTGCTTCGCCGGTGTCTACAACCCAACCTATGAACTCAACGAGTTCTGTGCGCTGATCCAGCGTGTTCCGGCCTCGGGTGAAGTGGGCACGATCGGCGTGACTTATGCCAATGGTGGCCGTGTCGAAACCGACGGTATCGACTGGCAGGTGAACTGGGGTGTGGACCTCGAAGATGCCGGCATCGGTCTGCCGGGTATGTTCTCCACCAGCGTGCAGGGTACCTACCTGCTGCACTTCAAAACCACCACCGATGACGGCATTTTGCCTCTGCAGGATTATGCCGGCACGCTCGGCGGTGGCGAAGTGGGGACCAATGCCGGTTCCTATCGCTGGAAGCTGTTCACCACCTTCACCTATGCGCTGGATCCGTTCTCGCTGAGCCTGCAATGGCAGCACAAGCCTTCGGTCAAATCTGCAGCTTTTGCGGCTGGTGACGAGACCATCACGGGCGCTGCCTCCTACGACTTGTTCAACCTGAGCGGGTCGGTACAGGCGACGGACGATATTCGCGTCCGTTTCGGTATCGACAACCTGTTCAACAAGCGGCCTCCACTGTCTGGTGTTAACACCGCCGCAAGGGATGATCAGCTTGCCGGTGGTACCTATGAATCGTCTCAGTATGACGTACTGGGTCGTCGATTCTACATCGGTGCCTCCTTCGAGTTCTGATCCACTCAGACTTGCAACCACCAAGGGGGGAAGGCACCTTGCCTTTCCCCCATTTTTTCGAGGGATTTCGAAATGCTTCGCATCCAACTTCTTGCCGCCGGTCTGATGACCTGCATGGCCATCTCCACACCGCTGGCAGCGCAGGACAGTTCCGATGCGCTGGAACAGGCGATCATCCAGTGTTCCGAAATCGCCAATATCAATGACCGCGTCGCCTGTTACGATAGCGCCGCATCCCGCGCCCGCGCTGCGGTTGCAGAGGCCGAAGTTCGCGAGGAGCAGCAGTCAGAACAGCAGGCGATTATTGCACGCGAGGAATTTGGCGGGGAAACCCTTCCTCGCGAAGTAAGCCCGCAGGCGCAGCGACGTGAGGAAGAGCTGCAGGCCATTACCGCAACGGTAACCCGCAGTCGCCAGACCCAACCCGGATACTATGCCATCAGCCTGGACGATGGCACGGAGTGGGTTTTCACAGAAAGTGTCGGGTCACGTTTCTTCCCGCCCAGGAATGGCGCGGAGGTGACGGTCGAACGTGGCGCCTTGGGAAGTTATCGGATGCTCATTCCCCGCCAGGCGCCCGTACGGGTGAGGCGTGTGCGCTAGGTAGCGCAGATCGACGCATACATTCTTGGTGGTTGGTGCCGGCCACCGGAAATCCAGCGTGACAGGCCAAGGTCCGGCTCGGCCTTAGCTCGTGAGCCGGTGATCTTCGGCCATTTCGAGGTAATGCGCGCATTGCTCCGCCATGCCTGCCTTCTCCTCCTCGCGCAGCAGGCGCGCGAGGCGTGCGGGGCGTCCGGTCCACAGTTCGCCCGGAGGCATTGTCTTACCTGGCGGCAAGAGCGCACCGGCAGCGAGCATAGCCTGCTCTCCCACGCTTGCCCCATCCATGACGATGGACCCCATGCCCACGAAGCCGCCATCGGCAATTGTACAACCGTGCAGAAGCGCCATGTGGCCGATCAGGGCATCGGCACCAATCCTGGTGGGAAGTACAGTCCCCTGCTGCCCTTTGCGCGGACCTTCGACGTGGATGACGGTTCCATCCTGCACATTGCTGCGAGCGCCGATAACGATGGGAGCGAGGTCCCCACGCAACACGCAATTGTACCAGACACTGGCACCTTCAAAGATTGTGACGTCACCAATGATCTTTGCGCCTGGCGCGACAAAGGCCGTTTCATGAATATTGGGAGCCTTGCCGTTCAGGGCTCGGATATGTGCGCCTTGGTGCCTTTCCATACGTTCTCAGTGCCGCTGAAGACCTCCCTTTCCAAGCTGGCCGCGGGCAATTGCCGTTCCAGAAGTTAGTGAGAGCCGCTGCGGTCAAGTCAGTTGTGGCACATCGGCTGGTAACTTGCAGCGAGGCACTGGATAAGGTGGCGAACCCGCAGCAGACCATGGCATGCGGTAACGAGTGGCAAGGGAGGCACGGATTGACTGGGCGATCGAAGCTGGACTTGTATCAGGTCCGCTGCGTAAGGATTGGAGCGGGCATCATTCCGCAATGCGCGCAGGATTGCACTGATAGTGGAGCCGCGCGCGTCCTGGTCGTAACTTCCGCACCCATCGCGAAGCTGGCCGATGGATTGTGCGAGGCCCTGCGCACTCAGAATATCGAACCGCATGTCTGGCTGGGCCCCGATGGCGAGCCGACGCGCAAGGATGTATCGGATGCCATCGCCATGGCCATTGAGGTGTCAGCCGATTTCGTGATTGGCATCGGCGGAGGGAGCGCAATCGATGTCGCCAAGCTGGTGGCAACGCTTGCCGGCTCTTCCCAGGCATTTGATGAGATAGTCGGAATCGACCAGCTGGCAGGCCGAAATCTGCCGCTAGCCTGCATCCCTACCACCGCAGGCACCGGCAGCGAAGTGACCCCTATTTCGGTCATCGAGGATGACGAGGCACAGCTCAAGAAAGGCGTGGTGAGCCAGTATCTCGTGCCCGATTTCGCCTATCTCGACGCCAGCCTGACCGTATCCATGCCGCGCAAGGTAACCGCCTCGACCGGTATCGACGCGCTCACCCATTGTATCGAGGCCTATGCCAACAAGTTCGCTCATCCGGTGGTCGACAGTTGGGCGCTAGAAGGCATTCGCCTGATCGCTGCCAACCTTGAACGGGCATGCGATGAACCCGGCGATCTCGCCGCACGTGAAGCCATGTTGCTGGCGAGCCATCTGGGCGGTATGTGCCTGGGGCCTGTCAATACAGCTGCCGTGCACGCCCTTGCCTATCCGCTGGGTGGCGAGTTCCATGTGCCGCACGGCGTCGCCAATTCGCTCCTGCTTCCGCATGTCATTCGCTTCAATGCCGAGACCGCTCCGCAACGCTACGCGACGGTCGCCCATGCGCTGGGTTGCCCGTCGACAGGTGACGACCACGCCGATGCACAGGCCGGAATCGCCGAGATCGAGCGCATCTCGGCGGCAGTCGGCATTGATCGCCGTCTGAGCGATGTGGGCATCAGCTCCAATGCCCTGCCCGGCATGGCAGCGGCGGCCATTACGGTGCAACGCCTGCTGCAGAACAATCCGCGCGAAGTGACCGAAATGGACGCGCTGAAGATATATGAGGCCGCTTTATGACAAGTGAGAAGCCAGACAGCAGCCTGTTCGGCTGGTATCGCGAAGCGAACGGCAAGACACGGCGCGTCTTCTGGACCGTGTTCGGCGGCTGGGTGATGGATGCTGCAGATGCGCAGGTCTATCAATATCTCATTCCGCTGCTGATCACCTCGCTCGGCATTACGCTGACAGAGGCGGGCTCAATCGCCAGTGCCAGCTATTTTGCGGCGGCCATCGGCGGGTGGCTGGGCGGATGGTTGTGCGACCGCTTCGGGCGTGCACGTATCCTGATCGTCACCATCCTGTGGTTTTCCGTCTTCTCCTTCCTTTCTGGCTTTGCGCAGACCTATGAGCAGATGCTGGTGATCCGTGTGCTGCACGGCATCGGCTTCGGCGCCGAATGGGCCGTTGGCGCGGTTCTGCTGGGGGAGATGATCAATCCCAAACACCGTGGCAAGTCGCTGGGCGCGGTCCAGTCAGGCGCTCCCATCGGCTCGGGCATTGCGGCCCTGCTGGCAGGGCCTGTGGCGGCAAGTTTCGATCCTGATATCGGCTGGCGCGTCGCCTTCTGGGTAGGTCTGGCCCCCGCCCTGCTGATCTTCTTCATTCGCCGCGGATCGGACGATGCGGATATCTACAAGCAGGCCAAAGCCAAGCAGCAAGCAGAAAACCGCAGAACGGGCCTCGGCGCGATTTTCACGCCCAAGGTGCTGTGGATCACTCTGCTCGCCTCCATGCTCTCGCTGGGCGTACAGGGCGCAGCCTATTCGGTTGCCAACTACCTCACCTCCTTCATGACCGCAGAGCGCGGGCTGGCGCAATCGACGGCAGGCTATCTGGTACTGATCAACAGCATCGGTGGGTTCTTTGGCTGCATTACCAACAGTTACATTAGTGACCTTGCCGGACGAAGGACCGTTTTCCGCATCTTCGGCCTGGGCTTCCTGGTAATGGCCTCGGTCTATCTGTTTGGTCCATGGGGCGGGAACCTGTGGTTCCTTGTGCCCATCGGCATGATCTACGGTTTCTTCCAGTTCGGAATGTATGCCAGCTTCGGCCCCTATTTCACCGAGCTCTTCCCCACTGAAATGCGCGGGTCCGGGCAAGCTTTTGCATATAATTCGGGACGGGCCGGTGCTGCCGCATTCATCTTGGGCGTGCCGCTGGTAGCCACCGTCATGCCGCTGAGTGCTGCGATGGCGACGCTGGGAATCGTCGGCATAGCCTGTGCGCTTATTCCGACGCTGCTCTTGCCTGAAACCGCGGGACGCGCTTTGCTGTCTGTCGAGGATCTGAACGAGAAGGACGCTTCGGCATGAGCAATGGCAAGATCATGGTCGTGATCGGCGGCAGCCGCGGTATTGGCGCGGCGACCGCGAAATTGGCGGCCAAGCGCGGCTATTGCGTCGTGCTGACCTATGCAAGCGGAGCCGACGCCGCACAGGAAGTGATCGGCGAGATCGAAGCGGCCGGCGGCAAGGCCAAGGCGGTGCACTGCGATGTCGCCAGCGAAGCCGAAATCATTGCCCTGTTCGATGAGGCCACCACGCTGGGAGCGCTTGATGCCGTTGTCTATTCGAGCGGGATCACCGGTGGCGAATCCAAGCTGGTCGATGCTTCTACCGAAGCCCTGCGCGC
>ENA-ORCV01001031-ORCV01001031.1-marine-metagenome-genome-assembly--contig:-NODE-1031-length-11208-cov-2.982122_pt1 | contig 11208 bp, 8 predicted proteins | sample MGYA00237779_ERZ508509 | MGnify/ENA primary metagenome ERZ508509 (study PRJEB26180, sample SAMN06268772) | marine metagenome | isolation source: Bioluminescent Bay, La Paraguera, Puerto Rico | place... | reverse complement strand
CGGACTGTACCGGCCACCAGAAGCAGGCCGGTCACGAAGAGAAGATGGTCGAGCCCGCCCAGAATGTGCTCGACGCCGAGGCGGAAATAGTCGCGCGCCACTTTCAGCGTGCTCGGACGTTCGGGAATGGTCCAGCGGCTCTCACTGGGCGGCAACAATGCCGAGAGCGGCGGCGCATCGATTTGCTCGAGCCGGAACAGGGTTGAGAGCGAGGGATTGTAGATCGGATATGTGAGGCCGAAGCGCAGACCTTGCGCACCCTCGGGGCAGTGGAACACGGTCTGGGTCTCGGCATCGCCTGCTTCAGTATCGCCGAGGTTTACAGGTGAACATTGCGGTGGAGCGACCGCGCGGGGCCTGTTGTCGAAAGCGACGCTGTCCGGTGCACGCACGCGAATGGCGAAGCGGTCATTGGGCAATTCGCGGATCAGGACGGTGGCCGGGCGGGCGTCGTGCGCGCTTGCCGGGGCGGAGATGATGACCGCCAACAGGCACATCATCGCAAGTGAAAAAGGGGATCTCACCCCTCGTTCCCGGCACTGGATCGATCCGGCTCGGGGACACCGGGGCCATAGCGGACATCATACTGGTCTACGAGTTCGTCGAGCAGCACCTCGCGCGTATTGGTCCGGCGCTGATCCAGCACGGCTGCAAGAACTTGAGCGCGGACTTCCTCGAATTCGGGCTTGCGCGCATCCTGCTGGGCCGTCAACATCACCAGATGCGCGCCGAATTGCGACATTATCGGCCCCTGCCAAGTGTCGCCCGGCTGCAATTGAGTCAGTGTGGTGGCAAATTCGGGGCCGAAGATATCGGCGATCGGACGCAGGTTCTGGCGGACGAAATTGCGCTGATAGGGGAAGCGGTCGCCATAGGCGGGTGCGTCATTGAATTCTGCGCTATCGGCGCGCATGCGGGCCAGCAGGGATCTCGCTTCCGCTTCCGGTCCGCCTTGGCGGTCAATCTCCGCATCGGCAAAAACGTGGGTGAAGGTATATTCGGCGGGTATGCCAAAATCCGCCCGGTGCTCCTCGTAATAACGGCGCAAATTTTCTTCGGAAGGAGGATCGGGATCGAGGTCTGTATCCGCGACCAGATATTCGACCTTTTGTATCAACCGGCGCTTTATGACGTAGTCGTTCCGGTCCAGCCCCAAGGCGCGGGCTTCGCGCGCCATCGCCTCTTCGCGTACATAGTTGCGCGCCAACTCGGCCTGCTGCTCCTCCGACAAGGCGTCGAATTGCGTGTTGAAATATTCGGGTTCGAAAGCTGCCGAGCGGTATTGCAGGAACTCCACCAGCGTCTCGCGGTCGACGTTGATCACCCGCGACTGCGTATCGCGTGCATCATCGACGCTCACCACATCATAGATGGCGAAGAGTGCTACGCCGAGCAGGACAAAATGAATGAGCGGCTCACGCAAGAGCCGACGCAGCACTTCCATCAGCTAGCCGGAGTGTACCAGATGGGCGAGGAATAGGCGCGTTCCTGGATGGTCGCTGGCTGGCCCGTTTCTTCCACATCGATACCAAGAGCTATGGCATCAAACAGCGAGTGGCGCGGTGTAGGAATCTCCAGCACGCGGACGTAATAGAACGCCGCCTGGTCTGCCTCGAAATCGGGATCGGTCCACACGGTTGCCAGTTGAACGGCACCAATGTCATTGGTGTAAAGCCCGGTTTCGATGTCGACAGTATTCCCCACAGCGGGCAGCTTGCCATCGGCGCCAATCCTGCGGTCACCCGACCATGCCACGTCGTAGACGTGCTCATGTGCTTCGCCTTCTTCATCGACCCAGCCCTTGACCACCTGCACGCGGTCAAGATTGCCGCTGAGCGGGTCCTTGGCAGCATGGATCAGCAGGCTCGGCGCCTGTCCCGCGGGCGCGGCCGTCAGGTCTCCACCCATGGGGATGCCGCGCGAATAGCCTTGCGCAGCAATATCCCGCGCGCCGGCATCGGCAGCGGTGAAATTGAACCCGCCGAACATGCGCAAGGCAATTCGCGGTCCGGTGGTTGCGTAGACTTCTTTCCGGCGCAGGGAAGCAAAGATACCCCCCCGGGTGTTTTCCTCTGCCCAGGCAGCCACGCGACCAGAAGCGCCCATTTCCCACGCCGGAAAGATGACAGGCCGTTCCCCGATGATGTGCTCGCTAAGCGGGATGTCGGAGACAAGCTTGCCGTAAAAATCACTCTCTTGGACCGATGTCAGGCCCGTGTGGCTGTCGGTGGATCCGATCATGCCGAAATTATACGGGTTGAAGCCCGTGCGCTGTTGAATCTGCAGGCCGCGCTGGAGCGCGGAGCGGGCATAGTCGCCTTCGTCTGCAGGTGTCGGCGTACCGATCAGCAATTTGCGCCGGATCTCGAAATCCGCGAATTCGTCGTTGGGGGCAATCTCTGGATGGACTTCGGACGTGCCCTTGGCCTGGGTCACCTCCACCAGCGGTTCCCACAACTGCCTGGTGCGCGCATAGGCAGCGGAAATCGGTTCCCCGTCGCTGTCGGTCATCTGGAACATCAAACCGCCCGAAATGTTCGAATTATGCGGGATGGCGATGAAGTCGATCCCGGTACGGTCGCGGGTAGCCGAAAGCCATGACCACAGATCTTCGGGGCGCTGGCTGTCCTGGCTGGAATAGGGAATAAAGCTTGCCGCGCCTTCTGCATCGGTATTGGCAACCACGATGCGGTGCAAATTCTTGCCACCTTGTACGACAGAGGACCATTCCCAGCCGAACATGGTGGTGAATGTGCCGGGCACATAATTGCGTTCCGCAGCCTCGATCTCCACCGCCCAAGCCGTGCTGCGCACGCGGTCGGAATAGATCTGGCTCATCATTTCCTGCAACTCGGGGGCGGGAGGGCCAGCCATGCCTGCAGTGGTCACGCTCATCGCCCCGCCACGGCCGGGGTTCTGTATATGCGCGGCCAGTGCCCTTCGACCCCAGGGTGTCGATGTCAGCACTTCGTCCGCGCGGTTGAGCAGGGTGAAGATGCCCATCATTTCGGCATGGTCTGTCACCGCCATGAAATCGAGCGGACGACGGATCTGGATCTTGCGGTCCAATCCCGGCTGTTCGATCGGGATACCGCGCGCATAGCGATAGGCCATGTCGGGCGTGACCATGGTGTTGTCGGTAATATAGGCGTCGAGCGAATGGTTCGAATGGAGGTGCAACTCACCCCAGAACAGCTCGGTTTCCGAGGAGGCTCCTTGGGCGTCAAGGCCGGAAATCGGGGCTAGCGCCAGTGCGGCGATACCCGCGCCAGCCATCAGCGCCGCACCCAATTTCGATCCGTTTGCAGTCTTGCGATCCGTGCTCATCGAAACCGCCTCTCCCCCTTTGCGCCCTACGAAAATACCGGACGTCGTGATCGCGAAATTACCTGCCCCTTGCCAGCCAAGCAACACAAGCAGGGCTTATAGTTGCAATAAGGCAAAGCCTATATCTATAAAAGGAACGGCTCATATGCGGAGGTCAGGTGGGAGTTTCGACCAGTGTCTTCCGCAAGGCATCTTCAATGAACTGCACTGCGTCGCTCGGTTCGGAGCCCAAGGCAAGGACGCGAGTAAGCGGAGGGAGAGAGGAATTCAGAACCGTCAGCGTGCCATCTGACAGTTCTCTCTCCACACTTTCGCGCATTAGATAGGCAATACCCAAACCCTCACTGGCGATGCGCTGGACCATTTCGCCATTGTTGAGAAATCGAGGGGGGCGGACAAATGTCAGATCCGCCTCATTCAGGGAGTTCCTGATCCAGCGCGAAGCCCTCGGGCTTTCGCTGAACGGGACCAACAGGTCCTGCTCCTCCATCAAGAGATCCCCTGTCCCAATACTATCTGCCAAATCGGGTGCTGCGATAAGGCCGACGGGCACATCGCAGACCTTGAATTCGCCTGACAGGGCAGGACCGGTCGTGAAAACAGTCGCCACAACAATATCGAGTTCGCCCTCGTTAAGCAGCCCCAGCGCATCTTCGTAACTTCGCATGGGCTGAAATTGAATGTCCACCTGGGGATGATCGCGATAAATATCGCTGACCAGCGGATTGAAATATCTGTCGCGCAGATGCGGTCCGATAGCGATACGGATCGTTTCTCGCTGCGTGCCGGTGGCGATATTTCTCAGCAGCCGATCATTGGCTTCGAGGATGGTCTCAGCCTCGCGCAGGACGGCCATACCACGCGGCGTTAGTACTGGCGTTGTACCCCTGCGACGTTGAAACAGCTGGTCGTGCAGGCGCGATTCCAGTGTGCTGATCTGATCGCTCACCGCCGGTTGAGAAATTCCCAGACTGTCCGCCGCCTTAACAAAGCTGCCGAGCTTTGCTGCACAGACGAATGTCCTCAATTGGCCAAGGGTGATGTCGTCACTCACAAGCGGGCGATCTCCAGATCGTGGCGGTGGCAGCAGCGTCGGCAAGCCGCCGATATGGGAGAAGGCAGAAATCTTGACCCACTTGTCAACCGTTCACGTCAGTTTACTCCGTGGCGTAGGTCCATTGCGACAGTCGATCTCAGTCGATCGAAAGGATGCTTCGCGCGATATGGCGCACCCCGCCAGCAGCCTGGACTGGTTCATCCTTGCTGTTGAAATTGCACGATGTGCCCACTGTATTGTCGTCGACATGCACTCGCCTCGTCTGCAGGGCTTTCACAGCGGGATCAGGCGGACCTGTTCTGGTATACGGCGGAACGAATTCATGTCCCAGGCGGCAGGGGAAGCTAGGCCGGTTGCAGTTCGCGGCTTTTCTGGCCTAACCACCCGATATGGATAGACTTGTCGATCGACTGACTGCGAGCGAACGCAGTTTGCTTGGCACCTGGGTCAAGATTCCGTCGCTCGAGACGGTTGAGTTGCTGGGACATGCGGGTTTTGATTTCATAGTTGTCGACATGGAGCATGCGCCTCATTCGCTCGACGTCGCATACCGGCTCGTCTTCGCTGCACAGGCAGCGGGCATGGCGGCCCTGGTTCGTCTGCCCGATCATAATGGCGCAACGATCCAGCCGCTTCTCGATGGAGGTGCAGATGGCCTGCTTGTCCCACGCGTAACCAGCCTCGCCATTGCTGAAGAAGTCACGCGGAAGATGGTCTTCAGCCCTAAAGGTGAGCGCGGCTTGGGCACGACCTCGCGCGCCGGTTGTTGGGGCTTGGGGGACATGGATGATTATATCGAGCGAGGCGACAAGCAATGCCTTCGCATGGTCCAACTTGAGGATTGGCAAGCGCTTGAAGCTGCTGCGGATTTCGCGGATCTTGAGCATGTTAGCGGTATCTTTATCGGGCATGGGGACCTCTTCCTCTCCAGCGGAAAACCGCCTAATGATCCCGCGGTAAAAGCACTGACTGCACAGGTGCTTGCGGCAACCAAGGAGGCTGAAATCTTTTCCGGGGTAGCCGCCGCAAGCGCCGCGCAAGCACGCGAATACGTCGATATGGGCTTTTCCCTCGTCATGGTCAGCAATGACACCACACTTTTCGGTCGAGCTGCAGTGGAAGCCGTCAAGGCGACGTTGGAAGGTTAGATTGGTGAATGAATGGTTGCGCTACCATACGTATTTGCACGAAACGGTACATAAACATGTCTCGTGCGGAAGAAGCGCGTGGTTGCAATTGCGTGCCGGGATTTGTGCAGTTAACCAAAAGCTGGTCGCAAAGGCTGCTTGGTTCGAGCTGATCCCAAGTACGCCGCATCCATCCCGGGGGGGATGGGAGTTAAAGGCAGGCATGCATCGTCGCATGCCTGCCTTTTTGCCGTCTTGGCTCACGAAATGAGCGAGTTTTCAGATCTTTCGGAGTGAAATAATGTACGAAGCAGACGATCCGCGTTCAGCCATGTCGGCCAAGCCAGCAGACGGAGGAGCGGCCTCTGCTGCGAAGGCGTTCGGGCAAAGCACCTATGCGCGTTTCTATGCTGAGCGACCGCAAGAGGAGGTGGACGGCGCGAAAACTTGGTACACACGTGGCCAGAACTTCGTCGTCTGCTATTCCGAAGTGAGCGATGGTGCCGTCTTTACGCGCAAGGGCCAGGCGGACGAATATGTCCTGCTCATCCACGACCCCGACCTGAGCGCGGTGGTCGAAGCTTCGGGTGAGATGAGCGACGTCGACGGGTATTCGATCACCATGATCCCGTCGGGTGACAGCACAGTCACTGTTAAAGGCAGCGGGGTGATCGTTCGCCTGATCAGCACTGCCAATGCGGACATTGCCGCCAAGGTCTCGAACCCGGACAAATATGCGGGCGTTCATCCACATGTCCCTCCGTTCGAGCCTTGGCCGGATCCTGTGGGCGGTTTCAGGATCCGCAGCTACAGCCTCGATGTTCCTGATGAGCCGGGTCGCTTCGGCAAGATCTTCCGCTGCACCACCTTCATGGTCAATGTCTTCCCGGTACAGGGTGCGCGCGACCTGACCAAGCTTTCGCCGCACCACCACGACGATTTTGAGCAGTGCTCGCTCGCCTTGCAGGGCTGGTACATGCACCATCTGCGCTGGCCGTGGACGGCCAATTTTCACGACTGGCAGGAGGATGAGCATGAAAAATGCTTGGCCCCATCTGTTTGCGTGATCCCTCCGCAAGTGGTGCATACTTCCGCACCCTCCGATCCATCCGCCAATGTCCTTGTCGATATATTCTCGCCGCCCCGTGAGGATTTCTCGGACATGGAGGGATGGGTCCTCAATGCAGATGATTATCCGCGCAAGTGAAAATAGGCAGAGCCGCTCCGCCGGAGACGGCCTGCATTGCGGCGGGTTTTTGCCCGGTCCGGTAAGGATTCCTGCTCCTTCCGGCACTGCTTCTGCCAAGCATTTGATGCTGCCTCACCATGTCTTTAGGCGATAGGAAATAGCTTGCCGCAAGGTTTTGGAACTTGTGGGGCCTCATAGTGGGAGATGGGACTTGGGACGAATCGTGAAACTGATGTCTATGGCTGGCTTTGCAGCTGCAGGCTTGGCCTTGTCATCGTGCGCTGCCGAACCCGAACAACTAGCCGATCCAGGTCCCATAGAAGTCTATGGCAATGTCCAGACGTTCGAAATCGCACCCGTTCTGTTGGCTGCTCAGGAATATTATCCTGGTGAAGCGACAGTCCATATGGGTTCCATCGCCAATCTGGTCGGGGCGCCGCCTGTTCCCGGCTTCGGCGAAGAGGGAGAGGCCGATGTCGCGACAAATGCTGAGACACAGGCGCTACGCTATTCAGTCGAGAACCCCAATCTGCGTATCTTGATGACGGTGACTGAGGGGCTCTACCGCGTGGTCGCGCGCCGCTCCGCCGGGATCGAAAGCGTCGCCGACCTTGCCGGGCACAAGGTCGCCACCATCCCGCAGACAAGCGCGGGCTATTTCTTCAAGCTGATGCTGGAGAAAGAGGGCCTGTCCTATGATGATATCGAGGCGGTGCCGATCGTACCGCTTGCTGGCATGACCGAAGCGCTTGCCAATGGCGAAGTCGATGCGGTTGTGATCTGGGAGCCTGAAAGCGAAAACGCCGCGCAAGTCTTGGGCGATGACCTGATCGAGTTTTCTGGCGAGGGCGTCTATCGCGAATTGTTCAACCTTAACAGCACCGCGGAAAAGCTGGCCGATCCCGTATCGCGCGAAAAGATCGTCCGCTTCATCCGCGCCATCCTCGATGCGAGCGAGGAGGTTCGCATTAATCCCGAACGTGCACAGGAGCTGGTCCGCGAACGCGGCGAATTCGATGCGCAGGACGTGATCGATAGCTGGAAACATCATGGCTGGACTGCTGCCGTCCCCGATGATTTGCTCGATGTCCTGGAAGTGCAGGAACAGTGGCTGGCCGCGCAGGCCGAACGCGAGCCGCGGAGCCGTGAAGAACTTGCCACATTGATCGATACGTCAGTCTATGAAGAGGCGCTGGCGCTGGGGGCGGTCGAGTGAACCTGCGATCCGCATTCCTTGCGCTCAGCCTGATTGTCACGCCCGTGGCGGTGCAGGCACAAAGTAATCTCGCCGTCGAAACGGCGCGCGTCCAGGACCTAGCCTCGATCCGCCAGATCAAGCATATGCAGGCGCGCTGGGGCCATCTGGCCTTGGCGGGCGACTGGTCCGGCATGGCTCAGATGTTCACTGAAGATGCGGAACTGGTAACCCGCGGTGGCGTAATCTCGGGGCGTGCCGGCCTGGAAACTTGGCTGCGCGCAACGCAGGGTAATGGACAGGACGGTATCCCTGCCGGACGGATGAACCTGCGCCTCTTTCTCAGTCCCGTCATCACGCTGGCTGCGGATGGACAGAGTGCCACCGGGCGCTGGCATGAAGTCGCGCTGACCGCCGAAGTAGGCGGCGAAGCGGGATGGCAGGGCCTTACCCATGTGATAAAATATGCCAACACGCCGGACGGCTGGCTAATTGCACAGATCCGGCCATATGCGCATTTCGAGGGCAGCTATGAAGATGGCTGGATGCACGATGTAGCTACGCTTGAGCGTGCGCCCTATCACTACACGCCTGACGAAGCGGGCAGCCTGCTGCCTGAACGGGTGGCAGGTCGCGCGATGGAGCAGGATGATATCGATGGGCTGTCCAATGCGCTGTTGGCGCAGAGCCTCGCGCAGAACGCTGTCAACGCCTATGGCTATTACCTCGATCGCGGTATGTACGACGATATCGTCGACCTGTTCGCCGAGGATGCTGTCATCGAAATGGGAGGTATCGGCAGCTGGAGCGGCAAGGACGGTGCCCGCGCCTTCCTTACCCGTTTTGGCGCACCCGGCCTCGACGAAGGCGAGCTCAATGACCGCCCGCAGCTTATGCCGATGACCAATGTCGCAATCGACGGATCTATGGCGCTCATCCGCAATGTCGAACTGGGCATGACCGGCCAGCACGGCGCAGAAGGGCATTGGCAGGTCTCTATGCAGACATTCTTGCTACGCCCGGACCAAAACGGCGATTGGCGCATTCATCTGATGCATCGCAGCCCGATCATGCGCTCGACCTATACCGATGGATGGTCCGATCCGTTGCCTGCCGCCTTGCCGACACCGGTTGGCGGTGAACCGACCGGCGAGACAGGTCTCGGCAGCATAGATTTCCGCAATGTCGGCTTTGCGGTTCCTCCACTGGATAACGACCTGATCATACCGGTGCGCGGGGAAGCAACGGAATTTGCCGGTGATCCAAATGCACTGGCCAAGGCTGAAGCTTTCGACGGGGCAGCGAATGTCTCCAACGCATATGGCTATTACATTGACCAGTTCGCGTGGCGGAACACGGCGGCAGTCTTCGCACGCGATGGTTGGAAGGAGTTATCCTATATCGGCACCTTTATCGGTAATGATCGCGTATTGGGATCGCTCATCCAGCGCTATGGCGAAGGCGGGCCGAACGATGCCTTCCAGGCGATACACCAGAAGACGCAGCCTTATGTTACGGTGCTGGATGATGCGGGCGAACGCGCCTTTGTCCGCACCCGGCTGTTCCAGTTCAACAGTTCGTCGAGCGGGCCGGGATCATGGATTTCCGGTATCTATGAAAACCAGATCGTCAAGGAAGACGGCATCTGGCGCATTCACGGCATGGACCTCGATTACATCTGGCTGGGCGATTATGCGACCGGCTGGACCGGGATTGATCCGGCGGCGAGCTCGCGCTTCGGCCCGAGCGAGGAGGCAATTGCCGCCTTCGCACCCGACAGCCCGCTGCGGGGTGAAACCTTTGCACCCTATCCGGCAATCCGTCCGCTGGGGTTCCATTTTACCAATCCGGTGAGTGGTCGAGAGCCCGATGTGCGTCTCCAATGGTCGGACGGACATCGCTTTCCCGCCGCAAACCGAGAGAATTGAGCGCAGCCCAAGATGGTCGCGCAAGCAGGAGAAGAAGAGTTGGGGGGAGCCAGTAAACAGGCGGTAGGGATCGATACGCCGCGCGTGGATTGCCATGCGCATGTATTCGATGCGGATATGCCGACATGCCCCACCGCCTGGACAGTGCCCGATTACGAATTCACTGCCGAGCAATTGCTCGGGGAGATGGATGAGCACGGGATCGACTATGCGGTGCTCTCCGGCCTTTCGATATCGGGCGAATATAATGACTATATGATCCGTGCACTGCGTCGCCACAAAAGGCTACGCGGTACGGCTATCGTCAGTGCCCCGAGCGAGCTCTACGCGTTGGAGCGAATGCGCGATGACGGCATCGTGGGCATCCGCCTGCAATTGGCTCGTCGCGATGTCCTGCCCGATTTCGACAGTTTCGATTATCGCATACTCTTGCGGCGCGTGCGCGATCTTGGCTGGCACGTCCAACTTGCGATCGAGGGGGAGCGTCTGCCTGGTGTGCTCGATACACTTCTTGCATCTGGCGTAGATGTGGTGATTGACCATTTCGGTCATCCCGATCCAGCCGACCCGCTCAACTGCCCCGGCCTCAGGGCCATGCTGGCGGCGGTCGATACGGGACGTTGTTGGGTCAAACTGTCGGGCGGATTTCGCCTTGCCGGAACCGCTGCCTGGCGCGAAGATCCCGACGGCGACCTGGAGACGCTTGCACAGACTGTCGCTGCCGAATTGGTCAAGAAGGTGGGCAGCGATCGCCTGCTTTGGGGGAGCGATGCACCCTATGTCGGCTATGAGAACCGCATGTCTTACGGCCAGGTCCTGGAAAGCTTCCGGGGCTGGGTTCCCGATCCCGCGCATCGCGACGAAATCTCGCAAACCGCTATGAAACTGTACTTTTCTTAGGCGGTAAGCCGTCTCAGGCAAGAATGCCGCATGGGACATGAGAGCGTACCATCGAGGGGAAGAACTATTCTTTCGAACCTGTGACACCTCCGCGCGAGGCATGGGAGGGGTCGTTTCCGGAATGAACCGAGCGGGCCGTCCCAGTGCCCCCACAAGATGAGTCACTGGGAGGAATTGATGGTTGCAACGAACACTGGCAGGCTGCGCATTGGCGCCAGCAGGGCCGCATTGGCGCTATCGCTGGTTGCCGGAATGGCCAGCCCGGCATTGGCGCAGGATCAGGCAGAAGCGGTCGATGGAGACAATTCTATCGTGGTCACAGGTACGCGCATCAAGCGCGACGGATTCAACGAGCCGACACCGGCTACTGTCTTCGACAACGTGACGACCGAGAATCTCGGCATTGTGAATGCCGGCGACATCGTGGAGCTTATCCCCCAGAATACGGCATTCCAGTCTGACGCGGTGGCTGGCATCACCGCTGG
>ENA-ORCV01001030-ORCV01001030.1-marine-metagenome-genome-assembly--contig:-NODE-1030-length-11218-cov-2.864465_pt1 | contig 11218 bp, 11 predicted proteins | sample MGYA00237779_ERZ508509 | MGnify/ENA primary metagenome ERZ508509 (study PRJEB26180, sample SAMN06268772) | marine metagenome | isolation source: Bioluminescent Bay, La Paraguera, Puerto Rico | place... | reverse complement strand
CAGGGCCGCAATGCCACCTGCAGCAAACCACTTTGCCGGAAGTCCAGCCAGAAACAGCACTACTGCGCCGCCAAAGGCGATCGCCAGCGCCGTACCCAGATCAGGTTGCAAAAGGACCAAACCCATGGGCAATGCCATGAGAATGCCGGGTGGGATAAGTGCTCGCCAGCTTCCTATCATGCCGGTGGGCAGCGAATGGAAATAGCTTGCCAAGACAAGCACCACCGTAGGCTTCATCAGTTCCGAAGGCTGCAGCCGCAAGAAACCATATTCCAGCCAACGTTGGCTGCCTCCACCGACCTGGCCCATGATCTCCACGCCGAGCAAGAGCAGCAACACGACCCAATAGGCAGGGTATGCGCCCCATGAGACGATGCTTCTTGGTATGCGCGACATGACCAGGGCCATGACGAGAAAGACGCCGAAGCGCTGCAAATGGGACATTGCATAAGGATCGAAAGAGCCACCGGCCGCAGAGTGCAAAACGGCAGCACCAAAGAGTACCAGCGCAAAGAGCGGCATCAGCATCGCCCACGGCATTTCGGCAAGCGGGGCAGGCAAGGTCACCGCGCGTTTCACGTCTGCACCTCATCGCTGCGCGGGGCGATGGCGTCGGTAATGGCGCTTTCTGGTTCGAGCGACGCGGCGCGCGCCTCCGCTTCAACCTGAGCCGCCAAACGTACCGGATCTGGTGCGCGTGGAAGGTCCACTCCTGCTGCTTCGGCATATTCCGCGTAGCGCGCGATAAGCCGTTGTTGGGCAGTGCCACCCCACTGTTCTTCCAGGTGATGCAATGCATCGAGACCCTTTTGAGGATCGTAAAGGAATGTCATGACATCGCGGGCGACCGGATATGCGGAACCCGAACCACCGCCATGCTCAATCACCACCGCTCCCGCGTAACGGGGTCTTTCTACCGGAGCGAAGAATATGAAGAGGCCGTGATCACGATATTTCCAGGGGCCGGTCCTGCCGTCGGATACGCTTAGGGAAACGACCTGGGCGGTACCCGTCTTGCCAGCCAACTCGATTCCTTCGAGCGGCAGGCGTGCACGACGCGCGGTGCCAGGACCGTTGACGACATCACTCATACCCTGTCGGATGTAGGCGATCTGTTCAGGATCGAAATCCAGAGAGCTGAACTGGGGATAGCCATCTTGCTTGATGAGGCGCGGCTGCACAACTCGCCCGGTGGCCATGCGGGCAGACATGACGGCCAGCTGCAGTGGACTTGCAAGATAATAGCCTTGGCCGATGGATGCATTCACCGTGTCGTAATTCTGCCATTCCCTCCCATACTTCTGCTTCTTCCAGGCGGAATCGGGCACGGTACCAAAGAACTGGCTGGTAACAGGCAGATCGAACTCCTGGCCCATACCGACTGTGCGGGCGAAGTCGGCAACCGCATCGAAACCCACCTGTTGGGCGAAATGATAGAAATAGGTGTCGCAACTTTGGTGGATGGCCCTGTTCATGTCCGTAAGGCCATGGGTCGAGTGACAACGGAAAAAGCGATTTCCCACCCGCAGCCCGCCGGAACACACCACAGATTCTTCAGGTTGGATGCCCGCCTTGAGGAATGCCATCGCATGCATTGGCTTCACTGTAGATCCCGGCGGATAGAGCCCTTTCAGGACCTTGTTACGCAGTGGCACGCGCTCGTCATCGCGGAGCATGGCATATTCAACGCGGCCAATGCCTGACGAAAAGCTGTTGGGATCGAAACTGGGCATTGATGCCATGCAGAGCAGGTCGCCGGTAATGCAATCCATCACCACGACAGAGCCGGATTCAAGGCCAATACGCCGCGCCGCATAATCTTGCAGGGGGCCGTCAATGGTGAGGGTCACCGCATCACCCTGAATATCCTCCCGCGTTTCCAGGTTTCGGATGATCTTGCCAGAAGCTGTGGCTTCAACCCGTCGCGCCCCAGGCTCTCCCCGCAATTGTTGTTCAAATTGCTTCTCCAGCCCGTCTTTGCCCAGTTTGAAACCCGGAGTCACAAGCAAGGGAACAGGTTCAAGTTCATATTCCTCGCGACTGGCCGTTCCTACATAACCAATAAGATGCCCAACCGATGGGCCTGTGGGGTAGTATCGCGAATAACCGCGTTGCGGCACGACGCCGGGAAGTTCGGGTAAACGGACACTGACCGCCGCGAATTCTTCATATTCGATGCCGCTTGCGACTTGGACTGCACTGAAACCAGCCGCCCCATTCAACTTGTCCCGTAAGTCCTGCTTTTCGGCATCGCTAAACCGGAGCAAGTCTCCGAGCGTTTCGACAGTGCCTTGGACATCCTTGACCCGGTCAGGAATAATGTCGACCCGAAAATCAGCCCTGTTGGAAGCAAGCGGAGCGCCGTTGCGATCAAGTATCCATCCCCTGCGCGGAGGGATGAGAGTCAGGTTGACGCGATTACTTTCGGCTTCGGTGCGATAGCGTTCGTTTTCGGCAACTGCGATGTAACCCATTCGGGCCGCAAGGAGCAGCCCGATACCGCCTTGAACCGTGCCCACAAGAAAGGTGCGGCGTTTGAAGCGGTCTTTGAGGGCATTCGAATTGGGCGCCTTCTCCATGCTTCACCTGATGCGCCTGACGCGCAACAAACGCAATCTGTCGAGCAAGGAAACAAGATGGGCGACAAGAGGAAACAGCAAGATCGACAAGACAATCTGTGGAGCCACGAGCCCGATGCGCAGGAAGCTAAACTCACCGCCAGCCAACAAGGCGGCGGAAAACAAGTAGAGTATGATGAACAGGCTTGCGACCAGCCAGTTTTGCCAAAATCCCCGCCATGGGAAGCGTAACTCCAATAAATCGTAGGCAATGAGCGCTAACGAATAGAGCAAGATACCGCTGCCAAAGGGTTGCCCCGAATAGAGATCATCGAACAGACCCAATGGGAATCCTGCCCAAAGGGGCAACAAGCCCGGACGAAGGCTTCGCCAAGCCATCAGAATGATAAAGCCGAGCGGCGGGAGGACCGGCACCGATGCTATCACTGGAAGCATCGGCGAGATCGATCCCGACAATATGGTCAGCCAAGGGACCCCTATTGCAAGCAGCGGTGAATGGTCCCGGTTGATAGTCCTGCCAAAAGCGTCACGACGAATATTGGGATTGGCAAGCTCCATTACTCGATAGCGCTTTCAGTGGCGGTTGTTTCGGCAACTTGCTCCAAAAGTTCTTGTTGCCAAATGGGTTCCACAATGACCACGTCGGTGGCGGCGGGATTGCTCAATAATTGTGCGATGGCACCGTCTTCGGTGACTTCAGAGACCATGGCAACGGCCACACCGGGCCGAAATAATCCACCAGCACCGGATGTCACAAAGACATCTCCAGGCTCCAGCGGATTAATTCCCAGGTTTATCAACCTGAGACGCAGCGAACCATCCGCTCGCCCTTCGGCAAAGGCCACGACATCGTCCGTTGCACGGCGCACCGGAACCATGCTTTCGGGGTCGGTAAGCAACAGAACACGCGCGCTAATGCGCCCCACTTCCAACACGCGACCGACCAGGCCCATTGGCGATGTCACCGGCATACCGTTGGTAACGCCATCGGCAGCGCCGGCCGAAAGATAGGCGAAGCGGCGGGTGCTGGAAGAAGTCGAACCAATTAGCCGTGCAGTTGTAACGGGCTGTGTATCGCCTGCAGTCAGATTGAGGACGCCTTTGAGCCGTTCGTTTTCCTGCCGCAATGCATCTGCTTCTGCCAAGCGAACACGGGCGATGGCAATTTCACGCTCCAATTCAGCATTCTTGCTGCCAGCATCGTAGTATCCGGCAATGGCATCCAGTACACTGCCACCTTGAGTGCGCGCCATGGCACCGCCTTCGCCTGCCGGAGAGGCAAGATCGCTGGCCATGGTACGTAGCCCTTGAAAAGTCTCAGGACTGACAAGGGATATGGCGAGCAGGACGGCGCCTATCAAAGCACCAGTGCCCGCAACTACATATCCAGCGAACAGCCCGAGTTGCGCCCGCTTGTTGAAACTGGATCTATGTGCAGCCGGCGGTGCCATAACCGCCTCATCCTCCCTGTCTATTCTCGATTATCACGCGGTCATCAGCACGCCGCGATAGATCGGATCTTCCATCGCTCGCCCCGTGCCCATGGCCACGCAGGAAAGCGGATCTTCGGCAATGCTGACGGGTAGGCCGGTTTCTTCGCGCAAATGCTCATCCAGCCCGCGGATCAAAGCGCCACCACCAGTAAGCACGATGCCTTGGTCGACGATGTCGGCCGCAAGTTCTGGTTGGGTGTTTTCCAGCGCGATACGCACTCCCTCAACGATTGCTCCGATCGGTTCCGAAAGGGCTTCGGCGATATGCGCCTGGTTGATGGTGATTTCCTTGGGAACTCCGTTCACGAGGTCGCGGCCCTTGATGGTGAGCGTTTCACCCACACCATCTTCGGGCACGGTTGCGCAACCGTAATCCTTCTTGATCCGTTCAGCCGTGGAATCGCCGATCAACAGATTGTGGTGGCGGCGAACGTAGGAAACGATCGCCTCGTCCATCTTGTCACCGCCGGTACGGACGGAGGTGGTGTAGGCGAGGCCGCGCAGCGACAGTACGGCAACCTCTGTGGTGCCACCGCCGATATCAACGACCATGGAACCGACAGGTTCGGTCACCGGCATATCTGCCCCAATGGCCGCCGCCATGGGCTCGAGGATCAAATAGACTTCCGAGGCACCGGCGTTGCTGGCGGCATCACGAATGGCGCGGCGCTCGACCGACGTCGAACCAGAAGGCACGCAGATGGTGATTTCCGGATAGCGCAGCAGCGTGCGCTTACCATGCACCTTGCGGATGAATTCCTTGATCATCTCTTCCGCCACGTCGAGATCGGCAATCACGCCATCGCGCAGCGGACGGATAGCCTCGATATTGTCGGGCGTCTTGCCCATCATCATCTTCGCATCGTCACCCACGGCCTTGACCCGTTTGATGCCGTTGATCGTCTCGATCGCTACCACCGACGGTTCATTGAGGACAATTCCGCGGTCCTGGACATAAACCAGCGTATTGGCCGTACCGAGATCGATAGCCATGTTTTGCGAGCCGAATTTGAAGAAATTGGAGAAGAAAGAACCCATCGATAAATCCGTGTTTTGCTGCGGGTAGTGCAGGACGCCTCCCATGCCCGACAGCCGTTATGTGCTGGAAGAGCCGCTGTGTAGCGCGAAGCTACACGAAAGGGCAAAATTTTTGTGTCGAAAAGCACAGGGTTTTGCACCGCTTGCCTCGAATTTTTTGCAGGTGATCGCTAGTCTTGCGAAATGCCGCAAATTCGCCGCCTGCCAGAAACGCTGATCAACCGCATTGCAGCAGGCGAAGTTGTCGAGCGCCCGGCCTCGGCACTCAAGGAATTGGTGGAGAATGCCGTGGATGCCGGGGCCACCCGCATCGCGGTTTCGATCATGGATGGCGGCCTCAACCGGATTGAAGTCACCGATGACGGTTGCGGCATGTCTCCAGAAGAGATGAAGCTCGCGCTGGAACGGCATGCGACCTCAAAGCTGCCCGATGATGCCATCGAACAGGTCGCCACACTGGGCTTTCGCGGCGAAGCTCTGCCAAGCATTGCCAGCGTCGCGCGGCTGACACTCGAAAGCCGACCGCGGGAAGCGGAGCAGGGCTGGCGATGCGTAACCAATCACGGGCAGGTGATTGAAGAAGGGCCGGCTGCACTCCCGCCTGGAACCCGCGTGCGGTTGGAACAGCTCTTCGCCAAGATTCCGGCGCGGCGGAAGTTCCTGCGTACCCCTCGCAGTGAGTATGCTGCCTGCCTCGACGTTGTGCGCCGGTTGGCGATGGCGCGGCCCGATATCGGTTTCAGCTTCGAGCATGGCGAGCGCAAAATCCTGTCGCTGCAGGCAGGGCAGGAGATCGAAGAACGCGTGGCGCAGATCATCGCGCGCGAATTGGCCGACAATGGCGTTTCGATCGACCAAGAGCGCGGCGGTATGCGGCTTACGGGCATTGCCGGCCTGCCGACCTACAATCGCGGCGTGGCGGACCACCAATATCTATTCGTCAATGGCAGGCCGGTTAAGGATCGTTTGCTGACGGGAGCAGTGCGCGGAGCCTATGCGGATATGCTGGCGCGCGATCGCCATGCAGTGCTGGCGCTGTTCCTGTCGATCCCGCACGAAGATGTGGATGTGAATGTGCATCCGGCAAAGACCGAAGTGCGCTTCCGCGACGCAGCAGCGTTGCGCGGATTCATCGTTTCCGCCCTGCGTGCCTCTCTTTCAACCGGCGACAGGCGCAGCGCGCAGGCGCCCGATAGCGGCGCGATGGGCCGTTGGCAGGTGGAACCGATCGGTCGTGACGATGCGCGCGATACCATGCACTCGATCTTCACAGGCAGGGATTGGAGCGCACCTGCAACGCGTGTTCAATCGCCTATATCGCAATGGCGTGGCGAAGAAGGCGGCGTATCGGCCCTTCCGCATGGGCGCGCGGAGCTGGCGGAAGAAATTTCCGAAGACGCAGCGCAATATCCGCTCGGGATTGCGCGGGGACAGGTCGCCAACACCTATATCGTTGCCGAGGCGGAAGACGGGCTGGTGATTGTCGACCAGCACGCAGCGCACGAACGCATCGTGCTCGAACGCCTGCGTGCGGCGGGGGCGGGAGACAAGGTGGCGGCCAGCCAGGCGCTGCTGATGCCCGATGTCGTCGAACTTGATGAACCCGCCTGCGACCGGCTGGAAGAACAGATCGACTACTTCGCGGAGCTTGGCCTGGTGATCGAACGTTTCGGGCCCAATGCGATGCTGGTCCGTGCGCTACCTGCATCTTTGAAAGGCGGCGATCCTGAGGCGCTTTTGACAGACCTCGCAGACGACCTCGCCAAACACGGGGACAGCCTACTGTTGGGGGAGAAGATCGAGCATGTACTCGCCACAATGGCCTGCCACGGTTCGGTGCGCGCGGGCAGGGCGCTCAACGTCGCCGAGATGAATGCACTGTTGCGCGAAATGGAATCAACGCCGCGATCGGGCCAATGCAACCATGGCCGCCCGACATGGGTGAAGCTGTCGATGGAAGATGTCGAAAAACTGTTCGGGAGGCATTGATGCGACCAGTCATCCTCATTTCCTTCGCAACGCTGGCTTGCACTGCTTGCGGACAAGTTTCGGAGGATCAAGGCGAGGTGTCACAATCGGGTCAGATCGACCAAGTGGAAGTAGGTACGATCCTCTATCCGGACATCGAGCGCTTCGAGATCTACGGCGCCTCCTGCGCCTATGCCGAAGGAACCAGCCTCGGCGCAAAGGTCATTGCACGCAACGAGGATGCCTTTATGAAACTGGATGGAGAAGTCATCCGCCTCGCCGCCGATCCGGGAGCAGGCGAGCTGCCCTACGGATCACGCTCGGCATATGCTTCTGATGCCTACCTACTCTATCTGGCAATCGAGGGTGAAGGGAGGCAATCGGGCGAAGAAGTCCTTGAATATGCGGGTACTGTCGAATTGCGTGATAGGGTAGGTGAGGTGATTTACGAGGCACGTGGTGCTGCACAGTGTGGCGTTTAGGAAGATCATGTTGCAGCAGATGAGCCTTTCACGTCGCCAGCTCCTCGCGGGGACAGGTGGCCTGTTGGCCTGCGCTTGCGGCAGCTCTCCATCGGTGCCGTCTGAGACGGAACTTATAGCACGTTCGGCAGCCGAAGAATGGGCGCTGCGACCGGACATCATGACCTATGAAATCCCCGGAGTAAGCGCGCCACATTATGCCGAGGCTTGCACCGCACTGGGTGTGTCACGGCTCGCCCGGACGCTGAATGATCCTGCACTGCTCGATCTCGTGCGCGAACGCTGGCGACGGGCATCGGCGATGCCGAATACACTCAACCACGTAGATGCAAACCTGATCGGTATCTGGGCGATGGCGACAGGTGAAGACGAGCAACTGGCGCAAGGCATATCGATGGCCGACGCCCAATGGGAACAGATCGGCGAAGACGGTCTGACAGTACAGGCGCGCTATTGGATCGACGATGTCTACATGATTGGCGTGTTGCAGGCAGAAGCATATCGTGTTTCCGGCGAGCCGCGTTTTGTCGACCGCGCTGCGTTGATGGCCGAGCGCTATCTTGCGCGCGTACAGCAGCCATCGGGCCTGTTCCACCATGGCCCGGAGGCGCCATTCTTCTGGGGCAGGGGGAACGGCTGGGTCGCCGCCGGATTGGCAGAGATCATTGCAGTCATGCCAACCGATCATCCGCGCCATTCCGTAGTGCTCGGCGGCTACCGCAAGATGGCGGATGCTCTTGCCGAGACCCAGCGTGACGAGGGCCTATGGGGCCAGTTGATCGATTATCCGGACGCCTGGAGCGAGAGCAGCGGCAGCGCCATGTTCGCTTACTCCTTGCTCCGTGGTGCCAATTCTGGTCGATTGCCAGCGCGTTTCGCCACCATCGCGGAGGACGCCTGGGAAGGTCTCAAGAGCAAGCTCGATACCGATGGGCGCTTGCGCGATGTCTGTGTTGGCACCGGCCAATCGCAGGATGCGGGCTATTACCTTGAGCGCCCGCGCGTCACGGGGGACCTGCACGGACAGGCCCCTCTGTTATGGCTCTGCGCGGAAAGGCTCAGCGCAGGCGTTTGACATAAAGCTGCTTGTCCGCGCGGCGTTCCATCAGGAAATGATCGCTCGCCGCGCGCATCAAATCGGACAGGCGCTTGAAGCCGTAATTGCGGACATCAAAGCTGGATCGGTTCCCGGCAATCTGGCCAACTTCGTGCAGGCGAGCGAAACCATCATCGTCGCGGCTGGACGCCTTCCATGCAGCGCCGAGGAGGTCGATCAGTTCCTTGTCGATAGCTTCCTTGTCGGCAGTGCCCTTGCTGTCATCTGATTGGGAAGTCCTGATCAGCTGGTCGACGTCGATAAAGCGGGTGCAAGCTGTCTTGAAGGGCTGGGGCGCCTTGTCGCTGCCAAACCCGTAAACGATCAGCCCATCCTGACGCAGCCGCGTGACCAGCGGGGTGAAATCGCTATCGCTGCTCATGATGCCGAAGCCGTCAACCTTGCCGGCATAGAGCAAGTCGATCGCATCGATAGTCATGGCTATATCGGTCGCGTTCTTGCCCTTTGTCAGGTCGAATTGCTGCATCGGCTGCAGGCCGTACCGGTGGGTGATCTTGTTCCAGTTCGCCAGCGCGGGCTTGGCCCAGTTGCCATAGGCGCGACGAATGTTCACCTGCCCCAGCTCGGCCAAGACGGTCAGGACCGGATCGATACCGGCATGGCTGGCATTGTCCGCGTCGATCAGCAGGGCGATATTCTTGAGTTCATTTTCAGGCATTGCTGCAACATGGCCCCAGCCAAGTTCCTGCGCAAGCTCTCAGGCCGGGCTGAATTCGCCGCTCTCTTCATCGAGCAGGTGCAGTTGGCCATCGGATATGGCGAAATAGGCACCGTGCAGGGCCAGTTGGCACTTTTCTTCTTTGCTCGCCACGCAGGGAAATGTGCGCAGATTATCCAGGCTGACCTTCACACCGGCCATTTCCATGGCCCTTTCCGCAGGGCGACCGGTGGTGCCCAGTTCGCCTGCGATCCGGTCACGCGCTTCGTCTAGCAAAGCGATCCAGTCGGCCACAAAGCCGCCTTGTCCGGGCTCATTGCCGTGCAGGTCACGGGTGAGGGCAGCCTGGCAACCGCCGCACATGCCGTGGCCCATGACCACGATTTCGCTCACCTTCAGGAACTGAACCGCAAATTCCAGTGCAGCCGAAACCCCGTGATGCCCGGGTGTCTTTTCGAACGGAGGAACAAGCGCCGCGACATTGCGAACTACAAAGATCTCTCCCGGATTCACATCGAATATCTGCGACGGGTCCACGCGGCTGTCGGAACAGGCGATGACCATGACGCGGGGCTGCTGGCCTTCCTTCAGTGTCGCCCAACGTTCGCGTTCAGCATTCCAGCCATGTTCACGGAAACGATGATAGCCCTCGATCAGTTCGGAAATTGCAGAAGAATCGTTTGCCATGTCAGTACATTTGCCCCGCACCATTGCCTCTGGCAAGCCGCGCTACTAAGTGACCCCCCATGAACGACCTTTCCAATACCCCGCGCAAGCGCAAGCCAGATTGGATCCGGGTGAAAGCTCCCGTAAGCAAGGGGTACCAGGAAACGCGCAAGCTGATGCGCGATCTCAGCCTGCACACAGTGTGCGAGGAAGCAGCCTGCCCGAATATCGGTGAATGCTGGACCAAGAAGCACGCCACGGTGATGATCCTGGGCGACACCTGCACGCGCGCATGCCGTTTCTGCAATATCAAGACGGGCATGCCCATGCCGGTCGATCCGCTCGAACCGGAACATACGGCTATTGCGGCTGCGGAGATGGGCCTCAATCATATCGTGATAACCAGCGTGGATCGCGATGATTTGCCTGATCGCGGGGCAGGACAATTCGTCAAAGTGATCAAGGCACTGCGGCGTGAAACGCCGGACACCACGATTGAAATCCTGACCCCTGACTTCAAGGGCAGGCTGAAGCAGTCCGTCGCGGAAATCTGCGAGGCGGGGCCCGATGTCTTCAACCACAATCTGGAAACCGTGCCTCGCCTCTATCCCACGATCAGGCCCGGTGCGCGTTACTATAACTCGCTGCGGCTTCTGGAAGAGGTGAAAGAGCACAACCCGCTTATCTTTACCAAGTCCGGCATCATGCTGGGCCTGGGGGAAGAGCGCCTGGAAGTGCATCAGGTGATGGACGACATGCGTAGCGCCGATGTCGATTTCATCACCATGGGCCAATACCTCCAGCCCACATCAAAACATGCCGAGGTGGAGTCTTTCATCACGCCGCAGGTGTTCAAGGCCTATGGTGCAGTGGCGCGGGCAAAGGGATTCCTTCAGGTCGCCTCCACGCCGCTTACGCGCTCCAGCTATCACGCGGGTGATGATTTCGCCGAGATGAAGGCCGCCCGCGAGGCGAAGCTGGCCAAACAGAAAGCCTGATGCCCGCCATTCGCGAGACACGGCAGCTCCCCTATTCGGCAGAGCAGATGTTCGACCTGGTGGCCGATGTCGAGCGCTATCCCGAGTTTCTCCCTTGGGTAGCGGCGACCCGCGTACGCGACAGGACCGAGAGCGGGCTGGAGGCGGATATGCTGGTCGGCTTCAAGGCCCTGCGCGAGAAGTTCACCAGCCATGTCGAGCTGGAACGCCCGAATTCAG
>ENA-ORCV01001029-ORCV01001029.1-marine-metagenome-genome-assembly--contig:-NODE-1029-length-11224-cov-3.824975_pt1 | contig 11224 bp, 11 predicted proteins | sample MGYA00237779_ERZ508509 | MGnify/ENA primary metagenome ERZ508509 (study PRJEB26180, sample SAMN06268772) | marine metagenome | isolation source: Bioluminescent Bay, La Paraguera, Puerto Rico | place... | reverse complement strand
GGCGACGCCGTCTCCCCCGATCGGCCCGGCGCTCGGCCAGCGCGGTCTCAACATCATGGAATTCTGCAAGGCGTTTAACGCCAAGACGCAGGAAATGGAAAAGGGGATGCCGGTCCCGACGATCATTACGATCTACGCCGACAAATCCTTTACCTTCGTCACCAAGACGCCGCCGGCGTCTTTCTATCTCAAGAAAGCTGCGAAGCTCGCAAAGGGCGGTTCGGCTCCTGGCCGCGACGTCGCCGGTTCGGTGACCAAGGCGCAATGCCGTGAGATCGCCGAGGCGAAAATGCCCGACCTGAATGCAAGCGACCTCGACGCCGCCACCAAGATCATCATGGGCTCGGCGCGCGCCATGGGTCTGGAAGTCAGGGAGTAGGAACGATGACGAAACCAGGCAAAAGAATCAAAGCGGCCCGCGAGAACGCCGACAGCGTTAAACTGCACACGGTCGAAGAAGCCGTGAAATCGGTGAAAGCGAACGCCAGCGCGAAGTTTGATGAGACCATCGAAATCGCGATGAATCTCGGCGTCGATCCGCGCCACGCCGACCAGATGGTGCGTGGCGTCGTTTCCCTGCCGAACGGTACGGGCCGGACGGTGCGCGTTGCGGTGTTCGCTAAGGACGCGAAAGCCGAGGAAGCGACAAAAGCCGGTGCCGATATTGTCGGAGCCGAAGACCTGATGGAAAAAATTCAGGGCGGCTTCATGGATTTCGATCGCGTGATCGCGACGCCGGACATGATGGGCGTTGTCGGCCGTCTCGGTAAAGTGCTGGGTCCCAAGGGCCTGATGCCGAACCCGAAGGTCGGCACCGTAACGCCGAATGTCGGCCAGGCGGTGAAAGACGCCAAGGGCGGCGCCGTTCAGTTCCGTGTTGAGAAAGCCGGCATCATTCACGCCGGCGTCGGCAAGGCGAGCTTTGACGAAAAGGCGATCACTGAAAACGTCAAGGCGTTCATCGGCGCGGTTGCGAAGGCCAAACCGACCGGCGCCAAGGGCACCTATATCAAGAAAATCTCGATCTCATCGACCATGGGGCCGGGCGTCAAAATCGACACCGCCGACAGCGGCGCGTAACGCACGATTTATTTGTGGATTAAAAGCGGCCCTCCACGAGGGCCGTTTTTTTAATGGCATTTCTTCATGTCGCGCTTAATCAGCCACCAGTTAACAGGCCACGCCGCAAGAAAACCGGCCGGGATTGCGACGGCGATGCCGATCCAGAACGCTGGCGACAGGACCGACCCTGCATTCATACCGCCGACAAGGTAGTCGGCGCCGTTCATGGCGATTTCCATAACCCCGATTGAAATCGCCTCGCCGAGCCAGATCAGTTTAAAGGCTTCAATGAATGTTTTGTTCTGATTGCGCATGACAGGCAGCAGGCCGAGACTGAACCCCGACACATAGGCGAGCGCCGTCGCCAGCATAACCGTCTGCCAGATGGCGAGTCCGAGAGAAACACCGATCATCAATCCGGCGAGTTCTCCGATGACGCAGCCGGTGAGGCAGTGGAGCGTCGCTTGTGCGGCGGTCATGACGGCGCCAGCGCCCGGCTGATGAAGGTGATGCGTCTGCTGCGACATTATTCAGCTCCTAAAACCACATTCTCAGTCCGGCCACGAAAGAGACGCCGCCCGGCTCTCCGCCGTCAGCACGTATGTACCGGGCTGTATCGCCATAGGCGCGGCGCCATGAAACCCCGACATAAGGAGCAAACTGGCGCCTGATTTCATAACGAAGGCGTCCGCCGAGCTCGACTGAGGACAGACCGGACCCAAGTTCATAGGCCGGCGCATCCTGAAATTCGAAATTCAATTCAGCGCGCGGCTGCAGGATAAGCCTTTGCGTCACCAAAAATTCGTATTCCGCTTCCAGTCGCGCGGAAACATCGCCGTCTTCGGAAACAAAAATCGCCGTGTCGATTTCGAAAAGATAGGGCGTCAGTCCTTGCGCGCCTATCACGGCGAATGTGCGGTCGTCGCCGGGCGCGAAATCGTGACGGACGCCCGCCTGAAGATCAAAATAGCTGCCGACGGCGCGGCTCCACAAAGCCTGGATCTCCGCCTCTTCGAGACCGCCGCCGCTGAACGCATATTCTCCTTCGGACTTCAGCCACAACTTGTTGACGTCGCCGCCATACCATCCCTGGACGTCCCAGAGGAATTGAGGCTCGCCGTCATTGGAAAGATACTCGAGCCGCTCAAGTTCGACATAGCTGAACAAACCGCCGCCATGATGAGCTTGAAGATGCGCGCGGGCGTTGTCAGGATTATGATTGTCCTCAGCGTGTGCGATAGAAAACATCGCCGCCCCGCAAAGCGTAATCGCGAGTTGCCGCGCATTTATCATGACGCTTGGCCTTTATGATGGCGGCCGGTGTCATGCGATCCGTCATGGCGCGGGCGGACGGAAACAATCTGCATCATGCCTGCGGCCATATGGTAGAGCAGGTGGCAATGGAACGCCCAGTCGCCGACAGCGTCAGCCGTAATGTCGACGGATAGCTTCTCGCCGGGCTTCACGACGATTGTGTGCTTGCGCGCTTTCTTGTGATCATGTTCCGCTTTTTTGACGACATCGAAGAACATGCCGTGCAAATGGATAGGGTGAGACATCATCGTATCGTTGACCAGCGTAAGGCGTACGCGTTCGCCTTCGTGAAAAACAATCGGACCTTCGACTTCTGAAAATTTCAGGCCGTCGAATGACCACATATAGCGGTGCATGTTGCCGGTAAGATGAAGCTCGATTTCCCTTTCCGGATCGCGCATGTCGGGATTCATCTCGAGCGCATTGAGATCGGCGTAAGTGAGAACCCGATGGGGCTGTCCTGTAAGGCCAAGGCCCGGTTCGCCCAGGCGATTGGATGGAGCCTCGGCGATCATGTCGACGCCGACGCCCTGCGGGTGGTCATGTGAAACAGCGCCGCCCGTCATGGACGCGCCGTGATGATCCATGGCGCTCATGTCGTGCTCCATGGAACCATTGTTCATATGATTCATTTCGGCCATGTCGCTTGGCGCGCCCGCGTTCATATCCATCTTCATGGCGTGGCCGCTCATCGCCATGCCCATTTCGCGCATGGAGAGCGTCGGCCGCTCGCGCAGTGGCGGAACCGGCGCGTTCATTCCCATGCGTGGGGCGAGCGTCGCGCGGCCATAGCCCGACCGGTCGATTGACTCGGCCATCAGCGTATAGGCCTTGTCTTCGCGCGGCGCGACGATGACGTCGTAGGTTTCCGCAACCCCGATTTGAATTTCATCCGTTTCAACCGGATCGACGTTAAGGCCGTCCGATTGCACGACCGTCATCGGCAATTCAGGAAAGCGAAGGTTGAATATCGTCATCGCGGAAGCATTGATTATCCGCAGGCGGACGCGTTCGCCGGGCGAGAACAATCCGGTCCAGTTGTCACCCGGGCCATGGCCATTGATTAAGTAGGTGTAGGCTGCGCCGGTAATGTCGGCGATATCGGCAGGATCCATCCGCATGGCGCCCCACATGGCGCGTTCTTCAAACGCATCGCCGACGCCTTTTTCACGCGTATCCCGGAAAAAGTCGACGAGCGTGCGTTTTTGAAAGTTGAAACTTTCCGGATTCTTTTTCAGCTTGGCGAACAATCGCTCGGGTTTTTCAAAGGCCCAGTCGGAAAGTACGATTACATATTCGCGGTCATAGCTGAATGGTTCCGGTTTCGCCGGATCGATTATGATCGGACCATAATGGCCGGCTTGTTCCTGCAGCCCTGAATGGGAATGATACCAGTAAGTGCCGGCCTGTTTTACCGGGAAGTGATAAGTAAAAGTTCCGCCGGGCCTGACGCCGGGAAAGGAAACGCCGGGTACGCCGTCCATTTCAGGCGGCAACAGTATGCCATGCCAGTGGATCGAGGTGTCTTCATCAAGGCTGTTGGTCAGATGCAGCGTCAGCGCGTCGCCTTCCCTCCATCTGAGAAGCGGCGCTGGGAGCTGGCCGTTGATGGTGATCGCTTTGCCTTTCCGGCCCTCGATAACGGGACGGGCGTGCTCGGCGCGCAGGTGAAACTCCCGGCCGGACAGGGCGCTCAGCCCGCTCATGTCATTTAACGGGCCCGACCGCGCCCATGCGGGGAGGAGAAACTGGGCGGCGGCTCCTGATATGGCGACGCCGCCGGCGCGTATAAATTGTCTTCTATCGATCATGGCTCGCAGAGGGGTTCACAAACGGTAGGGAGCGCTCTATATACCCCCATAGGGTATATGAGGCAAGATGCTGATGAGCCATTGCGACAAAGCGCCAACCATAAAGCGGCTGAGGCGTATTGAAGGTCAGGTGCGCGGCCTTCAGCGGATGCTTGAAGAAGACCGATACTGCATCGACATTCTTCATCAGGTTCAGGCGGTAAAGGCTGCCTTATCCAAGGTGGAGGACGCTATCCTCTCCGACCACGCAGCTTCATGCGTGGCGGAGGCGATTGCTTCAGGCGACGCCGCCGAACAACGCAAGAAGTTTGAAGAACTCGTCGATCTGGTCGGCCGCGTGAAACAATAAGGCTTTGAAGCCTGATTTGTCTGTGCGCCGGCGCGTCGATAAAATCTGCCGAAAATTCGAACGATCCCCAGCCGGATTCAGCAATCTTGTCCGGTTAAGACGGCGCGGAAAGTCATCGGGGCGGCGGATGCGCAAAACCAGTAAGAGCGTTGACGAGATCGCGGCGGCGTTGCGGGAAACCGCGTTCGGGCTCAAAGCACCAAAAACGCGACGGATCTTCCGTCGCGATGCGAACCGCCGCAACACCGTGGCGATCAGCCTGCTTGCGGCGCTGGCGAGTTCGCGTGTCTCGGCGGCGGCGAACGAACTCGATGACGAGGACGCGCTCTCAACGGCGCTTCCCGTGCTCGACGATCTCAGCGCCTTTATGACGCCGGACGTGGTTTGCGTGACCGGGTCGATCTATGGCGAAGAACACGTTCATGAACTCGGGCGCTTCGGCGGCCACGCGCATGCGTCCTATATGGCCGACCCATTCGCCTCGCCCTATGCAAGTCCTTACGAAGACGCGCATGAAGGTCACAACGCTCACAGCGCCGCCGCCGCACATCAAGGACACGTTTCTGTTCACAAGTCCGGGCATGCGGATCATGCTGGCTTGCTGCATGCGGGCGGCCATGACGGTCATGGCGCGGGGCATGCGGCCGGACGGCATGACAACGCCGCAGGTCACGAAGGGCATGAAGCAGCGGCCGGCGCCGTACAGCACAGCGAGCTGCACGCGCATCATGAGGCGGCGGCCGGCTCGCCATCAGGCGGGCGTTCCCATCATGTGCATTCGGCGCATAGCAATCATGGCGGCGCAGGGCATGAGTCCGGTCACAGCGCTTCCCTGACGGCGCCGGTCGATACGGCTCACGCAAATCACGATCACGCATATGCGGCGGAGACATCTTTTTCTGATCAATCCGATAGCGCGTTGTCCTCAGACGTTCTCGCCCTGGCCGACCTTGCGGAAAGCTCGAACGAAGCCGACGCGCACCAACATCACGACCATGGGGCCAGCGACGCCGCCCAGGCGCTGATGGAGGCCGCGGCGCCGGCCGATGTGGTGACAACAGGCGCGGATGTGCTCTGACGCGCCTGCGTCCACGAGCCGCCACGGTGTTTGCTTGTAAAAGCCTACGAGACCCTGTTTAACTTTCCCGCGAAGGGAAGGGGCGCAGGTCGTGAATCTCCAACGGCGTAAACTGGCAGGCGCATTGCGCTTTCTTGCGGTGGCGCTTTTTGCGCTCGCCCAGGCGCTGCCTTCCGGTCTTGCGTTCGCCGCGAATGATGACGGCCTTTCCATCGTTATCTGCACCGGCGACGGATTGCAGACGGTTTCCTGGGAAGAGCTGACCGGCGAGCCGTCTCCCTATCAGGAGCACAATCCGGAGAGCGGAGAGCAACCCTGTCACGCGTGTTACACGTCTTGCCGCATCGGCGCCGCCGTTGCGGGCGACGACCCTCAGTTATTTCATCCTTTCGCCGCCCATGTGGCGCAATTGGCATCGCTGGTTGTTGAAACCGTTGTCGTTTCAACGACGCGCCCGCCGATGCCGTCGAGATCCCCGCCAGCGCCCGCCGCCTGAATATTCGGCCGGCCCCCGCGTTTCACTCGAAACGCTGTTTTTCTGCGCTGTGTGAAAAGGATCTGATTATGCGCATTTTGATTATTGGCGCCGCTGCAGCGGCGTGTTTCACCGCATCCGCGATTGCGGATGACGACGTTACAAACGCCAAGTACCACGCCCCGATCGGCGTGATGGGCGATCACATGCATGAACAGGGGGAGGTGATGTTCTCCTACCGGTTCATGCGCATGGATATGGAAGGCTCGCGGATCGGAACGGACGCCGTCACGCCCGATGAAATTGCGACGAGCGTACCGAACCGGTTTTTCGGCAATCCGATGACGCCGCCGACGCTCCGGGTCGTCCCGCTCGATATGACGATGGACATGCACATGCTCGGCGCCATGTATGCGCCGACAGACTGGCTGACGCTGATGGTCATGGGAACGGTTGTTCGAAACAGCATGGACCACCAGACCTATATGGGCGGCATGGGCGCGACCGTGCTCGGCGGCTTCAACACGAAAAGCTCAGGCTTTGGCGACACCAGGGCGTCGGCGCTGCTGCGACTCATGGAGAGCGGCGAGGGCGCAACGAGCCATCACGCGCATCTCAATCTCGGCGTATCGATCCCGACAGGCTCGATCATGGAAACCGGCGAGGTTCTGACGCCGATGAACATGACGCCGACCTTGCGGCTGCCTTACCCGATGCAGCTCGGTTCCGGCACGCTCGATCTCGAACCAGGGATTACTTACACCGGCAAGTCGGCGTCGCTGTCGTGGGGCGCCCAATACAAGGCGACGCTCCGCACCGGAACCAACGATGAGGGTTATAGGCTTGGCGATCGTCACGACGCGACCATCTGGGCGCAATACGGGCCCAATCCGTGGGCGGCGCTTTCTCTGCGGCTCGCCTACCGCTCGCAGCAGACAATCGACGGCATCGATCCGATGATCATGGCGCCGGTGCAGACCGCCAATCCTGATTTTCAGGGCGGCGACCGCATCGATGTCGGCGTTGGGCTCAATCTCGCCGGTCAGGGCGGCGCCGTGAAAGGGCATCGTTTCGGGATCGAGTTCGCGATACCTGTCTGTCAGGACCTCAATGGACCGCAGCTTGAAACCGACTGGACGCTTACTGCAGGCTGGCAGAAGGCTTTTTAGATAGGCCGTTCCTGAAAGAGGACAGAATACCCAAGACCGTTCTAAATCACATGAGGAATCGCCCTCCCAACGTGTCATACTTGTTATGGTTTTTTGGAACCGGACTGAATGATTACGCGCTGGGAGGGTGTTTTGAAGTCTGCAAAGAAAAGTCTGTTTATCGCCGGGAGCGTTTTGGCGGCGACGTTTTTGAATGCGTCCGCCTTTGCGGCTGAAAACTGCGCCAGCAATGTTGCTTCGTATAAAGTCTCATTCCCGGCGGAGGATGCTTTTTCTGTTAGCGCTGAATTTCAACAGCCGACATCCAGGCTCGATCTTTTCTGGTTTCCGGTCGCCGCGCGTCCTGAAGGGCAATCAGAATCAGTTGTTGATCTCAAAGGTTTTGACGCGGACGGAAATGAAGTCCCTCTGAATTATGTCGGCGAGGGCGGCTGGGAAACGCCGGAAAAGAAAAAACTTTCGTCGATATCCTACCGGCTTTTGGCCGACCATGATGAAGTCAACTGGGGCGGCGTCGGCGCGCCGGGCAAGGATGAGGTCGCGACTCATTTCGACAGTTCATATTTTTTTGCAGGTCACGCCTTTTTCCTTATCGATTACGAATGGCCTGCTTGCGCTATAGACGTCACGTTCGACCTTCCTGCCGCATGGAGCGTAACGTCGCCATGGCCGATGCAGGGCGACGTCGCGACCGCGTCCGGGCCATGGAATCTTGGACAAAATGTCTTCTCCATGGGCGCGGATAAAGCGATCACCAATTCGATCGGCGGGCGGGAGCTGACATGGCTTGTCGCCGACAGCCTCAAGGACGCAAAGCCGGATATCGAGCGGTTGTTCAAGGTGCTGCCCGATGTTTATGCGGAATTTTGGGGCGGCGCCGACTGGGACAAGTACACGGTGTTTTTCTTCGGTGACGACATGACCGACGGCGGCGCTTTTCAAGACAGTTTCGCCATGCGCCTGGCGACGCCCCTCAACGAAGCTGAAAAGGTCACGTGGAGTCACACGCTCGGCCATGAAACCATGCATTTGTGGAATGGGGCGGGCCCGCTTCGGGGCGAAAATCCGGATCAGACCAACTGGCTCACGGAAGGGTTTACCGATTATCTGACCATCAAATTGATGCGCCAGGCGGGCTTTCTTGACGATAACATGCTGCAGCAGCGGATCGCCAATATTCTACGGCGTTTCGAAATCGCCAAACTGATGTCGCCTGACGTCAAACTGTTTGAAGCGACGAAACGCCGGGGCGAGAACTGGTTCCTGATCTATGGGGGCGGGGCGTTAACCGCCCTCCTGCTTGATGCTGAACTGTCCGCGGAAGACCCGGACGCTTTCCGCAATCTGATGCGGGATTTGTACGAGCATGCGGACAAGCCCTACACTATCGACCGTTTGATGGATCGGATGAACGCCGCATCGGGCGGGAAGGCGGGCGAGCTTATCGCCTGGATGGACACGCATCCCGGAGCGGCGGAAATCCGCGAAAGGCTCGCCGGACATGGTCTTCAGGCGGCGTTCTTCGGGGTCGATGAATTCTACGTGAGATTCCCGGAATGCGGGCGGCGAGACTGCGCGCCGGGATTTCTCAAGGGGCCGAGATAGGCCGGGGTTGCATTCTCGAAAATTGGCGCTAAAGAAGCCGCCTTCGCCGCCTGGTCTTCCGGGCGGCGAAACCTGTCCGAGACTGCGGGTGCAAGGATTCCTTGCTTAATCTCCCGCATAGACAGAGGGAAAAGGGATCAGAAAGGGTTTCACCCGATCTGGCCATGGGACCTTCTGGGGCAGGCTCTCCGCGCGAGGATCGCCGGGAGCCTTTTTGGTTTCCGATAGTCATCGCCAAGATTGTAGCCGGAAGTCCAGCCATTTCATTGTGGAATGGGGCTGGTCTTCCACGAACCGAAGGGAACGTCCTATGGACAGAACCCAGAAGGCGGAAATGGTCGAGTGGATCGGCGGCGTGTTCGATGCGAACGCGGTTGTCGTGATCGCTAACGGCGGCCTTTCCGTCTCGGAGTTTGAAAGCCTGCGCGGGGAACTGCGCAACGCCGGGGCGTCGATGCGGGTGGTCAAGAACCGCCTCGCCAAGATCGCCATCGCCGGCAAGCCCAGCGAAAAGCTCTCCGAACTTTTCCAGGGCCCGACGGCGATTGCGTTCTCCGAAGACCCGGTAGCGGCGGCGAAAGCCGTCAAAAAGTTCGCCAAGGATAATGAAAAGCTCAAAATCCTCGGCGGGGCGATGGGCGAAGAAATTCTCGACGAGAAAGGGGTGGAGGCGCTGGCCGCCATGCCGTCTCGCGAAGAGCTTCTGGCTTCTATCGTTCAAACCATCATGTCGCCGGCCATGAATATTGCGAGCGCCATCGGCGCGCCCGCGGCCAACATCGCCGGCATCCTCGAAACCCTGGAGACGCGCGAGGCGGCCTGAAGCCCTTCGTAACTCCCGAAACCCTCTTAACGAACAGGAACTTTTAAAATGGCTGATCTCAAGAAACTTGCTGAAGAGCTCGTTGGCCTGACGCTTCTCGAAGCGGCTGAGCTGAAAAACATCCTCAAGGACGAATACGGCATTGAACCGGCCGCCGGCGCGGTAGCGGTTGCGGCGGCCCCGGGCGCTGCAGGCGGCGGCGAAGCGGCTGAGGAAAAGACCGAATTCGACGTCATCCTCGTCGATGCGGGCGACAAGAAGATCAATGTGATCAAGGAAGTCCGCGCGATCACCGGTCTCGGCCTCAAGGAAGCCAAAGACCTCGTCGAAGCCGGCGGCAAAGCGGTCAAGGAAGCCGCGCCGAAGGCCGAAGCCGAAGAAATCAAGAAAAAGCTCGAAGAAGCGGGCGCCAAAGTCGAACTCAAATAGTCTCCGGCTATTTGTTGACGTTCAAAACGCCGTCGCGGCTTTCGCGGCGGCGTTTTTCATTCCCCAACCGCAAATCCGGCATGCGCGCGACCTCTGCCGGGAGTGTTGACGGCTGAGGCTGAATAAGCCGCTGATTTTCAAAGATTATAATTGCAAAACAGGGCGTTAGAGAGAATTGCGCGGTTCTGGTGAAAACGATCCGACAGCTATAGCGCGAATCCGGCGAAAAATGAGACCTCAAGCCGGTCCGGCCATCTGAGAATTTTTCCCACAAGGGGTTGCAGGGGCGGGCCGGCGCGCTTATTAGACCCTTTCTCCGTCGACGGGCAGCGCCGTCGGCGGTTTCAGGCTTTGCGGCAAACGTGCTTCGGTTAATCGAGACGACAATTTAAATCCACCCGCGACCTGCGGTCGATTGAGTTCCGGCCGGCGGGGCGCACGCGCGCATGCGTTAACCCTGTTCATCGGGGCGCTTGGGCGTCATGGGGCAACTAACTTCCGTTCGTGAGGAAAAGATGGCGCAATCCTTCGTAGAGAAGAAACGCATTCGCAAAAATTTCGGCCGCATTGGCGATGCGGCGCCCATGCCGAACCTGATTCAGGTTCAGAAGGATTCGTACGAGCAGTTCCTGCAACGCTTCGTCAAGCCGGCCGACCGTGCGCCGGATGGGCTCGAGGCGGTGTTCCGTTCGGTTTTCCCCATTTCGGACTTCACTGAGCAGGCGACGCTCGAATACGTCTCCTACGAATTTGAAAACCCGAAATACGACGTCGAGGAATGCCAGCAGCGCGACATGACCTATGCGGCGCCGCTCAAGGTGACGCTGCGTCTGATCGTGTTCGAAGTTGACGAGGACACCGGCGCCAAGTCCGTCAAGGATATCAAGGAGCAGGAAGTCTACATGGGCGATATGCCGCTCATGACCGACAACGGCACCTTTATCGTGAACGGCACTGAGCGGGTCATCGTTTCCCAGATGCACCGGTCGCCCGGCGTGTTTTTCGACCACGACAAGGGCAAGTCCCATTCCTCGGGCAAGCTCCTGTTCGGCGCGCGCATTATTCCTTATCGCGGCTCCTGGCTCGACTTCGAATTCGACGTCAAGGAC
>ENA-ORCV01001028-ORCV01001028.1-marine-metagenome-genome-assembly--contig:-NODE-1028-length-11240-cov-2.828451_pt1 | contig 11240 bp, 11 predicted proteins | sample MGYA00237779_ERZ508509 | MGnify/ENA primary metagenome ERZ508509 (study PRJEB26180, sample SAMN06268772) | marine metagenome | isolation source: Bioluminescent Bay, La Paraguera, Puerto Rico | place... | reverse complement strand
TTGGCCTTGTGTGACGGGACGATGTTAACATAGTTTTGCACAGCCTTGGGGCGGCAAAAATATCCTCTTGCCAAGTTCGTTATAATTAAATATTTGTTAAATTCCTGCAGCGCGGTTGAGCTGCGAAGCAGGGGGGTGAAACAGATATAGGAGACTGCATGCGTAGCCAATCAAAGGCAGTGTGCTGGCGGGCAGCGACTTGGACATTTGTTTGTTTGTTGTCTGTAGGACTACTCGTATCAGTCGTTTTGGGCGCATAATCTAAAAGCCTAAAACCGAATTTCTTTTAGGGGCGCGACGAAAGTCGACGCCCCTTTGTTTTGATCATCGCGTAAAAAGTGGGACGAACTCTTAAATGATCCATCTCATCAAATTGTCAGTTGGCACCACATCAATTGAAGGGCTAGCCGCTTATCGTGCTGCAATGCGCGACGCGGGATATGGTCGACCAGATGGGTATGCGTGGCATCGCACACGCATGATGCCAAAACGCCAAGAAGAACTGCTTGATGGTGGGTCAATCTACTGGGTCTTTGGCGGAAAAATCCAATGCAGACAGAAACTTGTCGGACTTGAAGCGGGTGTCGATGCTGAAGGGCGTGGTTTTTGTGATATTGTGATGGAGCAAAAACTTTACCCAACAGTTCCCGTGCCAAAGCGCCCATTTCAAGGTTGGCGCTATTTGAAGGTCGAAGACGCACCTAAGGATTTGCCGGATGCCGAAGGGGATGATGCGATGCCTGCAGAGCTTGCGAAGGACTTGGCCGAATTAGGACTTATTTAACGCGTTTACCACCATCATTAAGTTAGAATTCATTAACCATAAATTACAGTCTTGTTGCTGAGGCAAAGAGAGGGCAAACTTGCTTTGGTAATTGAGGAAACGCAAATGGCTGAACGTTCTGGCGCACATTTAATTGTGTTGGGAAATGAGAAGGGGGGCTCGGGCAAAAGCACGACCGCTTTCCATTTGGCCGTTCAGCTCCTGTATCAAGGCTACAATGTCGCAACCATTGACACAGATAGTCGGCAGCAAACCCTCACTCACTATGTAAAGAACCGCCGTAATTGGGCACGCAAGCATGGTGTTCGCATACCGCATACGACCCATTATCATTTGCCGATTGCGCGCGCAGATAGTCAACGTGAGCGTGAACGCATTGAATTTTCGCTATTCCGCCAAGCTATTGGTGAAGTTGAAAAGCACGCTGACTTCTTGGTGGTCGATACGCCGGGGTTCGATACACATTTGACGCGTCTTAGCCATTCACTTGCCGACACACTTGTAACGCCGGTGAACGATAGCTTGATCGATCTCGATGTGCTTGCCGATATTGATCCAGTGACTCTTGAGATCCGGGCGATCAATCACTACGCGCGTTTGGTGCAGCAATCGCGGAAAGAGAGATTGGCGCTTGATGGACGGACAATTGATTGGATAATCGTTCGTAACAGAATTGCGTCGATCTCGTCACGCAACATGCGTAACGTGCAGTCTGCAATTGAGCGTATTTCTGGTCGCTTAGGTTGTCGTATGGCGGAAGGGATTGCGGAACGCGTAGCTTTCCGTTCGCTTTTCACTTCAGGGCTGACAGTATTTGATCCGGCTTCGGAAGAAATTCTTGCAGGCGGCGGTCTATCGCAAATTAGCGCACGTCAGGAATATCGCAAATTAGTGGATGCTCTCAATTTGCCGGTTCGTGAGCGGATTGAAGAGCGCCGTGCGCGACGCGAAGAATGGCGTGCCCGCGTACGCGAGAACGCTGCTTTTGAACATTTAGCGGCGCAATAGCCAGTTAGGCCTTGTTGCCAAACTCCATCACAACTGCGCGTGAACCGTCGGAATTGAACACGTCAAGTTCGATAGTTACTGGCTCGTGCAACACGCGACGTGTTTGCGACGATAATGCAAGTACCGAATTCAACATCTGGGCAACTGTTTTGCCCTGATTGCGTTCAGCGACGTTTTTGGCAATTTGCAAAAGCGTCTTCTTGCGCAGTTGTGCATCTTCAGATGCGAGGGGCGATTTGGCTTCAAACTTAGCCAAAGCCTTTAGGTTTTCTAGATTTTGCATTGAGCTACTCCAATACCAAAACTCATGCGGTTACTTTGCTGCCTAGCCGGGTAGAGCAAGACAGCTGACATTCTTTTCCTTCAAAGCGTTACAAGCTTGTGTAGCCTCTGCTTCGCTTGAGAAACCAAGGAAGCGAGCGCGATAGAATTCTTGACCGTTGCGCACGACATTTTGCACAGACGGACGATAATCGTTGAGTACGTTCAGTCGATCGTTTGCATAGGACAGCAACTGGGTTGCCTTGTTTTCATTGCGCGCTGCACCGACCTGGATGGCCCATAGTTCTGGGCGTTGTGTTACATCAACCGAAGCAATAGAACTGGTGGTCGTTGGATCGCCAATGCTACTAGGCGGCACAAGGCTCGGTGGTGTTACGGGGGCAGGGCGACGCTCAGTGCTGCCACGGTTGATCAAGTTGCCCAACAGGTTCAACGGCTGAAGCGCGTTGGCTTGATCTAGCGACTGGCGTTGAGGCTGTGCATTCACTGCAATCACACCGAGTGGCTTTGCGGATGTACCTGCTAGCAAGTCAATCGGACGCGATGGCGGCGACGGCGGCGGTGTAACTGCATCCAATGCCGCGACTTGAATAGGTTCAGCAACGCTTTCAACTGGTGCCGGTGTCGGCGCAGGTTTCACGGCAACTTCGATTGGTGCAGGGACTAATGGTGCGCTCCCACCACCAAGGTAGTTTGGACGTACAGGCGGTTGACCCTTCAAAGCCACAACAATCGCTGGAGCGCGACGCACACTGCTGCCAGGTTTGGCAATTGAAGCTTCTTTCCAGTAGCTGCCTTTTCGCGCTTTCGGCAGATATTTATTGACGAGCTGTGTGACTTTCGCGTTCCGGCTGGCGCCTGTGTTGAAGCCAAATGCAGCGACAACGATATGACGGTTGCCGTGACGTGCTGATGTGAGCAGGTTGAAACCTGCAGCATTGATATAGCCTGTCTTCATACCATCAACGCCGCGAACAGAACCCAGCAACCGGTTGTGGTTGCCATAAGTTTTGCCGCGATAGCGGAATGAACGCGTTTTGAAATATTTGTAGTATTGAGGGAAGTGCTGGAACACAGCCATGCCCAAGCGGGCCTGATCGCGCACGGTCGTCACTTGAGCAGAGTTCGGAAGGCCCGATGGATTTTTGTACGTGGTGCGTGACATGCCCAGCGCGCGAGCTGTTTTCGTCATGCGGTCAGCAAACTTTGGCACTGAACCGGATATATTTTCCGCAACGACACGTGCAACATCATTTGCTGACTTGGTGACAAGTGCTTGAATAGCGTCGGACACCGTGATGGATGTACCAGGCTTGAGGTATAGCTTAGACGGGACGGCTTGCGACGCGTATTTTGAAACTTTTAGTTTTGAATTGAGCTTCAAGCGGCCCGCAGAAAGCTCTTCGAAAACGATATAGAGCGTCATCACCTTTGCAACAGACGCCGGGTAGCGCTTTGAGTCTGCGCCGTGGGAGTAAAGGGTTTTCCCAGTTTTGGCATCAACAACAATGCCTGCATATTTACGCAGGTTGGCAGCGCTGGCAGTGGTTGGTGAGGCTAATGCAACGAGAGAAACGGCTATTGCGGCAAAAAAAAGCGCAACAAGACGACGTCGTGCGACAAAATCAGAGAGGAAATCCACCCTGTACTCCATACAAATCGGGCCGATACTCTGGCCCGTACGCGATACAAACTTTGTTTTTCCCTTCGTCTAAAAAATGCAACACGAAAGGAAAAGATACATACTCAGCACAAAGGTTACGGGATCATCGTTACGAATGGGTAAAGTTGAAGAAATCTGTTTGTATATTTTTCACCAAGACGATTTGGTGTCGATCATCAAAAAGTGAACACAAAATTTCACCTCAAATGGCTTAACATTTGTGGTGATTTGCATACATAATGGGACATATGAATCTACAGCATGGAAATGTACGCGGGATGATCGAATTCAGAACCATTCCACTTGTTTTGTCTTCAAAAGATCAAAATGACGATGACAGCGGCGACGGCATCGGTGTTGCCACCAAAACGCGCGCCAAGGTCAAGCGTCCAGGGCTTTATCGCGTCCTATTGTTGAATGATGATTATACGCCAATGGAATTTGTGATTGCGGTGCTGCAGCAGGTCTTCAACAAAAACGAAGATGAAGCGGTGGCGATTACGATGCATGTGCACAATCATGGCGTGGGGGAGTGTGGAGTTTTTCCATACGAAGTGGCCGAAACCAAAGTAACTCAAGTCATGGACGCAGCGAAACGGAGCCAACATCCGTTGCAATGCGTCATGGAAAAACAATAGGATTCTTTTATGCCATCATTCTCCCGTGGACTTGAAAAGGCACTCCATAACGCCATGAATCTAGCGCGCGAACACGCGCATGAAATGGCAACGTTGGAGCATTTGCTCTTGGCATTGACCGAAGATGACGATGCAATTGCCGTGCTTGATGCTTGTGAAGTCGACCGCGAAGCGCTTCGTCAAGATTTGGAAGATTTTATCGAGGTTGAGCTTTCGAGCCTTGTCGTCGATGGTGACGTCGACGCGACGCCGACGGCCGCGTTTCAACGCGTTATTCAACGTGCAGTTATTCACGTGCAGTCGTCTGGTCGCGATGAGGTGACTGGCGCCAACGTGCTTGTGGCGATCTTTGCTGAACGCGAAAGCCATGCGGCTTATTTCCTTGAACAGCAAGATATGACGCGACTTGATGCAGTGAACTACATCTCACACGGCATCACAAAATCAGGCATCACCGAAACTCGCCCGATCCGCGGTGCGGAAGAAGGTGAGCAGGGCGCAGAAGGTGGCGGTTCGTCGCCGCTAGAGGAATTTTGTGTCGATTTGAACGCAAAAGCGAAAGCAGGCAAAATTGACCCGCTGATTGGTCGCGCAAGTGAATTACACCGCACAATTCAAGTGTTGTGTCGTCGGTCAAAGAACAACCCGCTTTATGTTGGCGACCCTGGTGTGGGTAAGACAGCAATCGCTGAAGGCCTTGCCAAGCGCATCGTCGATGGCGATGTGCCCGAGGTTTTGAAAGAAGCAACAATCTATGCGCTTGATATGGGCGCGTTGCTTGCTGGAACCCGATATCGCGGTGACTTTGAAGAGCGGCTAAAGTCCGTAGTAAAGGCACTCGAAAAGGAAGAACATAGCGTTCTGTTCATCGACGAAATTCACACGGTTATTGGTGCGGGCGCTACATCGGGTGGCGCATTGGACGCCTCGAACCTATTGAAGCCAGCTTTGGCCTCAGGTGAAATTCGCTGCATAGGATCAACGACTTACAAAGAATATCGTCAGTTCTTCGAAAAGGATCGCGCGCTTGTACGTCGGTTCCAAAAGATCGATGTTGCTGAGCCCTCAATTTCAGATGCAATCGACATTATGAAGGGCCTGAAGCCTTATTTCGAAGAATATCACGAGGTGGAATACACCAATGATGCTTTGAAATCGGCGGTTGAGCTTTCAGCGCGTTATATCAATGACCGTAAGTTGCCAGACAAGGCAATCGATGTTGTTGACGAGTCGGGCGCGGCGCAACGTTTGCTGACAGAAGACGAGCGTAAGAAAACAATCGATGTGGAAGATATTGAGGCGACAATCGCTACAATGGCGCGCATACCGCCGAAGTCTGTTTCGAAGTCAGATGCGGAACTTTTGTCGGGACTTGAAGAGAACCTCAAGCGGGTTGTGTTTGGTCAAGACAAAGCCATCGACGCGTTGGCATCTGCGATCAAGCTGGCGCGGGCAGGGTTGCGTGAGCCAGAAAAGCCAATCGGATCTTACCTCTTCACCGGCCCAACCGGTGTAGGTAAAACCGAGGTGGCCAAACAGCTTGCCGACACGCTTGGCGTTGAATTGCTCCGCTTTGATATGTCGGAATATATGGAGCGGCACACCGTCTCTCGTTTGATTGGTGCGCCTCCGGGATATGTTGGCTTTGACCAAGGTGGTCTTTTAACAGATGGAGTCGATCAAAACCCGCACTGCGTTGTTTTGCTTGATGAAATTGAGAAAGCGCACCCAGATCTATTCAACATTTTGTTGCAGGTCATGGATCACGGCAAACTGACGGACCACAACGGCAAAGAGGTGATGTTCCGCAATGTCATTTTGATCATGACATCGAACGCGGGTGCCGCTGATATGGCACGTGCGCCGGTCGGCTTTACCAATGAACGTCGTGTCGGTGATGACGAAGAGGCGCTTAAACAGCTCTTCACGCCAGAGTTTCGCAACCGTTTGGATGCGACAATCTCGTTTGGCGCATTGCCTTCACAAGTCGTTGCGCAGGTTGTTGAGAAATTTGTCATCCAACTTGAAGCCCAATTGGGCGAGCGTGGTGTAACAATCGAACTTACACCTGCCGCAAACAAGTGGATTGCTGAGCGTGGCTATGATGAGCAAATGGGCGCACGTCCGCTTGGGCGTGTGATCCAGGAGCACATCAAGAAGCCGTTGGCCGATGAAGTGTTGTTCGGCAAGTTGCAAAATGGCGGCACGGTGAAAGTGGATGTGAAAAAAGGTGCTGACGAACTTGTTCTGAAGTTTGTGCCGCCAGCACCTGCGCGTCCAAAAGCTATTGCTGCTCCGGCGAAACGAAAAGCGATCACCAAATCGACGCACACCAAAAAGCCAGCTGCAAAAAAGAGCACCTCACGCGTGCCTACGTCAAAAAAGAAGCCGGGTAAGAGCCCGGAAAAAAGCTAAGGCGATAGAGCTGATAAGATTGAGGGGCGAGAGATCGCCCCTTTTTTTACATGGCGGCTTTGATGAGCTCGGCTTGGGCTGCTAGCTCGTCATTTGATGAAGAGTTTGAGACATGTGAGCCGCGCTTTTGCCCCACATAGCAAGGGATTATGTGAAAATGCAGATGATAGACGGTCTGCCCAGCGACTTCCTCGCTTGATTGACGGAGCAAAATTCCATCAGCATTCATGGCGTGTTTAGTGGCAACCGCCAGCTTTTGCACACGTTCCATCACATCGCTCAAAACGTGCGGGTCAACGTCCAAAAGATTGCGCGAACCTTGTTTTGGGATCACTAAGATGTGGCCTTTGCTTTCAGGCATGATATCCATGATCGAAATGCACACATCGTCTTCGTAAACTTTGTGCGATGGCAACTCGCCAGCGATGATTTTCGTGAAGATGTTGTTCGGGTCGTATGCGCCTGACATGGGCTCACTCTCTGGCTAGATTGTCTGCTCAAACGCTATCAGCACTGATTCCAGCCCAAATTGTCAATTTGAATTGGCGATGAGCGGTCACTAACCCTTTTTAAACGGGGTATGTTCGCTCAGCATCTTGTGATCCATCTCAACATATTTGCGCTCATTTTGCAGATAGTCATCAATCGCTTCTCTAAAGCCAGCATGGGCAAAAAAGTGAGCGGAATAGGTCGTGACAGGCGCATATCCGCGGGCAAGCTTGTGTTCGCCTTGTGCACCAGCTTCAACGCGGTTCAATTTGTGTTTGATCGCAAAATCAATAGCTTGATAGTAGCAAAGCTCAAAATGTAAAAATGGCACATGTTCGGTACAGCCCCAATATCGACCATAAAGTGTGTCCGCACCGACAAAGTTTAGGGTGCCCGCAATTGGCTTGCCATTCCGCATCGCAAACATAAGGACAATGCGGTCTGACATGGCTTCACCAATCAAAGAGAAGAAGGTGCGATTGAGGTAAGGTGAGCCCCATTTTCGGCTGCCGGTATCTTGATAGAACTCAAAAAATGCATCCCAATCTTCTTCGGTGATTTCGTCACCTTGCTTCCAAATGATCTCCAAATCACTTTCAGCGATGGCGCGTCGCTCTTTCTTGATGGCTTTGCGCTTGCGCGATGCCAAATCGGCGAGGAATGCATCAAAACTTTCGTAGTTTTGGTTTTCCCAGTGAAACTGCTGATCGTTTCGCTCTAGCCAATTATTTTGTTTAAACAATGCGAGTTCGTCACTGTTCAAGAAAGTGGCGTGAGCAGATGAGCACCCGAGCTCGATTGATGCAGAGGCAATAACATTCGGTAGAAGCGATGAGACCTGATCTTTAACATCATCTGCGACCAAAAACTTCGGAGCGCTTGCCGGTGTAAACGGAATTGAAAGTTGAAGTTTTGGGTAGTATTCGCCACCAGCGCGGGCGTAGGCGTCTGCCCATGCATGGTCAAAAACATACTCGCCTTGCGAATGGGATTTCAAATAGGCTGGCGCAATCCCTAGGACTTCGCCATCAGCGTTCTCTATAACGATGTGTTGTGGTGCCCAACCTGTTTGAGGTTGTGCACAGCCGGAAACCTCAAGCGCGTTTATGAATTCAAATAACGTAAAAGGATTGTCTTGGCCGGCACAGTTGTCCCATGCCGACTTGCCAATTTCTTGCGCTGAAGCGTAGGTTCTTGCGACAAATTTTTGCTCGTTCACGCTCGGCATTCAATCAAGTGTTGGCCGACTGCCCCTTCAAATACAATTTGGTCCGCATGTTGCGCTGCAGGGTGCAGCTCATCGAGCTTGTCGACAGTCCATGTCATCACACGCATGCCGAACTTTCGCAACAATTTCACTGGCCACATTTCAAGATCGCTCACATTGCAGGAAATAAACTGAAAGTGAGAATAGGGCAGGTGCAAAAGATTGCGCAATGCAAATGCTTGTGACCAGGTAAGGCCATCTGGCCTTTCTGCTTCCACAACAATGCCAATCGGGAACGGGCATTTCTTTTTGTGCAGGGCGCTAAGTATCCGTGGGTCAAAGCTTTTGAACACCAACGGTCCTTTATAGCTACGCGCAATTTCAATCACGCGCTCCGCAAATATGGCGTTTCGACTGCCTTGCGGCTTCAACTCAACAATCAGCGGCGCGCGGCCATCGATGTGCTTAAGAAATTGTGCAAAGGTCTGCGGCGTATGCGCACTGCCTTTCAGCCGAATTCGGCAAAGCTGATCCGCGCTTATGTCGCTAAGTTTACCGTGTTGATCTGTAAGGCGATCCAGTCTTTGGTCATGAAAGACCACCGGTATATCATCGCCGGTGAGTTGGACGTCGCATTCCATGGCAAAGCCATGAGCGATGGCACTTTCAAACGCATCGATGCTGTTCTCGATCACACCAGACGACGCGTCGTGAAGGCCACGATGCGCTATAGGCTTTTCAAAAACAGCTTTGATGTGATCCATTTATTGGACTTCTACAATCGCTTCAATTTCAACCATCGCACCTAGCGGCAAAGCTGAAACGCCTACTGCAGCTCTTGCGTGTTTTCCAACATCGCCAAATATCTCACCGATCAGATCGGACGCGCCGTTGCCAACGAGGTGGTGTTCGACAAAGTCGGGCGTTGAGGCAACGAAAATGCCGAGTTTGATGAACTGTTTGATGTCTCCTAGCTCAACGCCAGCACTAGATTTGATCTGTCCTAGAATGTTGAGTGCACAAATTTGTGCGGCTTTTTGCGCTTCTTCAACACCTACATCTTTGCCAAGCGTTCCCTTGCGTAGCCCCTCGCTATCCATTGGTAACTGGCCCGAAATGTGCAGTACGTTACCAACGCGCTGCGCGGGCACATAGCTTGCCAGCGGTGCAACTGGAGCAGGGAGCTCAAAGCCCAGTTCTTTGATCTTTTCTTCCGGTGTCATACCAAACCCTATGATTGTTTTCGTTCCGACGAATCTTTGATGATCGCCTTTTCTTCATTTGTGGCTGGCAAAAGCTTGCCACGCAAGACTGCTTTCTTGCCAAAGCGGTCGCGCACTTTGTCCATTGCACGTTCTGCTGCGGCCTTGCGCGCAATGTTGGGGTCAATCAGGTCAACCGGGTCCGCCTTTGGCGACTCAGTTAACCCTGAAACGCCGACGCCGAGCAGGCGGAAACTTGTCATTCCAACTTCTTTTTCCAGCATGTTTTGTGTTGTTTCGTATATCGCGTGGGCAAGCTGAGTTGGACTAACAAGCTGCCGTCGGCGCGTGCGGGTTGCAAACCCAGCGGTCTTAAGTTTCAGCGTAACCGTGTCACCAGCAATGTTCTTCTTTTTTAAGCGCGCACTGACTTCCTCGCTGAGCCGAAGCAGTACTTTAGAAAGTTCGTCAAAATCATTTATATCTTTAAAGAAAGTGGTTTCATTGGAAACACTTTTTACTCCGCGTGATCGCTTGACGCGGCGTCTATCCTCACCGCGTGCCAAATAGTACAAACGGGCGCCGATTTCTCCGTATCTTCCAGAAAGTTCCTTAAGGTCCATTTCCTGCAACTGCCCAATATGGGTTATGCCGTCCTTGTGCATCCGCTCGCCGAATTTTTTGCCGATGCCATAGATGATTGTGACCGGTTTATCGGCAAGAAATCGTGTCGTTTCTTCCTGGCCAATGATGGCCATGCCGCGCGGCTTGTCGAGATCTGAAGCGATCTTGGCTAGAAACTTGTTGTGTGAAAGCCCAATTGAAATCGTCACGCCGACTTTTTCTTCAATCGTTCGGGCCAGCCGCACCAAGCTTTGTGCAGGACTGGCGTGATGCAATTTTTCGGTGCCGGAAAGGTCAAGAAACGCTTCGTCAATGCTAAGCGGCTCCACGCTAGGCGTGAGATGTTCAAACTCCTCTTTGATCTGTTTACTGGCTTTTACATATTCGGCCATACGTGGCCGCACAAAAACGGCGTCGGGACAGAGCCTTTTGGCTTGAAAGCCGGGCATCGCGGACCGAACGCCGCTCATGCGTGCAATGTAGCAACATGTTGAAACAACACCGCGTTTGCCGCCACCGACAATGACCGGTTTGTCCCGAAGTTCGGGAAAATCGCGCTTTTCGACTGATGCGTAAAAAGAGTCGCAATCCACATGTGCAATCGACAGGTCGAACAGCTCGGGGTGCGTGATCGTCCGGCGCGAACGGCATTTGGGGCAGCGGTCGAAATCGCTGTCCTTGCTGTGGTGTTCGCATTCCCGACAAATCGAAGGCATTGGTTTCAGCCGCTCGGATTAAGTTTGTAGTAAGCCCGCATAAATTGCTCAGTGCTAATGCGGGCATTGGCGCACATGGCGACCAATGCCGATTCGTTATGCGCGAAGAATTCAAACATGCCCAGCTTTACTTGATCACTGGGACCTGTGCGCAGCTCATCCGGCGAGGTGCCGGTTTCACCCAAAAACTGCGCGAGTAGCTCGGGTTCGCT
>ENA-ORCV01001027-ORCV01001027.1-marine-metagenome-genome-assembly--contig:-NODE-1027-length-11247-cov-2.660251_pt1 | contig 11247 bp, 11 predicted proteins | sample MGYA00237779_ERZ508509 | MGnify/ENA primary metagenome ERZ508509 (study PRJEB26180, sample SAMN06268772) | marine metagenome | isolation source: Bioluminescent Bay, La Paraguera, Puerto Rico | place... | reverse complement strand
GGCGGATGTCGTCGAGGGTGATGTCCTGGATGCCCTCGAGCGTCACGCCCGCGAAATCCACCTGGCAGCCGAAGGCGATGGCCGACAGCAGCGCCAGCTTGTGGCCCGCATCGATGCCGCCCACGTCGAGATTGGGGTCGGCCTCGAGATAACCCAGCCTGTCGGCCTCCTCGAACAGCGCGTTGTAGCCCTGCCCGGTGGCCTCCATGCGCGTCAGGATGTAGTTGCAGGTGCCGTTCATCACCCCCATGACGCGGGTGATGTCGTTGCCCGCGAGCCCCTCGGTCAGCGCCTTCACGACCGGGATGCCGCCCGCGACCGCAGCCTCGAAGCGGATCACCCGGCCCGCCGCCTCGGCGGCGAGCGCCAGCGCCTGCCCGTGATGGGCGAGCATCGCCTTGTTGGCAGTGACCACGTCCTTGCCTGCCGCGATGGCCGCCTCGGTCGCGGCCTTGGCGGGCCCGTCCGAGCCGCCCATCAGCTCGACGAACACGTCCACGTCGTCGCGGCGGGCCAGCGCGACGGGATCGTCCTCCCAGGCATACTCCGACAGGCTCACGCCGCGATCCTTGTCGCGGGTGCGGGCCGAGACGGCGGTGATCGTCACCGGGCGTCCGGCGCGGCGGGCGAGGGTCTCGGCCTTCTGGCGGACGATGCGCACCACGCCGGTGCCGACGGTGCCAAGCCCGGCGATGCCGAGGCGCAGGGGGCTGCTCATGAAGGTCTCCGATACTCGTGGACGCAAGGGGTTGCGGGGCGATGTAACCGGTTCGCGCCCCCCTTGCAACGCGTCTCAGCCGCCGACGCCGCGCCGCATGCGGCGCTCGGTCTCGGGGTCGATCACCGGGCCGCGCAGCCGCTCGGCGCGGGCGCGCAGGCGCTCGGCGCGGGTGTCGAGCGGGGCGTCGGCCACGGTGCCGGCGGCGTTGCGGGGCGGGGCGGCGGGCGGCACCTGCGCGGTGATGCGCTCGACCGGGACGAGGGCGGGCCAGGGCGCATCGGCGCCGGAGGCGGCGAGGTCGGGGGCCACGGGATAGGGCTCGGCGCAGGCGGCGAGGGCGAGAAACGCGGCAAGACTGGCGGGCAGGGGGCGCATCGCGACCTCGGGGCATGACGGTGCCCCATTCTTGCCACCGCCGGGCGGCGGGGGCAAGCGGGGCCTTGATCTGAACGGATGTTCAGATAAACCGGTGGCATGGCACGCACGCAGGGATCGCATTCCGACATCACCGGCCCGAGGGTCCGCGAGGCGGCGCTGCGGCTCTTTGCGCTGCATGGCTATGCTGCTGTTTCCATGCGGAAAATCGCGGCAGAAGTCGGCGTGCAGGCCGGTGCGCTCTACAATTACACGCCGGACAAGCAGACGCTGCTCTTCGATCTCATGCGCACCCACATGGAGGATCTGCTGGCCGCCTGGGAGGCCGCCGCGCCCGCGCCCGAGACCGGCGCGGCGGCGGCGCTCGAGGCGTTCACCCGGTTCCACATCCGGTTCAACACGCGCCGCGCCGACGCGGTCTTCGTCTCCTACATGGAGTTGCGCAACCTGGAGCCCGAAAACTTCAACGTAATCGAGGGGTTGCGCCGCGATTACGAGACCGCGGCCGAGGCGATCCTGCGCCGGGGCGTGGCCGAGGGCCGCTTTGCCGTGGCCGAGCCGCGCATCGCCGCGATGGCGCTCATCGCGCTGCTGACCGGGGTCAACACCTGGTTTCGCGAACGCGGGCGGCTGAGCCTCGGCGAGGTCGAGACGGTGTATTGGGACATGGTGCGCCGGATGGTGGCGAATCAGGGTTAACGCGCCGGAATGGCGGGAAAATCCCGGTCGGCATCGCGTCGGTATCCTGTCGGTATCGCGTCGGTGCCGGATGCGGCGGAGGCCGGGGTTAACGGGGCGCTCGGCGGATCGGGGGCGCGGAGGCCACAGGTGGACAGCCGCCCCCCGGCGCGCCTACACTCGGTGTTAACGAATACCGGTCAGTCTGGACCGGACGCAGGGACGGGCGGCATGGGCGGCATGAACAGCAACGGTGGCAATCACCTCTATTACGGCGACAACCTGAGCCGTGCTGCGCGAGAGCATCGCGGACGGGTCGGTGGATCTCGTCTATCTCGACCCGCCGTTCAATTCGAACGCCTCTTACAACGTGCTGTTTCGCGGCCCGTCGGGGAACGAGAGCGCGGCACAGATCGAGGCGTTCGACGATACCTGGCACTGGACGGATGCCGCGGAGGAGGCGTTCGGCGAGGTGCTGCGCTCAGGGAACGGGGCGGCGGCGGAGATGCTGCGCGCGATGCGGTCCTTTCTGGGCGAGAACGACATGATGGCCTATCTCACCATGATGGCCGTGCGCCTGCTGGAATTGCACCGGGTGCTGAAGCCCACCGGCTCGCTCTACCTGCACTGCGACCCGACGGCGAGCCATTACCTGAAGATATTGCTGGATGCGATTTTCGGGGCTAAGCACAAAATCTCTTCATGATTTCCGCTTTTTTCTTGCCTCTTCACGCAAGTCCCAAAGCTTTCTCCATCTTGTCTCGCCGGGAAATTGGGCTTCCCAGTAGAGCCAGCCGTTAAGCTCGTCCGGATGGGTCCCGTTTTTCGTGATGGCAAGCGCCTTCGCAGCTGGGGACAAAGCCTTGTAATCAATTCCATTTACCACGAGTTTTCCGTCAAGAAACTCCCCCTCATAGACCTGCTCTCCCCGCATGTACTCCATTCGGGCTCTAGACCCGTGCGGGACCTGAACCCCGTCCTGAACGAACGGCTTGCCAGCGTTCCGTTGATTTGATGTGTTCGCGCCCCTCGCACTTTCGGTCTGATTGTCACTATTCTTCTCCTTCGCTGGCAAGCTTAGGAGCCTCCGAAGTGCGACATATGCAGGCTCATCGAACCCGCGACGTTCGAGTTCGATCATCTGGTGAATGTCGAAGTCTATTTCGATCTGACGAAGTTCCATGGGTCGAGTTTCCTTCCCGAATCTCTAAGCCACTTTACTTTACTTTAAGATAAGAGCAAAGTAAAGTTGATTGACTCGCCCATGCCGCGGTTGCGGCACCACCGTGCACGCCGCCGAGAAACTCGGGCGCAACTGGATCGGCATCGACGTGACGCACCTCGCCATCGGCCTGATCGAGAAGCGCCTGCGCGACGCCTTTCCCAAGGTCGATTTCACCACCCACGGCGTGCCGCAGGACATCGCGGGCGCGCGCGACCTTGCCCAAAGGGGGCGCGAGGACAAGAATTACTATTTCGAGTTCGAGAAATGGGCGCTGTCGCTCATCGCCGCACAGCCCGGCAACCTCGGCAAGAAAGGCGCGGACCGGGGCATCGACGGCAATGTCTATTTCGGCAAGACGCAACGCGCCATCGTCTCGGTCAAGGCGGGCGACAACGTGGGCGTCGGCATGATCCGCGACCTGCGCGGCGTGATCGAGCGCGAGCGCGCCGAGATCGGTATTTTCCTCACCCTGACCGAGCCGAAAAAGACCATGATCGCCGAGGCGGCGGCGGCGGGGCAGTTCGAGATGGAGGGGTTCGAGCCGGTGCCGCGCATTCAGATCGTCACTGCCGAGGAGGCGCTTGCCTTGCGCGACCGTGCCGTGCGCCTGCCCGCGCGGCGCGACGATGCGTTCAAGCGCGCCGCCCGCGAGGAGGACACGCGCGCGCAAGGATCGCTCGACCTCTAGCGCCCGTCGCCCGGCAGCGGGGGGCGGCATCGGGCGGCCCCCGGGCGTGGCGCGTGGCCGCGGATCGGTGCGCCATGCGCCGGGTGGGCCGGGCGGTCAGCCGGCGGGGCGGGGCCAGTAGCTGTCGCGCAGCTTGCGCTTGTAGAGCTTGCCGGTGGCCGAACGCGGCAGGCGGTCGTGGAAATCGACGCTGCGCGGGCATTTCACCGCCGAGAGCCGGGCGCGGCAATGGGCGATCAGCTCCTGCGCCAGCGCGTCCGAGCCGGTGCGGCCCGGCAGGAGCTGCACCACCGCCTTGACCTCCTCGCCGAACTCCTCGTGCGGCACCCCGATCACCGCCGCGTCGAGCACCGCCGGGTGCGACAGCAGCGCGTCCTCCGTCTCCTGCGGGTAGATGTTGACCCCGCCCGAGATGATCACGAAGGACTTGCGGTCGGTGAGGTAGAGATAGCCCTCGTCGTCGAGCCGCCCGATATCGCCCAGCGTCGTCCAGCCGCGCGCATTGGTGCAGGCGGCGGTCTTGTCGGGGTCGTTGTGATAGGCGAAGCGGTGGCCGTTCTCGAAATAGACCTCGCCCTCGCGGCCCGGGGGCAGCTCGGCCCCGGTCTCGTCGCAGATATGCACCACCCCCAGCCGCGCGCGCCCGACCGAGCCGGGATGCGCCCGCCACTCGTCCGGGCCGATGGCGGTGAAGCCGTTGTTCTCGGTGCCGGAATAGTATTCGTGGATGATGTCGCCCCACCAGTCGAGCATCCGCAGCTTGACCTCCACCGGGCAGGGGGCGGCGGCGTGGACGGCCATCTCCATCGACGACAGGTCGAAGCGCGCGCGCTCGGCCTCGGGCAGCTTGAGCAGGCGGATGAACATGGTGGGCACCCACTGGCTGTGGGTGATGCGGTGGCGCTCGATCATCTCGAGCGCGCGGGCGGCGTCGAATTTCTGCATGATGCAGGCGGTGCCGCCCATGCGGATGGTCACCATCGAATGCCGCAGCGGCGCGGCATGGTAGAGCGGCGCGGGGCTGAGATAGCGCGTGCCGGGGCCGTAGCCGAAGAGCGAGGTCAGCAGGTCGAGCAGCATGGTGCGGCCGCCGGGGGGCGTGTCGGGCAGCGGCCACTTGATGCCCTTGGGCCGCCCGGTTGTGCCCGAGGAATAGAGCATGTCGAGGCCCTGGCGCTCGTCGGGGATCGGGGTGGCGGGCAGGGCGCTGGTGGCCTGCGCCCAGTCTTGCGCGCCCTGTGCCGCGCCGCCCGCCACGTAGACCGGCAGGCCGGGCCGGTCGGGGACGAGGGCGGCATGGGCGGGCGAGGTGATCAGCATCCGCGCGCCGCAATCGTCGAGGATATAGGCGATCTCGGCGGGGGCGAGATGGGTGCTGATGGTGGTGTAGTAGACGCCCGCGCGGTCGGCGGCGAAGCAGATTTCGAGAAACTCGCGGCGGTTCTCCATCAGGATCGCGATATGGTCGCCGATGCCGATGCCCGCCGCGCGCATCAGCTGCGCCCCCTGGTTGGCGCGGGCTTCGAGCGCGCCGAATGTCACGGTTTCGCCGGTTTCGCAGATCACGAAGGCCGGTTTCGCGGGGTCGTGGTGGCGCGGCTGGTAGGGGAAGGGGGCGGCGGTCACGGCGGTCAGAACCCGATCACGGTCTTGCCGAAGCGCCCGCCCGCGCGCAGGTGGTCGAGCGCGGCGTGCAGCTCGTCGAAGGCGAAGCGCCGGCCGATGACGGGGCGGACGCGGTGCTGTTCCATCGCCGCGAGCATCGCCTCGAACCCGTCGCGATGGCCGACGGTCACGCCCTGGAGCCGCACCTGCCGGGCGACGATCAGGCCGAGCGAGGCCTCGATGTCGAGCCCCGAGAGCACGCCGATCATCGACAGCGTGCCGCCGGGGCGCACGGCGCGCAGCGAGAGCGGCAGGGTTTTCGCGCCGCCCAGTTCGATGATGCTGTCATAGCCGCCCCGGTCGGCGGTGATGGCGCGGCTGGCGCGGGCCCAATCGGCGGTGGTGGCATAGTTGATGGTCTCGTCCGCGCCCATCTCGCGGACGCGGGCGAGCTTGTCGTCGCTCGAAGAGATCACGGTGACATGTGCGCCGTGCAGCTTGGCGAAGGCGAGCGCGAAGAGCGCGACGCCGCCGGTTCCCTGAATCAGCATCCGGTCGCCCGGCCTTGTCCGGCCAAGCGTGGCGACGGCGCTCCATGCCGTGAGCGCGGCGCAGGGAAGGGTGGCGGCCTCGGCGTCGCTCAGGTAGTCGGGCACGCGCACGACGCCCTCCTGCGAGAGGCAGAGGCGCTCGGCCATCACCCCGTCAAGCGGGCCGCCCAGGGCGGAGGCGAAGCGCTCTGGCGTCGGATCGCCCGCCGTCCAGTTCTGGAAATAGGTGGGGCAGACGCGGTCTCCGACGGCCACGCGGGTGACGCCGGGGCCGGTGGCCACGACCTCGCCCACCCCGTCCGAGACCGGGATCAGCGGCAATTCGCCGGTGGCGCGGCCATAGCCGCGCTCGGGCACGATGAGGTCGCGGGCGTTGAGCGATGCCATGCGCATCTGCACGATGATCTGCCCCGGCCCGGCCTCGGGTTCGGGGCGCTCGGAGAGGCGCAGGTTCTGGATGCCCCAATCGCCCTCGATCTGGAAAACGCGCATCGGGTCACTCCCTGGTCTGGTCGGTGGTCTTGGCGGTGGTCTGGTCGGTGCAGGGCAGGGTCAGGCGTGCGACCCGCTCGCGCAGCATGGTGGTGGCGCCGTCGGTGAGGCTTGCGATCTGCGCCGCCGCGAGATGGCGGGTGAAGCAGCGCTCGGGGCGCAGCCCCTCGGCCCCCATCGCGTGCAGGAGCCGGGGCAGGTGCCGCACCGCGCAATCGGTGGCGGCGATCTTGGCGCGGGCGGCGGACAGCTGGGCATCGCCGCCCGCCCCGACCTCGGCCACGGCCTGGGTGGTGAGCGCGCGGGACGCGGCGAGATCGGTCTCGGCCTCGGTCAGGGGCATCCGCCACGCCTGATGCGCGGCGAGGGGGCGGCCGAAGCTGTGCCGTTCGCTGCCGTATGTCGCCGCCTCGGCAAGGGCCGCGCCTGTCATGGCGTTGCACATGGCGGCGACATAGGTGCGGGCGGCATTGAGCTCGGTCATGATGGATTTGAAGGCCGATCCGGGCGGCAGGATCAGCGCGCCGGAGGGCAGGGGGGTGCGCTCGAAGACGAGCCGCCCGGTGCCCATCGCCCCCTGGGCGAAGGCCGAGTCGACGGGGTGGTGGGTGACGCCCGGCAGCCCGAGATCGACGGCGAAGCCGCCGATGCTGCGCGCGCCCGCCGGGGTGCCGCAATGGGCAAAGACGATCGCCAGCCCGGCGCGGCGGGCGTTGATGATCCAGGTCTTTTCGCCGCTGAGGCACCACGCCCCGTCCTCGGGCTCGGCGCGGGCGGCGATGGCGGCGAAACCCGAGCCCGCGCCGGGTTCGGTCAGGGCGGTGCAGGCCGCCACCTCGCCCGAGAGGAGCCCCGGCAGGTGCCGCGCCACCAGATCGGGCGGGGCGGAGCGGCACAGGCGCAGGGCGACGTTGTGGGTGTTGACGAGCGCCATCGCAAGGCCGAAATCCTCGGCGGCGAGCAGTTCGCAGGCGCGCGCCAGCGTCGCGAAGCCGAACCCGGCACCGCCGTGCTCCGGCGGGATCGACATGGACAGAAGGCCGATGCGCGCGGCCTCGGTGAACAGGTCCGGCGCGGGGCTTTCACCCATCGACCAGCCGGGCGCGCCCGCGCGCACCGGACCGGCGGCGAAGGCCGCCACGCGGTCGAGGAACGCCGCCGCGCCGGTCACTTGCCCCGCCTCGCGATCCGGGCGGCGAGGCCCGTCGCCACGCCGACGATGCCGCGCGGCATGAAGATCGTGGCGAGCACCAGCACGAGGCCGTAGATGATCAGGCGGAAACTGTCGGCGAAGCGCAGGTATTCCGGCAGGAACACCACGAAGAACGCGCCGATCACCGGCCCCGCGATGGTGCCCGATCCGCCGATGATCACCGCGAGGATCGCGTCGAGCGATTGCGCCACGCCGAAGATCTCGGGATTGATGAAGCTCTGGTAATGGGCGTAGACCGCGCCCGCGAGTCCCGCGTACATGGCCGAGGTGACGAAGGCGAAGAGCTTGTATTTCCACGCCGAGATGCCGATCGCGCCGACGAGGTCCTCGTTCTGGCGGATGGCCACGAGGATGCGCCCGATGCGCGAGCGCACTATGAGCGCGGCCAGCCCGGTCATCAGCGCGGCGAGGATCAGGACGAAGTAGTAATAGGTCTCGCGGTCGCGCCAGTCGAGCCAGCCGTCGGAGCCGCCGGGCCTGGGGATGCCGGTGATCCCCGCCTCGCCCTCGGTCAGTTCGGTGAAGTTCATCAGCACGATGAAGATCACCAGGTTGAAGGCGAGCGTGACGATGGCGAAGTAATGCCCCTTGACCCGCAGGCTGGGATAGCCGGTGGCGACCGCGAAGAGCGCGGTGACGAGCGGGGCGAGCAGGATCGTGAGCCAGACCGGCAGGCCGTAATGGATGCCCATCAGCGCGGTGGAATAGGCGCCGATGCCGATGAACCCCGCCTGCACGATGGAGACATAGCCGGTATAGCCCTGGATGAGGTTCTGCCCCTGCGCGGCGATCACCCAGATGAGCGCGAGGATGCTGAGGTGCAGGTAGTACTTGACGGCGATGATCTGCGGCAGCAGGGCGAGGCCGACGAGGGCGGCAAGCCAGAGTGCGTGTGTGGGTCGGAGTGTCATCATGCCTTCCCCATCAGGCCCTGCGGGCGCACCAGAAGCACCGTGATCATCACCACGAAGGCGATCACGTCCTTGTAGGCGGACGAGAGGAACCCGGCGGCGAGCGCCTCGGTGATGCCGAGCACCAGCCCGCCGATCACCGCGCCGGGAATGGAGCCGAGCCCGCCCAGGATCAGCACCGCGAAGCCCTTGATCACCAGCCCCTCGCCGATGCCCGGCGCGATGGCGAAGAGCGCGCCCACCATGATCCCCGCGCAGACGCCCAGCATCGTGGAGATGGCGAAGACCACCAGCGGGATGGTGTTGACGTTGACGCCCATCAGGATCGCCGCGTCGCGGTTCTCGGCCACGGCGCGGATCGCCTGGCCGGTCTTGGTCTTTTCGACGAAGAGGGTCATCGCGGCGATCAGCAGGGCGGCGGCGAGGATCACGTAGAGCCGCAGTTCGGGGATGGTGACGCCGCCCAGGTTGAACACGCGGTCGAAATCGGTGGGGATCACCACCTGTTCATGGCCGAAGAATTCGAGGTTGAGCCCCTCGACCATCATCGTCAGGCCAAGTGCGACGATGAAGGCGTTGATATGGCTGGCATTGCGCACCGGGCGGTAGGCCAGCAACTCGATCAGCAGGCCGAGCACGAAGCCGGTGGCGAGCGCGATCACGATCGCCGCCGCGAGCGGCAGACCCTGCGCTGAGACCAGGAAGAACGTGAGGTATCCGCCGAACATCGACACCGAGCCATGCGCGAAATGGGCGATGCCGAGGATGCCGAACACGGTTGTCAGCCCCAGCGCGATGAGCACGTAGACCCCGCCTATGGCCATGCCGTTGATGATTTGCTGAAGGATCTCGATCATGTCGGTCGCCTGTGATTGGCGGCGCGGAGAGCAACCCCTCGCCGCGCCGCCGGGGGAGGATCAGTCGATCGTGCTGAGGAAGGCGGAATAGGCCGCCGCGTCCGAGGGCAGGTCCTGCACGAACACCCAGTTGCCGCTCTGCCACTGGAACGCCCCGTTGGAGGTGTAGGCCTGGCCGTTCACGTCGAACATCTTGCCGTCGACGGGCAGGTACTGCATCACCACCTCGTCGGGCACCGGCAATTCGCGCAGCGCGGCGGCGACGGCGGCGGTGTCCTCGACCGTGCCCGCCGCCTCGATCGCGTCCTTGAGGGCGTAGGTCTGGTCATAGGCGTAGGGCGAGCTTGGCGAGGGGGCGATGCCGAATTTCTCGGTGTAGTTCGCGTGGTAGGCGATGCCGTTCTCGCTGGCCGAGAGCAGGGTCAGTTCGGTCGGGCGCAGGTCCCAGACGCCTTCCATCTGCTCGGAGGTGGCGACGCGCAGGAACTGTTCCTCGGAGCCGGAGGTAAAGCCGTAGCGCGGCACGTCGATGCCCAGTTCGACCGCCTGCCGGTAGATGAAGGCCGCGGGCTCCACATATCCCACCACGAGGATCGCGTCGGGGTCCTGCTCGCGGATCTTGGTGAGTTGCGGGGTCATGTCGCGATCCCTGAGGCCGAAGGCCTCGCGGGTGATGATCTCGCCGCCTGCGGCGTTCAGCTCTTTCTCGAAGGCGTCCACGTAGCTGGCGTAGAAGCCCACGTCGAGCGCGCCCAGCACCGCCACGCGCTTGTGGCCTTTCTCGGCCACGAAGGTGCCGGCGGCCGCGCCGGTGTAATCCGCCGGGGGGCGGGTGCGCACGAGGTTGGGAATCTCGCGGGTGGTGATCGAGCGTTCGGCGGCGTTACCCACCAGCATCACCGCATCCTCGTTGGCGATGAAGGACGCCACCGCGCCGGTCGCGCCCGAGCAGCAGAATCCGAGGATGAACCTGACCCCGTCGCGGTCCAGCAGCTTGCGCACGGCGTTGGAGGCCTCGGTCGGGTTGGCCTTGTCGTCATAGGCGATGACATTGAGCATGTAGGTGTCGTCGCCAACGGTGATGCCGCCCGCCGCGTTGATCTCTTCGGCGGCCATCTGCACGGCGTTGGCCTGCGGCAGGCCGTAGACCGCCGCCCCGCCGGTGAGCGCGTCGCTCACGCCGATGTCGAGCGTCTTTTCCGCCGCGAGGGCGGCGCCCCCGGCCAAGGCGAGGGCCGTCGTCATGGTTAGCAGTTTCATGGTTTCTCCTCCCTGTGGGTCCTTGTCTGCCGGTCAGTGGCCAAGATAGGCCTTGGCCACCTCCGGATGCGATTGCAGCTCCTCCCCGGTGCCGCTCAGCACGATTTCGCCCGCCTCGAACAGGTAGGCGCGGTCGGCCAGCCGCAGCGCCATCGCCGAATTCTGCTCGACCAGCAGGATGGTCTTGCCCATCGCCTTGATGCGGGCGATGGTCTCGCCCACTTCGGCCACGATCTTGGGGGCGAGGCCCAGCGAGGGCTCGTCGAAGATCAGCAGGTCGGGCCGCGCCATGAGCGCGCGGGCGATGGCCAGCATTTCCTGCTCGCCGCCCGACAGCGTCCCCGCCGCCTGGTGCGCGCGCTCGCGCAGGATCGGGAACATGTCCATCATTTCCTCGAGATCGGCGGCCTGTTCGGCGTCGCGGCGGGCATAGGCGCCCATGCGCAGATTCTGCACCGTGCTCATCTGCGGAAACACCTGCCGTCCCTCCGGGCACATGGTGATGCCCGCGCGTACCACCGCGTGGCCGGGCTGGTTGGTGATGTCGCGGCCCTTGAGGGTGATCTTGCCGGATTTGGCCGCGACCAGCCCGCAGATCGCCTTGAGCGTCGAGGATTTGCCCGCGCCGTTCGCGCCGATCAGCGTGACGATCTCGCCCTGATGCACGTCGA
>ENA-ORCV01001026-ORCV01001026.1-marine-metagenome-genome-assembly--contig:-NODE-1026-length-11263-cov-3.304398_pt1 | contig 11263 bp, 11 predicted proteins | sample MGYA00237779_ERZ508509 | MGnify/ENA primary metagenome ERZ508509 (study PRJEB26180, sample SAMN06268772) | marine metagenome | isolation source: Bioluminescent Bay, La Paraguera, Puerto Rico | place... | reverse complement strand
CGATGGGAACCGCCACAAGCGTCGCCAGGATAAAGCCCAAGGCTACCGTCTGCAGCGAGGTGAAAACCTGATCGAGGAAGGTTGGTGGCCCGGAATAGGTAAAGTCGGTCACCCGCTCAGGCGTTCCGGCTTCGATATAGGCGGCGTTGCGGGCTTCCTGATCGGCGTAGAACTGTGCTTCCACCTCTTTGGCAGCAGACCATTCCTCTACCAGAGCGACACCCTGGCCGGCCACTTCGACCGGCCCTGGCAAGGCACCAAGCGACGTGTCGACCTGAGGAGCAAGGACCGCCCAGAGGCCCAAGAAGATCAGGATGCCTGCCAGCGGCGCAACGACCATCTGCAAGATCTTGTCGCGATTGGCGGCGAAGAAAGAGGGTTTGCTCTCCTTCACCGGCGCATCCTTCATTTCAGGCGACGCTTCGATTGCTTCAGGCTCAGGAGATGTCACGGCGCTTTCCTCCGCCTCATCCTTTGATTGCAGATCTGCATAAGCCGTAGCCATTGGGGATTGTCCTTCACTCATCGTATTTGCTTAGCTGCCCGTAACGCCCGAAGCCGTTACGCGCTGGCCTTGCTGCAGGCCGATTTCGAACTGCGACAGGTAATTGTTGGGTTCGCGGCCATTATAGGTGATGCCATCGATGAAGCCGCCTTGCGGAGCGCGGAAACCGTCGGTCTCCGGCACGTCGCCTTCCTCTATGATGCCGCTTTCCACCAGTTGGTTGGCCGCAGCGAGATAGAGGTCGGGACGATAGACCGCCTCGGCAGTTTCAAAATACCATTCGTCGGTCTTGTCTTCGGCAATCTGGCCCCAGCGACGCATCTGCGTGAGGTACCAGATGGCATCCGAATAATAAGGATAGCCGGCGTACTTATCGAAGAAGATGTTGAAGCCTTCCGCCTTACGGGTATCGCCCTGCTCGTAAGTGAACACACCGGTCATGGATGCGGCGATCACCTCCGCATCGGCACCGACATAGTTCGGGCGGCTGAGGATTTCGACCGCTTCGGCACGGTTGGCGCCACCATCGGCATCGAGCCATTCCTGTGCGCGGATGATGGCGCGCAGCATGGCCGCGGTGGTGGCGGGATATTGCTCGGCGAAATCCTCGCGCAGGCCAAAGACCTTCTCGGGGTTATCGTCCCAAATCTCGTCGTCGGTGATTACCGGCACGCCAATGCCCATGAACACGGCCTGCTGGTTCCAGGGCTCACCCACACAATAGCCTTCGATCGTGCCGGCTTCGAGCGTGGCGGGCATCTGCGGTGGCGGGGTTACGGAGAGCTTGACCTGCGCCGAAACGGTGCCGGACACATCACCATCGGTATAATAACCGGGGTTGATGCCACCGGCGGCGAGCCAGTAACGCAGCTCGTAATTGTGGGTCGAGACGGGGAAGACCATGCCCATGTTGAAAGGCTTGCCCTCGGCCTCGAACTGCTCGACCACCGATTGCAGGTGCGAAGCCGAAATCGGGTGGACCGGGCGGCCGTCTTCCATCTTGGGCAGATCGTCCTTGATCATGTCCCACACGCGATTGGAGAGAGTGATGGCATTGCCGTTGAGATCAAGGCTGAGGGGTGCGATCAGGTCCGCCTTGGTGCCATAGCCGATCGTGGCGGCGAGCGGCTGGCCAGCGAGCATGTGCGCTCCGTCGAGCTGGCCACCGATCACACCATCGAGCAGCACCTTCCAGTTCGCCTGTGGTTCGAGCTGAACGTTCAGCCCTTCTTCGGCGAAGAAACCCTTTTCCAACGCGATGGCCAGCGGTGCCATATCGGTCAGCTTGATGAAGCCAAGCTTCAAATTGGGCTTTTCGATCGCACCGTCGAGATTGGCCGCGACAATATTCGCACCGGATGCTTCGCTGCTTTCGTTGCCAGATCCGCAGGACACGAGCGCAAGGCCGGCAATGCTTGCCATGGCTGCGAAAGAAAGACGCTTGGAAAAGTCACGGCGCGAAAGAGTCATCAATCTTGTCCCCAATTAAGCGCACAACAAAAAACCGCCTCGATTCGGTGCCATGCAGGAACCAGATCGGGCGGCGACGTTGCCACGCAATGTTGAAACTGTTCGAAGCTTCCCTCAACCACCCATCATCGGGTGAAGTTGCTTCGTTCGGTTATCGGAATAAGCGATTCGGGTGGCGACAGTAAAGTTCTTTTTTGCAGTGCAGCGAAGTTTTCCACTTATGGAAGCGAGGCGAGATAGCCTTCCACATCCTCCGGGTCGAAGGTCCGTCCATCAAAAAACCTGTTGTCAGACAGGGTGATAGACCCTTGTTGGGTGCCGACCTGGGTCAATTGTGTCACACTGCCTTCAACCTTTGAATTGGCGGCTGGTAGCGGTCCCATCGTTCCCGATTTTGCATTGCGGTATACATCGGGCCGGAAGACTTGAGATGCAGCCCGGGCATCTGCGACATCGTAGGTAAGCTGGTCCCAGCGGACCATTTGCGAATAGAGCCAGCATGCCTGGCTGATCCACGGAAAGTTGGCCGCCTCGCTCCACTGAAACATGAAATCGGGGAAATGCACGGCCTCTGCACCGTGGGCCAGCACCAGCCGGTCCGAGATCGAACGCCTGACCAGCTTCTCATCCGCCGCGAGGTATTTCTCGCTGGCAAGCACGCGCGCGTTCATGTCGAAATTGTCCGGATCGACGAAATGCGCACCGGTCTTGCGCATGGCGCGGATCAGCGCTTCCACCTCTTCACGCTTGGCCTCCAGCCTGTCTTCGCGCAGAGCGAGCACCTTTTCCACGCCGCGGCGCCAGATCTGCGCCGTGGCCAGCACGATCGTGCCGACATCGCGTTCCACGCAGACAGAATTCCAAGGCTCGCCAACGCAGGCACCGTCGATCTCTCCATTGGCCAATGCATCGGCGACGAAAGGCGGGGCTACAGTGAGTATTTCGACATCCTCGTCGGGCCGGACACCACATTCGGCCAGCCAGTAACGCAGCTTGTAGTTATGGCTCGAATAGCGATGCACCACGCCCAAGCGCAGCTTACGTCCTGCCTTGAGTGCCGCGTCAGCCTGCAGCTTGAACTTTGCTCCCACCTCGCGCGGATCGCCAAATCTACCGGGTTCGCAAACCTGCTCCGCCAGTTCCTTGCGCAAGGTGATGGCATTGCCGTTCAGGCCCAGCACAAAGGGCGCGACCAGCTTTTGCGGTGGTCGTCCCCTGCCCAGCGTGGTCGCGATGGCGAGAGGCGCGATCATGTGAGAGGCATCAGTATGGCCATAAAGCAGGCGATCGAGCACCGTCGCCCAGCTGACATCGCGCACGAAGGTGAGGTTCAGCCCCTCTTCCTCCGCAAAGCCGTGTTCCTGGGCCAGAATCGGCAGGCAGGCATCAACCAGCGGAAGGAAACCAATCGTGAGCTCTCGCGTCGCCATACGGATCAATCTCCCATCAGGTCATGCGCTGTGACGACCGCTTCCGCGATGTCGATGATGCGCCGGTTTGAAGACATGGCCTTGCGCCGCAGTTCGGCATAGGCTTCGGGCTCAGTCACCCGCTTGCTATCCATCAGGATACGCTTGGCGCGGTCTATGGTCTCGCGCTCTGCCAGCTTGCCCTTGGCCTCTGCCAAATCATCTTGCAGCCGGGCAAAGGCATTGAAGCGCTTCACAGCCAGATCGAGCAGGGGCTTGATACGATTGCTGGCCAGTCCGTCCACCACATAGGCAGAAACACCCGCATCGATCGAAGCGGCTATGGCATCATCGTCACTTTCATCCACGAACATGGCGATGGGGCGCGCCACGGCGCGGCTGACCGCGAAATACTCCTCCAGCATGTCGCGCGAAGGGTTGCCCAGGTCCATCAAGACGATGTCCGGGCCGATCTCCTCGATCCGCGCGAGAAGCCCCTGCCGTTCGGTCAGGATATAGACTTCGCGATCGTCGAATTCAGCAAGGCCTTCCTCGATAATCGAGGCGCGTGCGGCGCTTTCATCGACGATGGCGATCTTCATGATCGCGCCTATTGCACTGCAACATGGGCGCTGGCAAGCGGCCAGTGTTAAACAGTTTCGCCAATTCTACCGCCATCGAGCGTGATCACCCTGTCGCATCGGGCCAGGCTTTCGCGGCGGTGGGCAACAATCACGATTGTAGGCCGGTCCGGTAGCGAATGCAGGCGCTCGAGAAGCTCCTCTTCAGCCGCGATATCGATGGCGCTGGTCGCCTCGTCCAGGATCAGGAAGCCCGGTTTCTTGAGCAATGCACGTGCCAAGGCAATGCGCTGACGCTCCCCACCAGAGAACAACACGCCTTGCTCTCCCAGCGGCGTATCGAGCCCGCGCTCGAGACTGCGCACCAGATCGGCAGCCCCCGCCAATTCCAGCGCAGCCCAGATCCCCTCCACGCTACAGTCCTCCTCGCTCCAGGCAAGGTTTGCGCGCAGGCTGTCATTGAAGAGAAAGGTCTGCTGGCCGAGATAGGCCAGGTTGCGGCGCCACGCGGCATACCCCGCGCCGTCCAGCGTTTGACCTGCGACCAGCATGCGTCCCTGCTGCGGCACGAGCAGGCCTGCCAGCAGATCCACCAGCGTGCTTTTGCCTGCGCCCGTGGGACCGGTAATGCCGAGAAGCTCTCCCTTGCGAATAGTCAGGGTGACTGGCCCCACCCCGCCGCCATCGGAATGGCGATAGCTCGCCAGATCGAGCATGAGGTCGCCATCAAGCTTCTTCTGGTCCGCTGCCTCTTCCTGTGGGATCGCGGGAAGGTCGCGCTGCAGCTTTTGCACCGCGATCACACTGGGCAGGCAAAACAATATTTGCTGCGCCCCTTGCTGCAACTGCAGGACCGGCGAGCTCAGCCGGGCCAGGATGGCCACGACCACGATCAAGCTGGCTGGATCTACCTCGAGCCAATATCCGCCTGCGACGAGAACGGTCGCCACAAGCGCGCTGGAAACTGCAAATAGCCTGCGCGCGCCTGACTGGCTGCGCTGGAAGGTGAACTGCGCCGAGAACACTTCTGCCTGCACCGCCTCGAATTCGCGCAGGAACCAGCCCTGCTGTTCTTGCGCCAGTGCAGTCTTCAGGCCTGACAGCAAGTTCTGCGTGCTGCCAAGTGTAGCCTGTGCTGCTTCGCGTGCGTGTCCCCCCAAGGAAAAGGCATCGCGCTGTGTCACCCAGAGGAATAATGCACCCAAGCCAAGGAATACAAACAGCAGCGCCACCAGGTTTGGTGCCAGCCCAAAGGCGATCGCGCTGTTGACTGCAACCAGCAGCAGGGCAACGGCAATACGCAACAGGAACTGGGCGGCGACCACCGCAAGCGCCACATCATTGTTGATCAGAGTTGTCACCTGGGCATGGTTGAGCGTGACCAACCGGCTCCATCCTGCCCGTGAAAGCCTGCCCACGATATCTATCCGCTGCTCGCGCGAAAAGCCCAGCTGGATGCGTGCCAGCGCAAGGTCGCGCATATGTATGATCTGTGCCCGCAGCAGTGCCGCGAGCAGGAAGGCGACAAGCAGTGCCTGCAATTGCGCAGTCGGACTGGTTGCCCCTGCAAGTGCGAGCAGGTCGCCTGCCAGATTGTCGAGCGGGCCGCTTATGATCACCCCCAGGATCGGGATCAGCAGCAAGATGCCGACACCCTCCAGCAAGGCCGCCGCGATCATCAGGCCGCCAGCAAGCCAGCCGCGCGGGCCCGCAAAGCGCGCCATGTCGCCTGCCAATCGCCCCAAGGCCGCCAGCCTTGTGGAGGTAGATGGTTGTCGTGGCCCCATTTGCCCCGCAGCCTATCGCGCCCCCTCGGCAAAGCAACAAAGATCGCAGCAAATCCCGATGTTGTGCTAACAGGTTCGATAGGAGAGAAATCGGGATTGTGATTGCCGATTCCGCCGCGATTCCCGGCAAAGGCGCCACTGACGGGTGGCGGGCGCCGAAGAGTCTGGCTAAGGAGCCGATTCGTGAAGGCCGCTACGCTGGGGAGCTTTGAGCGGGCCTTGGATCAATAAGGAGCTTTTTCATGCCGCTGGTTAATATGAAGCCGCTGCTGCGCCATGCCATGGACAATGGTTATGCCGTGGCCGCATTCAATCTGGTCGACTACAATTCCACCAAGGGAATGGTTAAGGCCGCCGAGGAACTTGATGCGCCGGTTATTTGTCAGACCAGTTCCAAGACCATCGATTATTACAGCCATGAGGAAATCGTGTCTTGGGTCCGGACCTGCGCCGAGAATTCGCCTGTGCCCGTGGTGCTCCATCTCGACCACTGCAAGAATATCGAAATGATCGAAAAGTGTGCCCAGACCGGCTGGACCTCGATCATGATCGACGCTTCGGAATTCCCGTTCGAAGAGAACCTGGAAATGTCCAAGCGCGTCCGGGAAATTGCCGAGAAGTACAATGTCGGCATGGAAGCCGAACTGGGGCAGATCATGGGTGTCGAAGATGATATGGTCGTGGCCGAGGAAGACAGCGTGCTGACCGATCCGGCAGACGCCAAGACCTTCTGCGACGCGCTTGACCTTTCCGCCTTCGCCTGCGCCGTCGGCACCGCCCACGGCTTCTACAAGGGCGAACCCAAGGTCGATTTCGATCGCATCGCTGCCATCAACGCCGCCACCAATACGCCCATGGCACTGCATGGCGGCACCGGCCTTTCGGACGAAACCTTTGCCAAGGCCATCGCCCGCGGTTCTGCCAAGGTGAATATCTCAACCAACCTCAAGCACGTCTTCATCGAAAGCTTCGAGGCCTATCGCAAGGCCAATCCGGACGATTACGAACCGCTGCGCGTGATCGATGCCCAGTACCAGGCCTGCAAGTCCCTGTTCTCCGGCTTCATCGAGAAGTTCGGTGGCAAGGGCCAGGGCTCCGCTTTCCTCGCAAGCCAGAATTAATTGGCGCTGGAGGAGAGACAGGACAAATGATCAAGGCATTGATTTTCGATTGTGACGGCGTTCTGGTGGATACCGAACGCGATGCCCACCGCGTGGGCTTCAACATGGCCTTCAAGGAATTCGGCATCGATGCCGAATGGAGCGTTGAACTTTATGCCAAGCTGTTGCTCACCGCGGGCGGCAAGGAACGCATGACGGTCTATTTCGAGGAATTCGGTTGGCCAGAAGACAAGGTCGCCGAATTTGGAGGGCAGCAGGAACTGATCGCGGCACTGCACAAGACCAAGACCGCTTTCGTTTCCGAAATCGTCAAGGAATTGCCCGTTCGCCCCGGCGTGTTGCGCATCATCGACGAAGCGATGGAGGCCGGCGTTCGGCTTGGCGTGTGCACCACGTCGAACCCCAAATTCATCAATGCCGTGCTCGACCTGTTCGGACAGGAACGAAAGGCCGCCTTCGAATTCGTCCACGCCGGCGATGTTGTCAGCAAGAAGAAGCCCGATCCGGAAATCTACCTGCTGGCGCTGGAGACGCTGGGCCTGCCCGCTTCGTCCTGCATGGTGGTGGAAGACAGCCGCAACGGCTTGCTCGCATCGACCGGCGCCGGCATTCCCACGCTTGTAACCACCAGCACATACACGACGGATGAGGATTTTACGGAGGCGGCGAAAGTCGTCCCCGAACTGGGCGATGCGCCCAATATCAACATCACTTTGGAAGACCTGAACGCGCTGAACGCGGCAGCGACGGCGTAACGGAGAGGAAACGCATGTCAGCACTTACTATCGACCAGATCGAAAAGGCGATCGACGTCACCTGCGACACGGTGATCCGTAACGAGAAATATTTTTCCGACCTCGACGGGCTTGCGGGGGACGGTGACTTCGGCACCTCGCTTGCCACCGGTTTCAAGGTCATCAAGGCCGACCTGCCGGAAATCGACAAGAGCGCGGTTGGCGCCATGCTGCTCAAGATTTCCATGATTTGTTCCAAGCACGTGGGCGGGTCTTCGGGCCCGATCTGGGGTACCGGCTTCATGCGCGCCGGCATGGTCGCCAAGGGGCTGGAGGAAGTAACCTACCAGCAGCTAACCGACATGCTCGGTTCCGCCATCGAAGGTATCGTCGCGCGCGGCGGTGCGAAGCGCGGCGACAAGACGCTGCTCGATGCCTTGTGGCCGATCCACGAGAAGATGCAGGAAATGGACGGCTCCGACCTTGGTGCCGTTCTTGCCGCGATCACCGCGGAGGCCGACAAGGCCATCGACGAGACGCGTTCATCCATCGCCCATCGTGGCCGCGCCAGCCAGGTGGGTGAGCGCAGCGCCAACACGCCCGATCCGGGCATCGTGGGCATCGCCACCATCCTTTACGACTGGTGCAAGCATTATGGCGTTGACTACACGCCCAATGCCGCCGAGCTTAATCGCTGAGAGATTTCCCGAATCACCTGTTTCACGGAGAGGAAGAGACATGAAGAAGTTCGTCAACAATCCCGAGAATTTCGTTCCGGAATTCATGGCCGGCGTGATTGCCGCCAACCCGGACCTGCTGGAGGCGATGCCCGAATTCCAGCTGATCAAGCGCAAGAATGTCGATGCATCCAAGGTCGCCATCGTGCAGGGTTCGGGCTCCGGCCACGAACCGGCCCACGTCATGGCCGTTGGCCCCGGCATGCTGACCGCCGCCTGCCAGGGCCCGGTCTTCGCTGCCCCTCCGGTTGACGCCTGCTACGAAACCATCAAGTCGGTCGCCACCGATGCCGGTGTGCTGGTGCTGGTCAATAACTACCAGGGCGACCGCATGGCATGGGACATGGCCTGCGAAATGGCCGAAGCCGAAGGCATCAAGCTGAAGCAGTTCATCATCAACGATGACGTCGCCGTGCAGGACAGCCTCTACACCGTGGGTCGTCGCGGCGTGGCCGGCAATTTCTTCGTCATGAAGGCTTGCGGTGCTGCTGCAGAAGCCGGTGCACATCTGGACGCCGTCTATGCCATTGCAGACAAGGTCAATTCCCAGGTCCGCACCATGGGCCTGGCGCTGACAAGCTGCATTCCACCGGCAAAGGGCGATCCCATCTTCGAAATCGGCGACGATGAAATGGAAGTCGGCGTGGGCATCCACGGCGAACCGGGCCGCGAACGCACCAAGATCAAGCCTGCCGACGAAATCACCGAGCTGCTGTTCGACGCCGTTGCCAACGACCTGCCCTATAATTCGGGCGACCGCGTGGCGCTGATGATCAACGGTCTGGGAGGCACACCGCCGGCAGAGCTTTATGTGCTCTATAACAAGGCTGCCCAGCTCTGCGCAGACCGCGGCCTGACCGTGGCCCGCAACTATGTCGGCGAATATTGCACCGCCATCGAAATGGCCGGCTGCTCGCTGACGCTGCTCAAGCTCGATGATGAGCTGGAAAAGCTGCTGGCTGCGCCTGCTGAAACGGCCTGCCGCATCTTCTGATCCACGGATCGATATCAAAGACAAGCCGCCCCGAGGGAAACCTCGGGGCGTTCTTGTTTGCGGGCTCAGCTCTCACCTTCCAGTTCGCCGCGCAATTTCTGCAATTCTCTCAGCTCTGCTTGAGCCGTGTTCATGCGGTCACGCTGAACAAACCCCATTAACACGCCCGCAGACAGGATGACCAAGCCAATAAAGTAGCCTTCGCCCGGATCAGCCACGGCAGTGATCTCATGGCCGAAAATCAGGGCCGCACAGACGAGCAGCAATACGGCATGCGCCTTCATCCCCTCAGCCAATCGCAAGCCGATTTTTGCCTGCTGCTCGGCCTGGTCCAACACGGCGCCGGTATCCTGCAAATAGGCTTCGCCGCTCGCACGGCGCAGGAAGATGAAATCGCTCAGGGCGATCAGCCCCGCGGTCAGAAACACCACGGCTGCGACATGAAAGAGAAATGCTCCCGTCTGCAGAACCTGCCAGCCGAACCAGATGGCAAAGCCCCAGAAAACAGCCAGTTGCGACAGCCTGCCATTGCGCTCCCGCCTGAGCTTGCGCGCACCTTCTTCCACGCGGTCGGCCACATCGCCAAGGTCGACTTCCGGCCCCTGCCACGTGCCTTTCAGGCCATCGAGAAAATCGTCGCTGCTCATGTCAGCATCTCCTTCAACATTTGTTTGGCGCGGTTGATGCGCACGCCAACATTCGATTGGGATATGTCCAGCGCCTCTGCGATGTCGGCATAGGACATGTCTTCCAGATAGAGAGTCACCACCTGGCGATAAGACAGGGGCAGGCGACGGATCGCATGGGCCAATCGATCGGCCTGCTCGCTCTCCAGCATTGCTGTTTCAGGTGACGGTTCCTCGCCCTCCGCTGGCATCTGCGCCGCACCCTCTTCCCCCCTCTTGCGTCCCACGGCCTTGGCCACGTGACTGGCCGAGCGGTTATGCGCAATTCGGTAGACATAAGGTGCCAGCCGGTCCTTCTCGCGCAGGGCAGGCAAGGCCTGGTGGATCGCGAGAAGGATTTCCTGGAACAGATCCTCCTGCAGCATCGCATCCGCCTCATAGGCTGCGGCGACGCGTCGCAGGCCCTGCCCGTGTTCCGAAACAATGCGCTCAATCGTGCTCACCATATATCGATAGTCCCCCTGGAGGTGGACATATTACAAAATCTTTTTTCAGCAAAATCAGTAAGAAATGTGACGATGGGTAGGACTGTCCAGCGTCATCAACGAAAGGAGACGCAGATATGAATACCCAAGCAAAGACTGCCAAGTCCGCTCGCAATGCCAAGCCATTCTTGATTGGCGGCATTACACTGATCGTGGCGATCTGGATCGGTGTCTTCACCGCTCTGGCCGTTATCCAGCCCGACATCAGGACGAAAGCCGTGATCCTGGCTTCGGGGGCCGGGGCGACCGAGCTGATCCTCTATGCAGGTGCCGCCTGGTTCGGGGTCACCTTGTTCCAGCGCTTCCGCAATTTCATCCGCTTTCGCAAATAGACCCAAATCTCAAGGGAAAATGACCATGCAGACCACCATGACCACGCGTTTTGCTTTCATGCTCTGCGCCATCCTGATGTGCAGCGCCATGTTCCACGCCAGCTTTTTTTGATCCAGCCACACGGGCGCTCCTCACTTCTCCTGCCCGTAAGGAAACGCCCGGGCCTCCACGCGGAGGGCCGGGCGTCTTGTTACGCTGATCTGTGAGGCTTTACCGCCCCGCATCCCTTGCGCGGTTGATGTCGACCGCTGTCGGGCTCTTGGAGAACAGCTCGGTATAGGGATCGTCGCCCGTTTCGAGCAGGTGCGGTTCGGTGCCTTCGCGCACGGTGGTGCGGCGCATGTCGCGCTTGTGGGCGTTGTAATCATACTCGCCGCCGCGATGCATGGTGCAGAGGTTGTCCCAGATCACCATGTCGCCC
>ENA-ORCV01001025-ORCV01001025.1-marine-metagenome-genome-assembly--contig:-NODE-1025-length-11284-cov-2.671455_pt1 | contig 11284 bp, 12 predicted proteins | sample MGYA00237779_ERZ508509 | MGnify/ENA primary metagenome ERZ508509 (study PRJEB26180, sample SAMN06268772) | marine metagenome | isolation source: Bioluminescent Bay, La Paraguera, Puerto Rico | place... | reverse complement strand
GTAAATGTCTTTGTATTTTTGTTTAAGCGGCATCTTATCGACAATGATCAAAATGATCCCGCCCGTAATTAACATCGCGCAGATCACCAGCGGCGTATTGTACAACACATTTTTGATGTAGCCATGCAGTAAGACACCAGCAAGTGCCGCGGGAAACGATGCGAGAATAACACCGAGCGCAAACCTCAGCGCGTAAGCTTTGCCGCGCAAGGCATCCAGCAATAGATCAAGCAGCTTCTTAAAATAGATGGTGACAATCGCAAGGATCGCCCCGAGTTGAATCAAAACCTCAAACGTGCGTCCTGGATTTTCAAAACCAAGCCATTCGCCTAGGAGCAAAATATGCGCGGTTGAGGAAACCGGTAGAAACTCGGTAAGCCCTTCGACAATGCCCAAGATTAGGGGCACAAAAATGCCTTGATCCGCTGCCATGACTTCTCCTATCAATCCGCGCGAGAATTTGGTGCAAATTAACTTTAGTTTGTTATCGTAAACATAACGAAATTCACGATGCGTTCGAAAAAGTCCCAAAAAGAGGTGCAAATATGGCAACGCCAAAATTGTTACATTACACGCTAGATCCAGCCTCGCGGCTTGTGCGTCTAATGTGCGCAGAATATGGCGTCGACATTGAACTGCAACATGTCAAAGCTTGGCATCGCGAGCCTGCATTTTTGGAAATAAACCCAGCGGGCGAAGTGCCGATTTTCAATATTGACGACCAGTTGACGCTTGTAGGCGTGAGCGCTGTGACTTTATTTGTTGAAGAGCAGTTTGGCGCTGAGCCACTATTGTTGCCAAAAGAGCCAATTGCCCGGGCAGAAACACGCCGCTTGGTGGATTGGGCACTCAACAAGTTTTCTGAGGATGTGTCGCGCTATATCATCGAAGAAAAATACATCAAGAATGACGTCCGCGGATCAACGCCTGATACGGCGGTTCTTCGCGTCGCACGCGACAACATGAAAGAGCATTTGAGTTATTTCAACTATGTTCTGGCGACCCGACGTTGGTTGGCGGGAGACGAAATGACAATGGCTGATTTTGCCTTGGCAGCGCAGCTTTCAGCGCTCGATTATCTAAGCGAAGTGACCTGGGACACCTATCCGGAGGTGAAGGACTGGTACCAGCGTTTAAAATCGCGCCCTGCATTTCGTCCGCTTTTGCTTGATCGCGTTGTTGGCATGCCAGCCTCTAAAACCTATGCGGATCTGGATTTTTGAGCGACGCCTTAGCGCCAATCGTAAAAGAGCTAAAGACCCGAGCTGAAAAGCTTGGGTTTGTTGCATTTGGTGTCGCGAAAGCCAGCCTTCCGGCCGAGCAGCAGCGTCGGTTGGCGTCCGCAATTGATCAGCAATGGCACGGCGATATGGATTGGATGGCGGAGACGTTGGAGCGCCGATTGTCGCCTGACGCGCTGTGGTCTAATGCAAAACGCGCAATCGTTTTGGCCTATAATTACACGCCTGACGAGAACCCAATGGATTTGCTGGGGGAAACCGATAAGGGCATTATTTCAGTTTATGCCCGCAATCGTGATTATCACGAAATCATCAAAGGCAAACTGAAAGAACTCGCAAATATTCTCGCGCGCCGTGCGTCGGCCGAGGTGAAAGTTTTTGTGGATACAGCGCCATTGATGGAAAAGCCTCTGGCCCAACAAACAGGCGTTGGCTGGCAAGGCAAACATACGGTCGTGGTGAATAAGCAGCATGGGTGCTGGCTTTTTCTTGGGACAATTCTTACCGACGCCGAACTGCCGCTAGATGCGCCAGAGGTCGACCATTGCGGGTCTTGCACGCGCTGCTTGGATATTTGCCCAACTAATGCGTTTCCTGAAGCCTATAAGCTCGACGCGCGGCGCTGCATCGCCTATCTAACGAATGAATTCAAAGGTGTCATACCGAGCGAGTTTCGCAAACCGATTGGAAATCGAATTTATGGTTGTGATGATTGCTTGGCTGTATGCCCATGGAACAAATTTGCCAAAACAACAGCCGATGCAAAACTTCAAATGCGCGACGATTTGCGTGCGCCGGAACTTGAAGAACTTGCTAAGCTTGACGACACATCATTTCGGAAAATGTTCGCAGGTTCGCCGGTCAAACGGTTGGGGCGAGATGCATTTATGCGCAACGTTTTGATTGCATTGGGAAACGCCGAGAACCCAAATGTATCTTTGGTTCAAGCGCACATCAAAGACCCAAATCCGGTGGTGCGTGGGGCGGCAGTGTGGGTGCTCGGACAACAGCTGAGCGCAGAAGAGTTTGAGCAACAAAAAACGGTTGCGTTAGCAAGCGAGAATGATCAAAGCGTAATCGACGAATGGCAGGGGACCGCGCAATGAAACTACTGATTTTTGGCATGGGCTATTCGGGCAAAGCCATCGCGCGGGCGTGGCCGGGTGACGTTGTTGGCACCACGCGATCAGCTGAAAAGGCCGAAAAACTGCGCGACCAAAGTCTTGAAGCAGTTGTGTTTGATGGCGCGCTGAGTGACGAACTCGCGGAACATCTGGCTGACGCAACGCATATTGTTTTGTCGGCGTCTCCATCTGAGATGGGCGACCCTGTTCTAAACACGATCCCCAATTTTCTTGAGCGCGCGAAAGCGCTGCAGTGGTTAGGGTATCTTTCCACCGTTGGCGTATATGGCGATTTTGACGGGGCTTGGATTTCGGAAACTACAGTGCCAAAACCCGTCTCAAAGCGCGGCAAATGGCGTGTTGAAGCCGAAGATGGTTGGCAGGCAGTTTGCTCAACCAAAAACATTCCATTTGCAACTTTCCGGCTGGCAGGGATCTATGGCCCCGGTCGGTCCACTTTCGACAAACTGAAAGCGGGCAAATCGCGTCGGATTGTCAAACCCGGGCAGGTATTCAATCGCATCCATGTTGATGATATTGCGCAAATTGTTGTGGCGGCGGCCAAGCTGATGGCCAGTGGCGTCTTCAACGGCGCTGATGATGAACCAGCTCCGCCACAAATCGTCGTGGAACATGCTGCAAAGATGCTTGGCATTGATCCGCCAGTTGAGGAGCCATTTGAAACGGCAGACATGACGCCTATGGCGCGTTCATTTTATGGCGACAACAAGCGGTGTGGAAACGCACGGTTGAAAAAGGATTTAGGTATCACGCTCAGATTCCCAACTTATCGCGAAGGGCTGGACGCAATCTTCAAACAAACTGAAGAATAGAGCGCTTCAACAAATCCAAATCTTCAGGACGGGACAGGCGGTGGTCACCATCCGGCAACATTGTCAATTGCGCCTCATCCAGCATGAGATGTTGTAGCAACCGCTCAGCATGAGATGCAGGCACATCAGGATCCTGTTGCCCTTGTAAAATATGCACAGGGCACTCTGTTTCGATCGGTGTACCAAGTAAAAGGTGCTTCTCGCCGTCATCGATTAGATTTTGCGTGTAAACATAGGGCCCGTCACCATACTTGCTGGGCACCTCAATAAACCCTTTGCTTTTCATTTCCGCCAATTGGCTTTGTGAAAAACGCTGCGGCACTAGTTCGCGCGTCATATCGACCGCCGGTGCAATCAGTAACATGCCGACAATTTTGCCAGCGCCTTGCGCGCGTATGTGTTGATTTAGGAGCATCGCAAGCCATCCGCCCATCGACGACCCCACCAAAATTTGCGGCCCTTCGCAGCACTCATTGAAAACAGCGATCGCATCTTCTAGCCACAAAGAAATGTTGGCTTGATGGAAGTCGCCGGTTGATTGTCCGTGCGCCATATAATCAAAACGGGTCACCGCAAAACCATGCTCGTTGCCCAATTCAACCAGCGCTTGGGCTTTATTGCCTTGCATGTCTGAATTGTAGCCGCCGAGCCAAAATAAGCTAGGTGACCGACCGGTTTGGTGCGCATAGGCAATCTGGCGTTGGCTTGGGCCTTCGCCGAGGTCTAAAAACTGAACTGCGGAGTTGGTCATTTCGCGCTCTTTGGCTGGCTTTTTGCCAAACTTGATAAAAGAGCGGGCTAAAATTCGCAATATCGAGAGAAATATCAGGTCTAAAAGGTTGACTTTATGCGCGTTTGACCAGATTTTATGGCCGTAATTCGAATTCGCTTATCAGCAGAAGGAACAAGCACCATTCGTCGTCCGCAAAGACCAGTGCAGCCACAAAAAGAGGGCCCACGCGCAAATCGTGACATTAACGTACCTGAAGTTCAACTCATTGATGACCAAGGCACCAACCACGGCACCATAAGCACCCGGGAGGCGATGGAACGCGCCCGTGATGCAGGCCTTGATTTGGTTGAAATCTCACCAAACGCCAAACCGCCAGTTTGTAAAATCCTAGATTTGGGTAAGTACAAATATGCCGCTCAAAAGAAAGCGGCAGAAGCGCGCAAAAAGCAAAAAGTGATCGACGTTAAAGAAGTCAAAATGCGCCCCAACACGGATACGCACGACTTTGAAGTGAAGATGCGCAACGTTGTGAAGTTCCTCGAGAATGGCGACAAGGTGAAAATGACCATGCGTTTCCGCGGTCGTGAAATGGCGCACCAAGAACTTGGTTTGGCGCTATTGCATAAAGTGCGTGAACGCGTTGCTGAAATTTCAAAAGTTGAGGCACAACCGAAAACAGAAGGCCGCCAAATGATCATGATCTTGGCGCCAACGGTTCAGAAGTAATTCTGATTGGTTTTCGATAGTTTTTTGAACGGGCCTTCGGGCCCGTTTTGTTTTGTCTTGAAACTTTAGCTGCTTCCCGCCACGATTGACCTGATGTTTTTGTCAGAGAAACTAAATTGATTAAAACCGCTTTGCGATATGGCAGCTTGTTGGGTGTGCTGCTCGTACTGTTCGAGTTTTTGCGCAATGCCAATCGGCTGACTTTTTTGGATGAGCGCGCCTATATCGGTGCGATCGCTCTTCTCTTTCTCGGCGGCGGCATAATACTCGCCCGATCGTTTCAAAAACCAAAGATTGTTGAAAAGCCACGTGATCCCGCAACGGTAAAACCGGATCCTGATTTAAGTGATCGTGAACGCGACGTGCTTTCTTATTTGGTACATGGGTTCACCAATGCCGAAATCGCCAATTCACTTGGCGTTACCCAAAACACAGTCAAAACGCATTTAAAAAATCTCTTCGCAAAGCTGGAAGTATCCAACAGGACAGAAGCTGCGGCAGAAGCGAAAATGCGTGGCTTGGTTGAGTAACATCACCCCAATTCACCCGTTTGGGTGAGGACAAATACGCCGCAATGTGTGATGCTGCCCCCACACAAATTATGTGGGGCGCAAATATTGTGGGGATGAAACAATGCTCAAATCTATAATCAAATGGGGACTAATTGTCGGCGCCGTCATGACAATTGTTATGTACGTCCCGCAATTGTTGCTGTTCGATAATATTGCCGACAGTTACGCTCTGGCGGAAATGGTCGGTTATATCGGTATGATCGCATCTTTGTTGATCATCATTTTGGCCATCAACGCGCATTTTAAAAATGCGGGGCCTGAGGTTAGCCTCTGGTCGCGCATTCTTCTTGGGTTGGGCGTCACCTTTATCGCTGGAGTGATCTTTGGCTTGACCAACATTGTTTATACATTCTGGATCAATCCAGAGTTTATGGATCAATATTATAATCAAATGGTTGCCGACATTACCGCCCAAGGTGGCAATGACGTTGAAGCAAAAATTGCCGAGTTGGAAGCGCAACGTGAAATGTTTGTCACGCCTCAAATGATCTTCATGGTCATGGCCGCAACGGTGTGGATGATAGGAATTGTTGTATCGGTCCTTGCAGGGATCGGACACTGGGTAATGTCGCGTCGCGGTGGCGCACCGGCATCAGTTTAAGGAAGTAAGAAAAATGGAACTAGGTCGATTTTCAGTGAGCTTGAATGTCAAAGACATCAAGAAATCAAAAGAGTTTTATCTTGGGCTTGGCTTTGAGGTGATCGCCGGTGTTGAAGAACAGAACTGGCTAATCCTCGGCAATGGCGATGCCAAGATCGGGATTTTCCAAGGCATGTTTGAAAACAACATCATGACCTTCAACCCCAAAGACATCAAACCAATCCATAAGCTGCTAGATGAGCAGGGAATTGAATATTCGCGACAGTTTGAGGGTGAAGACTATCCAAAAATGGCGGCGTTCAAAGATCCAGATGGCAATGACATTTTGATCGATCAACACGACGAGTAAGCGATAAGTTTTCGTGGGGCGATTCAATGCTTGCAATGATCGGATTGTCCCACTATAAACGCCATTCTGAAGCGGGTCGTCCGGCCGAAAAAGGGTATGCCGTGTCGATCCATAATGCTGAACCGCTTCAAACTTCGGTTTGAGGCAATAAAAAGGACGAGCAAAATGCCCAAGCTAAAGACTAAGTCAGGCGCTAAAAAGCGCTTTAAAGTGACTGGCACTGGCAAAGTAATGGCCGCTGCTGCAGGTAAACGTCACCGTTTGATCAGCCACAACGGAAAATATATCCGTCAAAACCGTGGCACGAGCGCAATGAGCGATCAAGATGCGCGTACGATCAAAAAATTCCTGCCATACGCCTAATTACTGTTTTAAGGACCAACATCCATGTCACGTGTAAAAAGAGGCGTAACGAGCCACGCCCGTCATAAAAAGGTGCTCAAGTCTGCGAAAGGCTATTATGGTCGTCGCAAAAACACGATCCGTATTGCTAAGCAGGCGGTTGAAAAAGCTGGTCAGTACGCATATCGCGACCGCAAGGTTAAGAAGCGTAACTTCCGCGCATTGTGGATACAGCGTATCAATGCTGCTGCTCGCGAGCACGGCCTAACTTATGGTCGATTTATCGACGGCCTCAGCAAAGCTGAGGTTGCGGTTGACCGTAAAGTGCTTGCTGACCTAGCTGTGCGCAACCCAGAAAGCTTCGCTGCTTTGGTTGCAACTGCTAAAGAGGCACTTGGCTACCTGAAAGAAGTTGACGCTGTAACGCACGCTCGCGTTTCTGCATAAAACTTTTTACCTCACGTTTTTCTGAGGCCGAATTAAAAGCCTTGTACTACCCTCAAAAGGGGTGGCGCAGGGCTTTGTGCGTTTGTAAGGTGCGCGCAAAATCTGAACGGAATTTTTGAGGGGACAAGAGGTCCAAAATGAACGACGCCATTTCACTTGATACGCTTCGTGATCAAATCACTACCGACATTGAAGGCGCTGCAGACGAAAAAGCATTGGATGCTGTGCGTGTTGCCGCCATCGGTAAGAAGGGTTCTGTTTCAGAGCAGCTAAAATCATTAGGCAAAATGACGCCAGAGGAACGCAAGGTTGCTGGCCCTGCGATCAATGGTTTGAAAAATGATGTCGCCGCGCTGATCGAAGCGAAATCTGCCGAACTAAAAAAGGCGGCGCTGGAAGCGCGCTTGGCATCTGAAAAAGTCGACATCACTTTGCCGTTGCAGCCAAACCCAATGCAGCGCGGTTCAATCCACCCCGTATCACAAACGATCGATGAAATCACCGCGATCTTTTCCGATATGGGATTTGCGATTGCTGAAGGTCCGGATATCGAAAGTGATTACTATAACTTCACAGCGCTAAACTTCCCTGAAGGTCACCCGGCGCGTGAAATGCACGACACTTTTTTCATGAAATCCAAAGAAGGTGCGGACGGCGAGAACGGCAATAAGATGGTGTTGCGCACGCACACTTCGCCAGTTCAAATCCGGACAATGGAAAATGAAGAGCCACCAATTCGTGTGGTCATTCCGGGTCGGACTTATCGTTGTGATAGCGATCAAACCCACACGCCAATGTTCCACCAGCTTGAAGGCTTGGTGATCGACAAATCGTCTCACATTGGTCAGTTGCGTTGGGTTTTGGAAGAGTTCTTGAAAGCCTACTTCGAGGTGGATGACGTCAAAACACGCTTCCCCCCATCCTTCTTCCCATTCACCGAGCCATCAATGGAAGTTGATGTTCAGTGTGACCGTTCAGGCAATGAAGTCAAAATCGGTCAAGGCGAAGATTGGCTCGAAATTTTGGGTTGCGGCATGGTGCACCCGAACGTGATCCGCAACTGCGGTCTTGATCCAGATATCTATCAGGGGTTTGCCTGGGGCATGGGCATCGATCGTATCGCCATGTTGAAATACGGCATGCCGGACCTGCGCGACTTCTTCGATGCAGATCAGCGCTGGCTTGATCATTACGGCTTCCGCCCACTTGATATGCCAACCCTTTTCGGAGGCCTGTCATCGTGACATCAGCGTCGAACGACGTAGATGAAACCATCTATGTCGTCACAGACATTGAGGCAGATGGCCCCAGCCCATTACGCAATTCGCTGCTGAGCTTTGCATCAGTTGCGATGAACCGGCGTGGCGATTTTTTGAGCGAGTTCGAAGCTGTGCTTGAACCGCGCAAAGATCGCGAACAAGACCCCGATACAATGGCGTGGTGGGAAACAGAACCCGAGGCCTATAAAGGCGCGACGGAAAATGCGCGCCCTGTGAAAGATGTGATGGCCGAATATGTCGATTGGGTCGAAGGATTAGGCGAACGCCGCGTTTTCGCCGCCGCGCCTTTGATTTTTGACGGCACTTACATCGATCATTATCTCGACGAATTTGCGGACACACGTGTTTTTGGCGGTCCCGGTCAACAAAAACGCATCTTTGCCGGTGGCGGTGTGGACATTTATTCAATGGCTGGCACCATCGCAGGCGCACCGCATGAGCGATGGACCACCCGAGGCATTCCGGATAGCTGGATCGGCAATCAGCCACATACCCACTATGCAATCGATGATGCGCGGGGCTTCGCACATCTGCTCAAACGCTTCTTTATCGTTGCTGAGCTGCCTTTGAAGTATCGTGCACTTGAGTTTTGCGAGTTCGGCGACGGCCAAGCGCTTCGTGATGAGCTTGTTGATTTGGTGCTTGCTGGCACGAAAACTGCCACATGCGGCGCCTTGGCACATTATGAAGCGGACAATGATCCACTGCCACAAGTTGGCGAAATGTTCATCGTGCCAAACTGGGCGGGGCAGCCAAAGGCGATCATTAAAACCACTTCGGTAGAAGTTAAGCGTTTTGATGAAGTTGACGAAGATTTTGCACGAGCAGAAGGAGAGGGTGACCTTTCCTATGCGGCGTGGCGTGATGGCCATATAGATTTTTTCACCCGCAATGGCGGGTATTCACCTGATATGAAACTGGTTTGTGAACGTTTCGAGTTGGTCGAGACGTTCAATCAAGAGACAACAAAAGAGTCAACCGATGAAATTCACAATTGATTGGCTCAAAGATCACCTCGACACAACGGCATCTAATGATGAGATTATTGAAACGCTCACCATGGTCGGCTTGGAAGTCGAGGAAGTTGAAGATCAAGCAAAGATTTTGAATGACTTTACGGTTTGCGAAGTCATTAGCGCGGAAAAGCACCCGAACGCTGACAAATTGCGCGTCTGCTTGGTGAACACAGGCTCAGGCGAACCAGTGAAGGTTGTGTGCGGCGCACCAAACGCGCGGACCGGCATGAAAGGCGTTTTCGCCTCAGTTGGCACATATATCCCCGGTACTGAGTTCACCTTGTCAAAAGGCAATATTCGCGGTGAAGAAAGCAACGGCATGCTTTGTTCTGAGCGCGAATTGCTAATTTCTGACGAGCATGATGGCATTATCGATCTGCCTCAAGATGCACCTGTCGGCACGAAATATGTTGAGTATGCTGGCCTAAACGATGTTGTTGTCGATATCGCGATAACACCAAACCGAGGCGATGCCACAGGCATTTACGGTATTGCGCGCGATCTCGCTGCCGTTGGCATTGGCAATTTGAAAGACGGTACGGTGAAAGCGGTGCCCGCAACACTAAAAGGCGAAGGCGACATTACCGTCGATTTTCGGTTTGGCGAAGGCGAGCCACAGGCCTGTAAGATGTTTGCAGGTCGTTTGTTCAAGGGCGTGAAAAACGGTGCGTCTCCAGAATGGCTTCAAAAGCGTTTGATCGCCATTGGCCTACGCCCAATTAACGCCCTTGCGGATATCACGAACTATATTTCTTATGACCGCGGTCGTCCGCTGCACGCTTATGACGCTGATAAGATCAATGGTCAGTTCCACGCACGCAACGCGAAAAAGGGCGAAGAAATTCTAGCCCTTGATGGTAAGACCTATCAGCTTGATGAAACCATGTGTGTTTTGGCCGACGACAATGGCCCGCTTTGTATCGGCGGTATTATGGGCGGCGAAGAAAGCGGTTGTACCGACGAGACAACCAACATCTTTATGGAGTGTGCGTGGTGGGAGCCACTTTTGATTGCCCAGACAGGGCGCAAAACGGGCATCGTTTCCGATGCGCGCTACCGCTTGGAGCGTCATGCCGACCCGGAATTTGTGATGCCGGGTATCGAATTGGCCACAAAAATGATCCTCGAGATCTGCGGTGGTGAAGTGCACGAAGTCACCGTTACCGGCGAAGTGAAATCGCCAGAGAAAGTCATTGATTTCCCGTTGGCAGAGATCACGCGTCTTACTGGTTTGAAGGTGCCATTTGCGGAAGTGAAGGCCATCCTTTCCCGTCTTGGTTTTTGGGTCGCAGGCACGGGCGATGTGGTGAAGGTCAATGTGCCATCCTACCGTCCAGACATTGAGGGCAAAGCCGATTTGGTGGAAGAAGTGATGCGCATTGTTGGCGTTGACAATGTGCCCGTTGATCCATTGCCGCGCCTTTCCGGCGTTGCGCCTAAAATGCTCACAACGATCCAAAATCGTCGTCGCATCGCCCGACGCACTTTTGCGGCACGCGGGCTGAACGAAGCGGTGACATGGTCGTTCATCTCCGAAAAAGAAGCCAAACTATTTGGCGGTGGCAATGACGACTTGAAATTGGAAAACCCAATTTCTTCCGATCTAACGGATATGCGACCGTCGCTGCTACCGGGACTGCTTGCAAGTGTTGGCCGCAACGCCAACCGCGGTTTTGCCGACGTGGCGTTTTTCGAAGTTGGTCAAGTGTTCAAGAATGACAATATCGATGGTCAAAACAACTTCGCAACCGGCGTGCGCGCAGGCAGTGCAAAGTTCGCTCAGGTTGGGCGCGATTGGCAGGGCAAAGCGCAAAAGGTCGACGTGTTTGATGCAAAGGCAGACGCGCTTGCAGCTCTCGACGCGCTGGGCATGGACGTGAACAATGTGCAAGTTGTTGCTGAACCTGCGGATTGGGCGCATCCTGGCCGCGCGGGTCGTTTGCAGCTTGGTCCGAAATTGATTTTGGGCTGGTTTGGCGAGCTCCACCCGGCTTTGATCAGCGAACTTGACCTTCAAGGG
>ENA-ORCV01001023-ORCV01001023.1-marine-metagenome-genome-assembly--contig:-NODE-1023-length-11299-cov-2.719658_pt1 | contig 11299 bp, 12 predicted proteins | sample MGYA00237779_ERZ508509 | MGnify/ENA primary metagenome ERZ508509 (study PRJEB26180, sample SAMN06268772) | marine metagenome | isolation source: Bioluminescent Bay, La Paraguera, Puerto Rico | place... | reverse complement strand
TGCGGCGCGTTTCTTACCGTGCTCAATTGGATCAAGACCAAACTCGGTGTTGGAGTGAATAAATGCAACCGACTTGCCGCCCTCTGCTGCTATGTTTTGCAGCAAGATGTCGAACTGATCTTCGTAGGTTGGACCCGCCATAAATTGATATGGGTTGGTTGCGGGGTTCGCCAATTCGGAAGCGAATGATGTCGACGACATCAGACGAGCCTGATCGCCTTTAAGTTCTGGCGCAACCAGCTTCATGAAACCGGTGGAGTCGCCAAAGTAGCCGATCACCGCATCGCCTTCAGAGGCAAGCAAACGTTGGTAGTTGGCCAGCGCGTTTTGTGGCACATAGCCACTATCTTCCACGGCAACCTTAACCGGCACACCGCCAATACCACCTGCTTGGTTGGTGAAGGCCTCAAACATTTTCAATGATGGGGCAATCAGCTGACCAGCTGTTGCAAACGGCCCTGTCATTGGAAGTGACGCGCCGATGATGTAGTGCGCAGGTTGAGCGCGAACGATTGCCGGGGTTGCCAGCGTAACCGCGCCAGCCGCGGCGGCGGTTTTCAAAAAGCGGCGCCGCGAGAGGGCGCTCTTATCATTATGTGAAGTCATTGTAGTTCCTCCTTTAAAAAATTTATCCGCGCGCGAACGGCCATCTGTTCAAAGCCCGGAAAAAGCGGTCCATGATGTGGGAAATGCCCAGCGGTTCGAACAAAACGAACCCGATTATCAATGAACCAAATACGATTTCTTGGATGGGCGCTCGAAGCTGTGCAGCTTCAATAGAGCCGCCGCCGATTGCGCCCATTGTAATTTTAAGGATTTCTGGCACTAAAACGATCAAGATCACCCCAAATACTGGACCCATGGTGCGTCCCATGCCGCCCACAATCAGCGCCGCGACGAGTTGCAGCGACAGGGCAAGTTCAAATTGCTCTGGCAAAATCTTGGCATAAAAGTACGCCCACATTGCGCCCGCAAGGCCACAGCATGCTGCTGAAATTGCAAAGCTGGTGAGCTTATATTTCAATAGCGAAACCCCGAGGATTTCTGCAGAATAGTCTTTCTCACGAATAGCGATGAAGGCGCGGCCGACGCGTGTGCGGAACAAGTTTTGAACCATCAGGATCGTTGCAAAACTAAAGATCGCGATAAGCACATAAACTTCACGCTGTGTGTCGAGCACCCACCCAAAGAAATTTGGGTCAGGCGTTGTTAAGCCCAATCGGCCGCCGGTCCATTGCGCAAAGGTGTCGATTTCAATGAAGAAGATGATGATGAAGTTTGCGCTGAGCGTTGCGACCGCGAGATAGATGCCTTTCACGCGCAGCGAGGGCAGGCCGACAACGATTCCAATAAGCGCGGCTGCTGCCATTGCCCCGGGTAGCGCGATCCATGGTTGCAAAATATCGGGAATGCCCCAGCCAGTAAGTAGGCCATGAATAATTGACACGGCATAGGCGCCGATGGCGACGAAACCCGCATGTCCAAGGGACAATAGCCCGGTGTACCCAACAAGCACATTCACGCCGACAACCGCGATCAACATAATGCCAACCAGTGATGCCATGAGAATGATGTAGTCATTGGCAAAAATCGGTAGCGCGATAGCCAAGGCGACCATAAGTGCGACAAAGGCTTTCTTGTAATTGTTGTTGAGGATCTGCTCATCCTCAAGATACGAAGTTTTTCGGTTGCCATTGATCATATGCGTTCGACCTCCGGCGAGCCCAATAGGCCATGTGGTTTGATGATGATCACCACGAGCACCGCGACATAAGGTGCAATTTCAACCCAAGTGCCGCCGAGCTGCCATTGCACAAGCGCCTCGAGTACGCCGACCAGCATCGCCGCAATAAAAACGCCGACAAAGCTGTCGAGGCCGCCCATCAAGACAATGGCGAGAACGGAAAACCCGAAGAGCCCAAGCGATGGTGATACGCCATCGCGTGCTGCGAGCACGGCGCCGGCAATCGCACCGGTCGCGGCCGCAATTAGCCAGGCTTGCGCGAAAACGCGGGGTACATTGATACCCATGGAGTAAGCAGTAGATTGGTCTTCAGATACTGCCCGGATGGCCACGCCTGCGGATGATTTTCTGAGCCAATAAACGATGTAACCAAAGATGATAGCAGCGATGATCATCGACATGAGATTAGCGCCGAAAATGAAAATCGGGGTGCCAAAGAAATCTAACCGGAAAGCAGGGTTTGGCGTTAGATGCGGCACTGAGGCGGCATCGCCTGTCCAGAAAAGGCTCTTAAAGCCTGACAAAACGGAGATAAGTCCAACCGTGACCATGATCATGGAGAAATTTGATTGACCAAGAAGTGGGCGCATCAAAAAACGTTCAATGAACAAGGCGATGATGCCCGACCCGATGATCGCAAAAATCAGTCCAAAAATGATCCTTGGGATGTCGGGAATCCAGTCATAAAATGCGGCTTCTGGCGAGAACATTTTGGCGTTGTTTTTACCATCGATTACCCATTCTGGTGCCCAGCCAGAAAGCCAGGATGGTGCCCAAGAAAGTTCGGGAAACAGTACGGCAAAAGTGTAGTAAAGATAGGCGCCGATCATGATCATATAGCCATGGGCGAAGTTGACGACGCGGGTTGATTTGTAAACGGCGACAATGCCGATTGCGATAAGCGCGTAAATCGCGCCTGACATCAAACCATTTATAAGAAATTGAACGAATTGCATCTTTCTACCCCGCTTGCCCGAGATAGGCGTCGATGACGTTTTGATTGTGTGCGACCTCTTGCGGCGAACCGTCCGCGATTTGTTGCCCAAAGTTCAAAACGACGACCTTTGAGCAGATGTCCATCACCAAATGCATGTCATGTTCCACCAGCAGAATTGTGGTGCCAAAGCGTTCTTGTGCATCCAAAATGAAGCGCGCCATGTCCGCGGTTTCTTCTCGGTTCATGCCTGCTACAGGTTCATCAAGCATCAAAAGCTTGGGGCGCATGGCGAGCGCACGACCAAGTTCCACGCGTTTTTGAAGGCCATAGGAAAGGGCCGTGATGGGGGCTTTGCGAATGTGATCGATTTCTAAAAAGTCGATCACCTCTTCTTCAATCTCTTTGCGCGCCTTTAGTTCTTCTTTTTGGGCGCTGCCAAAATATAGAAGGCTTGACCAAACATTGGCTTTCAAATTGGTGTGGCAGCCGAGTTTGATATTGTCCAAAACGGTCATGCCGCGAAAGAGCGCGATGTTTTGGAATGTGCGAGACATGCCTTTGTGCGCACGTGCATCAGGCTTGAGATGCCCGACATCTTCGCCTTTAAAGATCACGCTGCCATGGCTTGGTTTGTAGAAGCCAGAAATGACATTAAACAGCGAAGTTTTACCCGCGCCATTGGGTCCGATGATCCCGGTAATCTCACCTTCGCTTGCGTCAAAGCTGACGCCTTGCAGCGCCTTCAAGCCGCCAAACGACAATTGCACGTCTTTTACAGACAGCACATGCTCCTCCCATTTAAACCAACGCTCTCCCCAGCGTTTTTTACGGTTTGGTCAAAAGATTAAGTCGTTTCTGACTTTAAAGTCAAATCCTAAATTTCAAAGTCAGTTTTGATTGCGCGGCGGCGCGTTCTTCTGGTATTGTCGGGATAGGGGCAAATTTGCTATTTGCCGAACGCGCGCGCTCAAGCGCGCGAAGACGACCAACAGATCGGACCTAAAAATGAGCCCTTTGACCGCGAGCAAAAGCCAAGCGCCTTCTCCGTTTAAGCGAGAAGCTGTTCGCAACCAAAAGGTAGAATTTATCTGTCGGGCGGCGGGAAACTTGTTCAACAAAAAGGGCTATGAAGCGACGTCGCTTGATGAGGTTGCTGCCGTGTTGTCGATTTCAAAACCGTCGATCTACTATTACTTCAAAAACAAGTCCGAATTGTTGCTTGGCTGCTATGAACGCACCCTCGATATTTGCGAGGAGCTGTGCGCCGAAGCGCACAAGCATGAGGGGACGGGCCTCGATAAGCTTTGCTACTTCATTGAAAACCTGATCGTTTTGCACTGCTCAAACGGCGCGGTTGCTGTGGTTGGTGACGTTGATGCGCTGCCAGAACATGCCCAGGCTGATATCCGCGCGCGCTCACGCGTTCTTACGGAAGGCTTGGAAAATATCGCCCTTATGGGCGCGGCGGATGGTTCTATCCGCCCCGACCTCGTACCGATTATGACGCGCTTCATTATGGGTGGTGTGAACTGGATACCGCGCTGGTACCAAGATGGCGGCAAGCTTGAGCCAAAAGAAGTGGCGCAAGCTTACCTTGCATTTCTCACTGGCGGCATCGGCGCGCGTTAGTTCTTTGAGATTACGGCGACGTATAGCTGCCAGAGGGCAATAAGGCCGAAGGAAACAACGCCATAATGAAGTGCCACTGCCGCTGCATTTTGAAATGCTGCCAAGGTCGCTGCTTCGTTGAGTGATTGGAAGAATAATTGACCGATAAAGGCAATGCTGAGGGCTGCACCTATCTGATGAAAGGTTTGCAAGACGCCGCTTCCTGCACCTGCATCTTGGTGCGAGACTTGACTTAAAATGGACGGGAATAGTGCTGTGACGGCGGTGCCCAACCCAATTCCGGCAACAACCAATGGTGCGCTAAATGTCAGAATATCTATTTCACCGGTGTGATTGGCCATTGTGCGTTGCAGCCAAAACGAACCGGCGCTGAGTAGCATTGCGCCCACGGCGATGCTCAAGTTCAATTTTCCTCTAAAAAGTTTCGGGGCCAAGAATGACATGATCATCGCAGCGATTGGGAATGGCGCTGTTGCTAATCCCGACTGAAGCGGTGACATGCCGGCCCCTGTTTGAAAGACGATGGCGAGAATTAGAAACATGCCGGGCAATCCCGAAAAGAACAGGACGATCAGCAAAAGCCCCTGAAGAAATTTGAAATTTTTCAAAAGCACAACGGGGATGAGTTCGGGACGCTTGGCCTGTGCACGTGAAAACTGTCGCCGAACTACCATCGTTGCCGCGAGGATTGCGACGATTGGACTTGAAATTAGCCATAGCGGCCAGCCAAAATTTCGCCCCTCAATGAACGGAAAAATCACGCCAAAAGTAGCAGCAGCGAAAAGCGTTACGCTAATTAAGTCGGCTTGGGCATTTTTCGTGCCTTGATCTGTTGGGACAATTTTGACAACGGACAAAATTGCGATGCTGATGGGCACATTCACGAGGAATATCGGGCGCCAGTTTAGTCCGGCAAAATCAAGATCAATGATCAAACCGCCAAGGATATTTCCCGCAACTGCGCCTAAGCTGGCGATTGCGCCAAAGACGCCGAAAACCGTTTGCTTCTCACTTTTTGGAAATGTGACATGAAGGATCGCCGTAACCTGTGGGCTCAGCATTGCGGCGGTGAAACCCAACATAGCGCGCCCAAAAACCAATGTTTCTACATTTGGGGCCAGGCCACAAATTAGCGAACTGATTGCAAAACCAACAACGCCCAAGACAAACAGTTTTTTTCGGCCATAAGCGTCGCCGAGGCGTCCGCTTGGCACCAAGCCAATCGCGAAACATAAGACGTAGGCGACCACGACCCACTCCAAGGCGGCATTTGAAGCATTTAAGTTGGTTTGAATTTCCGGTAGCGCCACGTTGACGATTGTGACGTCAATCAAACTCATGAAGCTCGCAGCAAGCAATGTCACCGCGATCCACCATCGGTTTTTAGGGAAGCTTTCGTTTTCTGTGTGTTGAAGGTTCAATTTTGTTCTCCGATCTTATGTAACATTAAATGTCACATAAGATCGCGTGACGCAACCCATGTGCTTTCAATTGCATCATGAGTGGTGAAGGTGTACATTTTGCGCCAAGTGAGGGGATGCTTATGAGAGCCGACAACCGACTGCCGCGTGTGTTGCATGCTTTATTGCATATGGCCGAGATGAAAGGGCCTGCGACATCATCGCAATTGGCCAAAATGCTGGGCACCAACCCATCCGTTGTTCGGCGCACCATGTCTGGCCTGCGCGATGCCGGTTTACTTATATCCGTGAAGGGGCATGGCGGCGGTTGGAGCCTAAAAAAACCGCTTGAGGAAATTTCTTTGATTGAGGTTTACGAGGCACTTGGCCAACCCCAACTATTCGCGATCGGTCTTTCCCAAAGCGGCTCTGGATGTCTTATGGAAAAGGCCGCGGACCAGTTCACCGCCAACGCCCTCGCAAAGGCCTCAAGCGCGTTTCAAGCTGAACTTCGCGAAGTGAAGGTCTCGGAAATCGCGCACCAATTCAAAAATCAGTTGGAAAGCGGTGCTGGTCGGAAACAGCACCAAATCTGAAAGTTTGATGGTGATCCCGGCGCGATTCGAACGCGCGACCCTCAGATTAGGAATCTGATGCTCTATCCTGCTGAGCTACGGGACCAGCCACGCGCGCAACATAGTATGGGCTTGGCTTAGAGAAAAGTCTCAAATGGGGATGATTTTCGCCGCAATTTCATGCAACATCAGCCACAATTCGATTTGTTTTTGGGGCGCGTTGTTTCTTGTCTAAAATCTTCACCAAGTTCATCACGTCAATGATTGTGGGTGTTATGGCCTTTGCTCCGTCAATTGCGTTGAGCTGCGAAACGCTGAAGCCGGGCCTAAAGGGGCGCGTGGTGGAAGTCACGGACGGTGACACTGTGGTGCTGGATAGTGGCGAGAAAATTCGCCTCATTGGTATGCAGGCACCAAAATTACCGCTTGGGCGTGTAGGTTTTAAGAAGTGGCCTTTGGCTGATGAAGCGCAGGCTTTTTTGCACGAGTTCGCTTATGGCGAGAATGCGCGCGTTTATTATGGCGGTGCGCGAAAAGACCGGCATGGGCGGGTGCTGGGGCATCTTTTTGTCAACGACGACAAATCTAAGTGGGCGCAACAAGCGGTGATCGAAGCCGGATTGGCGCGGGTTTACTCATTCGATGACAATCGCCATTGCTTGGCGGATTTGCTGGATGCGGAACGCAAAGCACGCGCTGAACGCAAGGGCGTGTGGGATCATGCTTATTACGCCATTCGTGATGGTCACAAGCCACAAAAGCTCGAGCAGCGCGAGGGGCATTATGAGCTTGTTGAGGGGCGCATTTTTGGTGTCGGTGACACGGCACATCGGGTTTATTTGAACTTTGGGCGCGATTGGAAGACTGACTTCACAGCGGTGATTGACCGGCGTGCGGTGAAGCATTTTACGGCACTGGGCATTGATCTGCGGGAATTAGACGACGCTTTGGTGCGCATTCGCGGCTGGATTGATGTGGACGATGGCCCGCGTATTGATGTGACCCATCCCGAGCAAATTGAGGTTTTGGCGCTGAGATGAACCAGTTTGTTCGCATAGGCGTTGCCTTGACCATTAGCGCTGGGCTTTTGGGTTGCACCACTATTTTCAACGGTGGGCCCAATGTGGGCGTTTCCCGTTTAGGGGATGGATCCGTTGCGGTGCCTGCGGGTACGTCACCAGGCGATGAGATTATTGGTCAACGCGAACACCCCAAAATCATTGCGACTTATGGTGGCGTCTACGATGACCGCGCTGCTGAGATTATGCTGGCGCGGCTGGCGGGCAAATTGTTGGTTGCTGCAGGTGAGGGCAACTCCAAGCTCACTGTAACCATTCTGGACAGTGAAGATGTGAACGCGTTTGCGTTGCCCGGCGGCTATATTTACGTCACTCGAGGCATTTTGGCGTTGGCGAATGACGAGGCCGAACTGGCAGCGGTCATCGCCCACGAGATTGCGCACCTCACATTGCGGCACGCGCGAGAGCGCTCGAACCGTGAACGGACGAGTAAAATTGTGGACCGTGTGATCTCGGGTATTCTGGGTTCTGATCCAGAAACGGATCAATCCGCCGCGCGGTCAAAGCTATCGCTGGCGGCGTTTTCTCAGGCGCAAGAATTGTCGGCGGACCGGGAAGGTGTGCGTATTGCTGGACAGGCGGGATATGACCCGCATGCGGCTGCGCGTTTCTTAGGGGCAATGGGGCAATTCGCGGCCTTCCGCAGCAAAGAACAGTCGGTGGACGATTTTCTTTCGTCTCACCCTTCAACGCCGGATCGCATCGAGTTGGCGGTCAAAGCGGCACGCGGATTTGGCGCACCGGGCATTGGGCTGAATGAGAGGGATCGCTATTTAGACGCCATTGATGGTATTGCTTTTGGCCCTAACCCAAACAACGGGGCGATTGCGGGTCAGAAATATATCCACCCCAATCTTGGCTTTCTGTTTAGCTTGCCTAAGGCTTACAGTCTGAGTAATGGCAATGCCTCCATTGTTGGCGTCGCAAAGGATGGCACCGCGGCGCGATTTGATAGCGTTTTTGTGCCGCCAGAGATGAGCCTTGATGCTTATATGAAATCGGGCTGGGTAGCTGGCTTGGACGCGTCGAGCGTGAAGCCGATGAATTTAGGTGCCATTGATGCGGTTCGTGCCTCCGCCAAGACCAAGGATTGGGCGTTTGAAATTGCCGTGTTGCGATTTGACGGGCAGGTTTATCGCTTTATTTTTGCAGCGAAACAAAGCAGCAAACGATTGCGCGATGATTTTACGAACACACTGAAAAGCTTCCGCAAAATTCGCAGTAATGACCTCAAGCAAATCCAACATTATGGTGGTGGAAGCGAAGTCGGGTACCAGTCCCGCGCAAATGGTTGCGCGTATGCAAGGGGTGAGCGACGCGTCGGCGTTGTTCAATGTGTTGAATGGCCTATTGCCGGGTGACCAATTGGTGCCTGGGCAAAGCTATAAAATCGTGGTCAAAAAATAAGGCCGCCCAAAAGGACGGCCTTACAACTATTCGTTATTTTTTGCGCCTAACTAGGCAGCCGCTTCCTCTGAATCATCAGATTTCGCGCCGCGACGAGGGCTCTTCGCTAAGTTTTTTTGGATCAACTTTAGCGCCTCTGTCAGGCTAACTTTCTTCACGGCTGCAATTTCGCGCGACATGCGGTCAATCGCTGCTTCAAAAAGCTGGCGCTCTGAATAAGACTGCTCTGGCTGCTCTTCAGACCGATAAAGGTCACGCACAACTTCTGAGATTGAAATCAAATCGCCTGAGTTGATTTTGGCTTCATATTCTTGAGCACGACGGCTCCACATGGTGCGCTTTACGCGCGCGCGGCCCGTTACAGTCGTTAGCGCTTTTTCTACAGTGTCGTCTTCTGCAAGTTTGCGCATGCCTACGCTTTTCACTTTGGCGAGTGGAACGCGAAGGGTCAGTTTGTCTTGCTCAAAATTGATGACGAATAGCTCAAGTGACATGCCGGCCACTTCTTGCTCTTCGATGCCGGTGATTTGGCCAACGCCGTGCGCTGGATACACAATGAATTCACCTGTTTTGAAACCTTGACGTTGAACTGACTTCTTTGTTGTCATTCGGTAATACTCCTAATTGACGCCCTCGCACATATATCGTGCAATCCGGTCCGAACCGATTTGTTGTCGCATAGTGGCCAACTGGCACAACCCCGTCTCTCGCGAGGTTTTTGTCGGTAAACAAACTCTTAACGCCATAGCGATAGAGCAAAAAAAACGTGCCCTACGGCACGGTTGGGTACGCGACAAACTTGCGACTATTGCAACAATGTAACACAAAAAAGCGACAAAAGCAATTTTGCCGCTTTTTGCATATGTTTATCCTTAACTCTTGCTAAGCAAGATGCGGATCAATCGCCTTCGCCGGGCGCTTCAGAGAAGTGCTTTTCAAGCTTGCCAGTTTCGCCGTCATATTTTTCGGCGTCAGGCATTTGGTCGCGTTTCTCGGTAATGTTTGGCCAAATCTCAGCGAACTTGGTGTTCAGCTCTAGCCATTTTTCGTTGCCAGGTTCTGTATCAGGCACAATCGCTTCTGCTGGGCATTCTGGTTCACACACGCCGCAGTCAATGCACTCGTCCGGGTGGATGACGAGCATGTTTTCACCTTCATAGAAGCAGTCCACTGGGCACACTTCCACGCAGTCGGTGTATTTGCACATGATACAATTGTCGGTGACGATATAAGTCATATGAATAGTCGTTCCGTTTGGTCGATTTTCTTTTGCGCAGCTGGGAAGGTGCAACTGGACTTACCCGGTCCCCAAGAAACTAACGGCTTATTGGCTAATGAATTTTTCTCAAAAGCGCAAGTGGGGTTTTGAGCAAGACTTTTCAAAGCTTTCACGCATTGCAAAATCCTATTTTACAGCGCACGCCATGGCTTTGTTTCAATTGATGATTTTGCCTTACCTTATCGCCGCGCCAATTTGTCACTCGGGTTTCAGTCGATCTGTCTCGCGCCGTTCTCTTTTGGTCGGACGACCGCTGCCTTTTTCGCGTACGGCTTGGGGCAATGGTCTAGGACCATCGGATTTGGGCGGCGGTGGTGGGCTTAGATCTTCATAAAGCTCAGCGGCTAAAGTTGCCGAGCCGCGTTTTTCACCGGGGGCGACCACTTTTAGGATGCGAATGCCACGTGGCAAGGAAATGGTGAGTACGTCGCCCACTTTGATCTTTGCCGACGCAGAGACTTCGCGTTCTGAGTTCACGCGCACATTGCCGCCATTTACAAGCTTTTGCGCGAGTGTTCTTGTTTTAACGCAGCGCGCAAACCAAAGCCATTTGTCAATGCGTTGCTTGGCTTGCGGCTCGTTCATCGCATCTATTTTTTAAGCGCAGCCAATGCCGCGAATGGCGAATCTGGGTCGATTGCCTTGGGCTTTGGTGCGGTGCGTGGTTTGCCTTTGTGTGGGCCTTTGCGCGGACCTTTGTCCTTTGCTTTGCCGTTGGCAAATGCTTGACGATTATTGTTGCGCTTTTTGTTGTTGAAGTTCGGGTTGCGACGCGGCGCTGGCGACCAAACTTCATCAAACTTTGGCTCAGCATCAGCTTCCACCGCATCAGTCACTTCGGTAGACGCCTCTGGTGCTTCTGTTGCCGCCACGTCAGTCGGGGTTTCGGCTGCTTCGGTCTGTTCCGGCGCGGCTGTCGTTTCCGCAGTTGCCTCTTCCGTCGCTTCAATCGGTGTGCGTTTTACCTTATAGCCGAGCGACTTCAACACAGTTGAAAACTCTTCGCCAGCACAGCCAAGCAATGAGGTCATTTCTACGGTCACGCGGAAACCATTGCCCTCAGCTGCACCCTCTGGCGGTGTGTCTTGATTGCGATTGGGATCGAACGCAATAAGCGGGCGAATAAGGTCGGCAAGACGTTCCAAAATATCAACACGTACCGCGCGGCTACCCGTGACCTTAAAGCCAGCGGTTTCGTATAGTTCTGGCTTGATTTCTGGATCCATATCGATGGATGTGCGGCCAGACA
>ENA-ORCV01001022-ORCV01001022.1-marine-metagenome-genome-assembly--contig:-NODE-1022-length-11303-cov-2.793960_pt1 | contig 11303 bp, 9 predicted proteins | sample MGYA00237779_ERZ508509 | MGnify/ENA primary metagenome ERZ508509 (study PRJEB26180, sample SAMN06268772) | marine metagenome | isolation source: Bioluminescent Bay, La Paraguera, Puerto Rico | place... | reverse complement strand
GGTACCCGTTCCGGCGGGTGCGCTTGCAGACAGACGCTCGTGTGCGTCGGATTCCGATTTCCGCCCTGAGCCTGACCTGTCCGGCGCCACGCTGGTGCCGTGCGGGTCAAAGCTCTGCAAAAAGACGCGAGGAGACCTGAATGGGCAGAGCATTTGCGGGGGAAATCACCGCGAAATCATCCGAATACGCTTCCTTCCGCGCATTGCACTGCCATACGACGCGTATCGCCTTCCCGAACCGGGACCTTGTTTGCAATCAAACGCGCCCCTCCGATGCCCGTCCCTTGAGGGCGGCGCGGGCCGAGCCGGCCTGAAGGGGCAAGGGCAATGTCGTTCCGGTTGAAGACGATCCTCGGCGTCGCGCTGATCGAAGTGTTGCTGTTGGTCGCGCTTATCTACGTCAGTCTGACAACCCTGAGGTCCACCAACGAAAAAGCGCTGGCCTCCGAAGCGAGGTCGGTCGCTCAGACCTTCGCCAGGCTTGCCAAGGATTCGGTGCGGGCGCGCGACATCGAAACGCTGAATGACTTCACCGCACACCTGCTCCGGCAGACCGAAATTGCCACCGTGCGGGTATTCGATACCGAAGGTCAAATCATCGCGGAAGCCTGGGACGCAGCTCTGACGGATCAGCCCGCGGGCAAACGGGCGGCCGGAACCGATACCGGGCACAGATTCGTCACCGCCGACGTCAACCCGGGCGGCCATCCATTCGGCAGGATCGAGATCGGCTTCTCGACGCGCCACATCGATGCCATTGTCGACGAAGCATCCCGGCGGCTCGTGCTGATCGGCCTCGTCGCACTCGGTCTGAGTGTCGTGCTTGCCTATTTCCTCGGCACCTTCCTGACACGCCGCCTCGAGGAACTGCGCGATACCGCCGGCCGCATCGCAGAAGGCGATATAGGTGCCCAGATGCGCGTTCGCGGGCGGGACGAAGTTGCCCAGGCGGCCTGCTCAATGAACACAATGTCCACCCGACTGAGGGACATCTACGAAGACCTGAGCGATCGTGAAGAGCGTACGCGCGCGATTCTAAGCAATATCGTCGATGCGGTCGTCACGACCGATGCCGCCGGCAATATCGAGAGTTTCAACTGTGCCGCCGGCGGTCTGTTCGGCTACAGCGCCGGAGAAATATCCGGACGTCCCCTTGGCGATCTGATTTCAGGTAACAAGCTCATCGAGGGTGAGCCGGTGCAGTCCTATCTGCTGAGCAGGGCGAAGGAACGCCAGAAGCTCAGCCTGGACCAAATGGGGCAGCGCAGCGACGGCAGCTCGTTCCCTATGGAAATCAGCGTCAGCCGGGTCCAGCTCGAAAACGAGACCGGCTATAGCTGCGTCATTCGCGACCTGACCCGGCAGAAAGAGGAACAAAGCAACTGGCGGCTTGCGCACCGGGTGTTCACCAATTCGGGTGAAGCGATCATTGTCACGACCCCGGAGCGGCGGGTTGTTGCGGTCAACCCCGCCTTTGCCAGCGTAACCGGATACACCGTCGACGAGTTCGTCGGGCGCTTCAGCTCGGATCTTCATGTGGAACGGATGCAACCGGCCAAGGCAATCCGGGAATCGATAAACAAGTTCGGGCGATGGGCGGGCGAGGTCTGGCACAGGCGCAAGGACGGCAGCGAGTATCCGGCCTGGATGACGGCCTCGAAGATCGAGGACGAGAGCGGCGTTCCGACCCACTACATCTATATCTTCCGCGACATCAGCGAGCAGAAGCGCGTCGATCAGATGAAGAGCGAGTTCGTGTCGACCGTGAGCCACGAACTGAGGACGCCGCTGACGGTCATCAAGGGCTCGCTGGATCTCGTGCGCAGCGGCGTCTTCGGGTCCCTGCCGGACAAGGCGAAGGATCTGGTCGACAAGGCGTCGGACAACAGCGCGCGGCTCGGATCGCTGATCAACGACATCCTCGACCTGGAAAAGATCGAGTCGGGTGGCATGGAATTCGTGAAGGAAGCGATACCGGTCGGCGGATTGCTCGCGGAGGCCGTGACTGCCTACGGGAGCTACGCGGCCGAGCGGGGCGTTTACTGCACGATCGTGGGCGAGCGGATCGACGCCAGCGTGCTGGCCGACCGTGCGCGCATCATGCAGGTCCTGGCCAACTTCATCTCGAATGCTTCGAAATACTCCCCGGACGGGGCGGCGATCGAATTGTCGGTAGAGTGGTGCGGCGACCGGATCAGGGTCTTGGTGCGGGATCACGGACCGGGGATCCCGGCGGAATTCCAGGACAGGATCTTCGGCAAGTTCGCCCAGGCCGATTCGTCGGACTCGCGCGCGCAGAACGGCACCGGCCTCGGACTGAGCATTTCCAAGCTGATTGTCGAGGCACACGACGGCGAGATCGGCTTCACCACCGCACCGGACGAGGGGACGACATTCTACCTGGTCATTCCCGAAGCGGCCGCGGCCGGTTCCGAAACCGAATCCGAAGAACATCGGGAACTGCAGCGAGGCGCAGCCTGACCCGAAGACGAACATCAGCACGACCGACAAAGGAACGTTGAGCGATGGAACTGAACAAAATCCTTTATGTCGATGACGAACCCGACGTCAGGCACGTAGTCCTGCTGTCGCTTGAAACGATCGGCGGATATCAGGTCGAGGCGTTCGAAAGCGGCGCCGATGCACTGGAGGCAGCGGAGACCTTTGCCCCGGACCTGCTGCTGCTCGACGTGATGATGCCGGGTCTGACCGGTCCGGAGACTCTGGCGAAACTTCGTGAACTCGGCGCGACCGCGCAGACGCCGGCAATATTCCTGACCGCCAAGGCTCAGACTCACGAAGTCGAAAAGCTGAAGCAGAACGAGAGTGCGGACGTGGTCCCCAAGCCGTTCGACGTCATGACGCTGCCGACCACCATCCACGGCGCCTGGACAAAGCTCGCCGACTTCACCTAGCCGGCGCCCCGTCGGGATCGCGCCGGGGCGGGATCGCGCCGGCGGGTAAGGCTACCTGCCGGTTTCCACGCGCCGGGCACGCAGGCCCTCGGCGGCGGGATCGGCCTTGCCGAAGGTCGCAATCGGCTTGCCGTCGAGTCCCGTGGTGACAAGCTCGCCGCTCGACTTCAGGGTATCTTCCACCGAGTTGCCGAACTCCTGCATCCGGTTGTCGTAGGTGTCGCGGGTCTTGGGGTCTATGATCGCCAGCGGCGCCGTCACGACGAGGCCGGCCGCCGCGCCGATATTGGCGCCGGTAGCGGTCGCGAGCGCTCCGACCCTGTCACCGACACCCACTTCGAACGTGTTGAGGTCCTGGCCGCCGGCAAGCTGCCGGCCGATCAGGCGGACCGCGTCGGGGCTCTCGGCGAAGGTCGCGTGGTTGAGCCGGTCCGCGGACTGGGTGTTGGTCAGGTCGACGACGGCGATGCCTTCCTGCTGCAGTTCGCTGCGGTAGGGCTCCGAGTTCGGGTCGATGGCGCCGAGCCGGTCGGTGCTACCCCACAGCCTGCGCGAGAAGGCGAGCGCCTTGTCGTTGCGCGACACGAACAGCGTGAAGCGCGGACGGGGTTCGCCGAAGCTCTGCACCTGGGTCCGGAACACGTCGACGTCCACGTCCGGGGCGGCCAGCATGACGTCGTGGATCTTCGAGGCGATATGGCCGTTGCGGATCGCCATCTGGCGCAGCGATTCAAGCGTCAGCCAGTTGCCCATCGAATGGGCCAGCACGCTGATCTCGGACACCGACTTGTCTTCGGCGAGAAGGGTCAGCAGACGCTCCAGCCCGTCACGGGAGAAATTGGTGCTTTCGCGGTCGTAGGTATAGGCCAGCAGTTCGCCGCGCGAGGGCCAGGTGAACAGGATCGGCACCACGTCGGCATCGGAATCGTGGACGATCTGGGCGAACCGGTAAACGGCGTCCTCGAACCGGTTGTTGTAGCCGTGCACGAAGACGAGCACGTGCCGCGAGCCGGTGGCCTCGATCTGCTCGCGGAACCGGGCCGAGGCGGTCGCCTCGTCGATGCGGTCCGCCTTGAGCGTGACGAACTCCCTGGCCGGGTTTGCCGGCAGTTTTTTCGGCCATTGCACTTCGCCGATTTCACGGGCGTCGTCCGGCGGAATCGAGACGGCGATATCGGCGTAACCGATCTGCGGGCCGCGCGTTCCCGAAAACATCATGCCCGGCTGCACATTGTCGGGGCCGCGCGTCGTGGCGACCAGTATGTCGACGACATTGGTGCCGTAGACCGGGGCATCGAACGGGATCAGGACGCCGGTGGGGCGCTCCGCGCAGCCGGCCGCCAGCAGAGCCAGTCCGAGAACCGCCCACAGGCGCAATCCGGTCTTGCCGCGCGGGCCGGCGCCATTACGCATACTGGGGTCCATCGATCGGTCGTCTCGGTTCCGGGAACCCGTGTCCCTCGGGATCATAATACCAATCAGGTACCGCGCGAACGATCGCCACGGGCGCCTTGTACGGGGCAAAGCGACGGGTCGTTTATCTGAGTAGCCCCTGCAAATCCACCTAATTATCGATGGTGGCGAACCGATGGCGGGCGGTAACGCAAACGTGACCGGGCCGGATTGGTCAGCGGTTTGCGACTTGCTCGATCAAGGCGCGCGGCTTGAGAATCCTGAGATGTCCGTATCCGGATTCGACCAGGCCGGCGGAGGCCAGCCTGGCGAGGATACGGCCGACTCCGTTGCGGGACAGATTGGAGATTTCGGCGATTTCCGACTGGGTCACCTCGATCTGGATGATGTCACCGTTGGAGGTCGGCCTGGCGCCGCCGTTACCGGTCCCGTCGAGGGAATCGGCGCCAAGGCCTGCAAGGCGCAGCAGAACCGCGCAGACGCGCGTCTGCGGATCGCGGATCATCATGTCGTCATAGGCCTGCATGGCCAGGTCGAGGCTGAGGATCACGTTGAGCGTGAAATAGCGCCACGACTCGGGATTGGCCGCGACCAGTTCATCCATCGCGGTCGCCGGGTAGTACATCACAGTGGTCTGGCGCCGCGCCATGACGCCGACCCGGCGGGGCTGCCGGATAATCGCGGAAGCGTGTCCGAACCAGGTGCCGGGCAGCGCGAAATGGACGAAATAGGGGCCGTAATCGCCCGGCGCCACCGAGATCGCGGCGGCACCGGACACAAGACCGTACATCCCGCCGGCCTGATCGCCGGCGTGATACAGCGCTTCTCCGGCTTCGAAGGTCTTCAGGGAAGACCGGGACAGCACCTGTTTCTGCAGGCCGGCGGGCAGATGGGACAGCCATCCCCGACGCAGCAGTACCGCCTCCGCGGGCTCCATATCCGGCAATTCAAGGCCTCCCCGGCGAATTGCTACCTGGGTTGCAATCTTATTCGGCAAATCGCGCTAGGGAAGATGCGGGTTCCTTGAAGGAGTGTTCTGCGGGGAGGCTTGGTGCCGTGCGTCGGAATGCGGCATTCAGTTGCGTTGCGTGCAGATGGTTTCGCGGCGCCCCGGCTTACACGGCCGGGGTTCTGGACGGTTTTTTGGCCGGAGTTGGCGCCGCGGCGGTGCACCTATTCCCCAATCCTATGTCCGGTCTGGTCGATGTGTTCGGGGGGTGTCCTTGTCCGCCCCTTGCAGAACGGGCTTTCTCGTCGCCGATCTGGTATCCGCCGACGAGATGAGGAGGGACCGCTGTGGCCAACCCGGCGGCGATGCCCCCACATCTCCGCGGTTTGCGGGAGCCGGGCGTCACAGCGGTTCTGCCTGTGCCGGGCCGTCGCTTCCCTGCACTTGCAGACGGTCTTGCCGGGGTTTGCGGCCATTGCGGTGGCGGGCGTTGCCGATTTGCTTTCACCAACGAGTGTTGGAATGATCGGCGGCGCTCAGAAAGCGGCAAATCATTCCGATAAAGGCACACGCGACATGAAGCGCATCCTGCGCGAACCCCTGTTTCAGTTCTTGGTCATCGGCGCCATCGTCTTTGCCGGCTATGCCGCCATTCAGGACCGGACGGCAACGTCCGAGCCCGACACCATCGTGGTGACGCCCGGCCGCATCAACCAGCTGGCGGAAACCTTTGCGCGAACCTGGCAGCGTCCGCCGACGCGCGAGGAGCTCGACGGCCTCGTCGATGCCTTCGTGAAGGAAGAGGTCTTCTATCGCGAGGGCCGCAAGCTGGGTCTCGATACCGACGACACCGTGTTCCGCCGGCGGCTGCAGCAGAAGATGGAGTTCCTGATGGAGCCGGGCACCGAAGAGCTGACGCCCGGCGACGGCGAATTGCAGGCCTATCTCAAGGCAAATCCGGACACCTACCGTATTCCCGCCCGTGTCGCGTTCCGGCAGATCTTCTTCGATCCGCAGCGGCGCGGAGAGGGCGTGTCGGCCGACGCCAACGCGGCGCTGGACCGTCTGCGCGGCGGACTGTCGGAGGCGGAGACCGCGGAACTGGGCGATGCGACGCTGCTGCCGGCGGGCATGCCGCTGGTGTCGGTGGACCAGGTCGCGATCAGCTTCGGTTCCGAGTTCGCCGATGCGCTGGCCGACGCGCCGGCCGGGGACTGGGCCGGGCCGATCGCCTCCACCTTCGGGGTCCATCTGGTCCGTGTCGACGACAGGTCGGAGGCGCGCGAACCCGAACTCGCCGAAGTCGCCGGCGCGGTGGCGCGCGACTGGGAGGCGCGGCGCAGACGCGAGATTTCGGACAAACGCTATGCCGACTTGCGCGCGCAGTATGAGGTGGTCGTCGAGATGCCGTCCGGAGGTCAGGCTGGTAAGGGCGAGGCGGACGAATGATACGGCCGGCGGCATGGATCGCCCTGATTGCGTTGCTGTTCGGCGTAGCGACGGCCGGGGCGCACGAGTTGCGACCGGCGTTTCTGCAAATGAGCGAAACGGCGCCAGGCACCTACGATATCGTGTGGAAAGTGCCCGCGCGCGGCGAGGCGCGTCTTGCGCTCGACGTTGCGCTGCCGGGCAACTGCGCCGAGACGAAGCCCAGAACCGCAAGCCAGATCGACGCGGCCGTCACCAGCCGCTGGAGCGTCGCCTGCGATGGCGGTCTGGCTGGCCGCGAGCTGACCATCGGCGGCCTGACCGGCACCTTCACGGACGTCCTCGTGCGGATCGAGGGCGCCGACGGGACCACGCAGACCGCGCGCCTGACCCCGGACAATCCGACACTACTGGTGGTCGCCGCGCCAACGGCCTTCGAGACGGCCAGGACCTACTTCCTGCTCGGTGTCGAGCACATCCTGCTCGGCATCGATCATCTGTTGTTCGTGCTCGCCTTGCTGCTCCTGATCCGGAACCTCCGGACTCTGGTCGAGACGATCACGGCCTTCACGGTCGCGCACAGCATTACGCTCGCCGCCGCCGCGCTGGGCTGGACCAGCGTGCCGCAGCCGCCGGTCGAGGCGGTGATCGCGCTCAGCATCGTCGTCGTCGCCGCCGAAATCGTGCGGGCGGGGCGCGGCGAGAGCGATCTGTCGATCCGCTATCCCTGGCTGATAGCCTTCCTGTTCGGCCTGCTGCACGGTTTCGGTTTCGGCGGTGCATTGCGCGATATCGGCCTGCCGCAGACCGACGTGCCGCTGGCGCTGCTGACCTTCAACCTTGGCGTCGAGGCGGGGCAGCTTCTGTTCGTTGCCGCCGTGCTGCTGGCCGCCGGGGCGGTGCGCCTGCTCGTTCGCATTCCGCAGGAGCGGCCGCGCCGGGTGCTGGGCTACGCGATCGGCTGCATCGCCGCGTTCTGGTTCGTCGAGCGTGTAGCCGCGTTCGCGGTGTGAGGGGCGGGGATGCCGACACAGGTGGTCTGATCCGGCGGGAATTGCGTTAGCGCGAGGGGAAAGCGGGGCGAGAGCCCCGAAGGAAGGAAACCGGCCGATGCTCAAGTCGATACCAGTCCTTGTCGTGGTCCTGATCGCTTCGGTCCTGGGCGCGCAGGCTGCGCCGAAGCTCGTCCTGCAGATCACTGTCGACCAGTTGCGCGGCGATCTGCTCAACAAATATCTCGACCGTATGGGCGAAGGCGGTGTCCGCTACCTGCTCGACGAGGGACTGGTTTACCTCGACGCCCATCATGCACACGCCAACACAGAAACGATCGTCGGCCATGCGACACTGGCGACCGGGGCGCACCCTTCCGCGCACGGGATGATCGGCAACGTCTGGTTCGACAGGGACCTCGGCCGGCTTGTCTACAACGTGGAGGACGGGGACTTTCCGATCCTCAGTGCCGGTGCGGGCGTCGACAAGAGCCAGGAAATCGATCCGACCCAGGCGGCTGCCGGGACCGATGGACGTTCGCCGCGGGCGATGCTGACCTCGACCTTTTCCGACGAACTGGCGTTGTCACAGGGCGAAGACGCGAAGGTCTTCGGCGTTTCGGTGAAGGACCGCGGCGCCATCTCGATGGCCGGTCATGCCGGCAAGGCGTTCTGGTTTTCCAAGGCGATCGGCGAGTTCATCACCTCGAGTTTCTACTATGACGACTATCCGGAGTGGGTCACCGCGTGGAACGCCAGGCGTCTGCCGTTCGCCTATGCGGATACGAACTGGGACCTGCTTCTTGCTCCCGACGCCTATGTGAATCTCGACCGCGACGATCTCGCCTACGAGACCGACCTGCCGGGCTTCGGGCGGGTGTTTCCGCACCCCTATGGCCCGGCCGACGGGAAGCTGTTCACGACGCTGTTGACGACCAGCCCGGCCGGCGACGCGCTGACCGTGGATTTCGCAAAGGCGCTGATCGATGCCGAGGGGCTCGGCCGGGACGACACGACCGACTATCTTTCCGTCAGTCTGTCCTCGACCGATTACGTCGGCCATCTGTTCGGCCCCTCCAGCCTGGAATCCGAAGACCAGTTGTTGCAGCTCGATCGTGCGATCGCGGATCTCCTCGCCTTCGTCGACGAGCGGGTCGGCCTCGACGACACGCTGATCGTCCTGTCCGCAGATCACGGGGCGGCCGAGCCGCCTGGCTATCTCGAAGAGCTTGGCATCCCGGCGCGCTATCTGAATCCGGACGACTGGGACAAGCAGCCCGGCTTCGCGCGTCTGAAAGAGCGGTTCGGCATAGGCGAGGAGCTGATTTCCTCCTACTTCCACCCCTATGTCTACCTGAACAGCGAGGCGATCGCGGCGGCCGGCCATGACCAGGAGATGGTGGAGCGCGCCGTCGCCGAGGAGATCATGCGACTGCCCGGCATTTCGCTCGCCATCTCCAGCACGGCGCTCGCGAACGGCGGCTATCCCGAGATGCCGATCATCCGTTCGGTGCTCAACAACTACAATCCGAGCCGGTCCGGCGACGTCTTCGTCGTGTTCGAACCGCATTCTTTCATCAACGATTTCGACGGACTGACGGTCGCCAGCCACCACGGATCGCCATGGAGCTACGACACCTTCGTGCCGCTCATCTTCGCCGGCTACGGGATCGCGCCGAACAATGTCGCCCGCCGGGTGGAGACGGTGGATCTGGCGCCGACGCTGTCCGCCGTGCTGGGCCTCAAGCCGCCGTCGGGCGCGGCCGGGTCGCCTCTGGAGGAAGTCTTGCGGGCCGTCGTGCAATGAGGGGAAGCGGACAGGCTCGTCGTCGCCGGATCGCAGCGGAATTGCGCCGGCTTTAAAAACGGGCGTGCCGCATAGTAGGCTGCAACGAACGGTGGAGTAGGTCTCCGGGGTCGGCATCGCACGGACGTGTTTGATTGCAGAACCGGGAGCCACGGGGGAGGTCAAACAATGATGCGGTTTCGGGAATTCGGATTTGCCTTGTCTGTCCTTGCGGCGCCGCTGGCGGCCTGCCTGGAGCCGGTGCAGGCCGCCGACATGGCGATGGACGCGGAAGCGGCCGTCTTCGAGGAGCCCGCGCCGGACTGGAGCTTTACGGTCGCGCCTTACTTCTGGATGGCCGGGCTGTCCGGATCGATCGGCGATTTCGGTGCCCCGCCCGTCGATGTCGACGTGAAGTTCGTCGATATCCTCAAGTCGCTCGATTTTTCGATGATGATGGTCAGCGAGGCGCGTTACGGGCGCTTCAGCCTGTCCTCGGACCTTTTGTTCCTCAAGGTCTCCGCCAACGGATCGTCGCCGTTCGGGGTTCTCGCCTCGACGATCGGAGTAGGTTCCAAGACGTTCGAGTTCACGGCGCTTGGCGGATATGCGCTGATCGACACGCCGGACGGGCGTCTCGACGTGGTGGCCGGCGCGCGCGTGTGGTCGGTCGAGACGACGCTGTCCTTTGCCGGCGGTCCGCTGGGCGGCCTGTGGCTTCGCGACAGCCAGACCTGGGTCGATGCAATGGCCGGACTGAAGGGACGGATGAATGTGACACCGCAGGTCTATCTGACGGGCTGGGCGATCGCCGGCGGCGGCTCGTCGGATTCGAGCTGGGACGTACTCGGCGGCGTCGGATACGATTTCAGCGACCGGTTCTCCGCCGTGCTCGGCTATCGGGCGGCCGGCGTCGATTACCAGAACGGCCCGTTCGTCTTCGACGTGACCATGCAAGGGCCGATTCTCGGCGCGGTGTTCCGGTTCTGAGCCGGCGACTTCCATCGTTTCGCTGCAGGGACGGGAATGTTATCTGTCAGCTAACCTGACCTTGCGTAAAAGCATTTCAGACGAGCGCTTTCAGGCATGAGGGTGACATGACTGTGCCGGATTTCATCAACGAGCGGATTCGGGGATTTCGCCGGCTCTTGCCGGTTCTGATCGTCGTCACGGCGGCGGTTTTCCAGCCTTCGGTCATGTCGGCGCAGGATGCCGCCGACGGCAAGGGTGCCGACGCCTCGGCGACGGCAAGCGAGCTCGCGCCGCTCACCGCGGAGGAGCGCTCGTCCCTGATCGGCCGCCTGACCGACGAGCAGGCACGTGACCTGCTGATCTACTATCTCGCCGAGACGGCCCCGGAAGCCGATGCGGCGGGGGACACGACAGCGGCTGCCCATTCCATCGGGGCGCTCCAGGCCAAGGGTACCGCGGTCCGCGACAACCTGGCGATCGTGTTTTCGCGGTTCGACGATCTGTTCGGCGAATATATCGGCCATATGGAGGAGAAGCTCCGCATTACTATCGGCGCCGGCGGCCTAATGTTCGTGCTGCGCTATCTCCTGCTGTTCGTGGCTGCCGGCGGCATTGCCGAGTTCATCTACAGGTATCTCACGCGGGGAATGGTGGCCCGCTACGAGGCCGCGCCCGTCGAAACGGAACGGCAGAAGCTCACGCGGGCGGGCTCGCAATTGCTGCACGGGCTCGGTGCCATTGCGCTGTTCGCGGTCGGCTATGCGGGCACGTTCCTGCTGTTCTGGACCGGCGACATCCCGCGCCGCGATTTCGTCATCGTCGTGCTGCTGGCCATTCTGATCACCCGG
>ENA-ORCV01001021-ORCV01001021.1-marine-metagenome-genome-assembly--contig:-NODE-1021-length-11323-cov-4.931976_pt1 | contig 11323 bp, 3 predicted proteins | sample MGYA00237779_ERZ508509 | MGnify/ENA primary metagenome ERZ508509 (study PRJEB26180, sample SAMN06268772) | marine metagenome | isolation source: Bioluminescent Bay, La Paraguera, Puerto Rico | place... | reverse complement strand
AGCCGGCGTTCGATGTCAAGGAATGCACCCTGCGCGGTGTTACCTACGCGTGCCCGCTGCGTGTGCGTGTACGCCTGATTATTTACGATAAGGAATCTGCGAATAAGTCCATCAAGGACATTAAGGAGCAGGAAGTGTACATGGGCGAAATTCCGCTCATGACTGATAACGGTACCTTCGTGATCAACGGTACCGAGCGTGTGATCGTATCCCAGCTGCACCGCTCCCCGGGTGTTTTCTTCGATCACGACAAAGGCAAGACCCATTCTTCCGGCAAGCTGCTTTACGCTGCGCGGGTGATTCCCTACCGCGGTTCCTGGTTGGATTTCGAATTCGACCCGAAAGACCTGGTTTACGTACGTATCGACCGTCGCCGTAAACTGCCGGCGACCATCCTGCTGCGCGCGCTGGGTTACAGCTCCCAGGAAATGCTGGAGATGTTCTTCGACAGCAGCAAGTTCGATCTGGGTGAAGAAACCGTCAGCCTGAAACTGATTCCTTCCCGCCTGCGCGGTGATGTTGCCTCTTTCGATATCAAGGACGGTAAGGGCAAAGTCATCGTGGAAGAAGGGCGTCGTATTACCCCGCGCCACATCCGCCAGCTGGAAAAGGCCGGTGTAGAAACCCTCGAGGCGCCGCTGACTTACCTCAACGGTCGCGTTCTGGCACACGACATCATCGATGAGTCCACCGGCGAGGTGGCGGTTGAATGTAATGCCGAAATTACCGATGAAGTGGTTGCAAAACTGCGTGTACTGAACGTCAAGAGCATCGAGACCCTGTACACCAACGACCTCGACTGCGGTCCGTTCGTCTCCGATACCCTGCGCGCAGACCCTTCCCGCACCGAGCTGGAAGCGCTGGTAGAAATCTACCGCATGATGCGCCCGGGCGAGCCGCCCACCAAGGAGTCTGCAGAGTCCCTGTTCGAGAACCTGTTCTTCTCCGCAGAGCGCTACGACCTGTCCGCGGTTGGCCGCATGAAGTTCAACCGTCGCCTGGGTCGTGAAGACGAGACCGGCGAAGGTACCCTGAGCAAGGAAGACATCGTTGATGTCCTGAAGACCCTGATCGAGATCCGCAACGGTCGCGGCATGGTGGACGATATCGACCACCTGGGTAACCGCCGTGTGCGTTCCGTGGGCGAAATGGCCGAAAACCAGTTCCGCGTGGGCCTGGTGCGCGTTGAGCGCGCGGTAAAAGAGCGCCTGTCCATGGCGGAATCCGAAGGCCTGATGCCGCAGGATCTGATCAACGCCAAGCCGGTGGCTGCTGCGGTGAAGGAATTCTTCGGTTCCTCCCAGCTGTCCCAGTTTATGGACCAGAACAACCCGCTGTCGGAAGTTACCCACAAGCGTCGCGTTTCCGCACTCGGCCCGGGTGGTCTGACCCGCGAGCGCGCCGGCTTTGAGGTGCGCGACGTACACCCGACCCACTACGGTCGTGTATGCCCGATTGAAACGCCGGAAGGTCCGAACATCGGTCTGATCAACTCCCTGGCGACCTACGCCCGCGCCAACCACTACGGCTTCCTCGAGAGCCCGTACCGCAAGGTGGTGGATGGCCAGCTGACCAACGACATCGAATACCTGTCCGCGATCAACGAAGCCAACTACGTGATCGCCCAGGCATCCGCTGCGGTGGATGAAAACGGCCGCTTCACCGATGACCTGGTCAGCGTGCGTCACCACAACGAATTTACCCTGAAGACCCCGGATGAGATCCAGTACATGGACGTATCCGCGCGTCAGGTGGTGTCCGTGGCCGCGGCGATGATTCCGTTCCTGGAACACGATGACGCCAACCGCGCACTCATGGGTTCCAACATGCAGCGCCAGGCGGTTCCGACCCTGCGCGCAGAAAAGCCGCTGGTAGGTACCGGCATGGAGCGCACCGTAGCGCGCGACTCCGGTGTGTGTGTGGTAGCGAAGCGTGGCGGTGTGATCGAGCGTGTCGATGCCAGTCGTGTGGTGGTACGCGTACACGACAGCGAAGTGGAAGCCGGTGACGCCGGTGTGGATTTGTACGGTCTCACCAAGTACACCCGCTCCAACCAGAATACCTGCATCAACCAGCGCCCGATCGTGAAGACCGGTGACGTGGTTGAGCGCGGCGATATCCTGGCCGACGGCCCGTCCGTCGACCTGGGCGAGCTGGCCCTGGGCCAGAATATGCGCATCGCGTTTATGCCGTGGAACGGCTACAACTTCGAGGACTCCATCCTCGTATCCGAACGCGTGGTGCAGGACGACCGTTTCACCACCATCCACATTCAGGAGCTGACCTGTATTGCCCGCGACACCAAGCTGGGCAGTGAAGAGATCACTTCCGATATCCCGAACGTGGGTGAGTCCGCGCTGAACAAGCTGGACGAGTCCGGCATCGTGTACATCGGTGCGGAAGTGGGCGCTGGCGACATTCTGGTCGGTAAGGTGACCCCGAAAGGCGAAGCCCAGCTGACTCCGGAAGAAAAACTGCTGCGTGCGATCTTCGGTGAGAAGGCGTCCGATGTTAAGGACACTTCCCTGCGCGCGCCGTCCGGCACCCGCGGTACCGTGATCGACGTGCAGGTCTTCACCCGCGACGGTCTGCAGAAGGACCAGCGCTCTCTCGCGATCGAGAAAGCGCAGATGGACGAAGTGCGCAAGGACCTCAACGAGGAATACCGCATTGTCGAAGGTGCGACTTTCGAGCGTCTGCAGGCAGCACTGGAAGGCCAGAAAGTAGCCGGCGGCAAGGGCGTCAAGAAAGGCGACGTGCTGACCGCTGAAGTGCTGTCCGGCCTGCCCCGTGAGGACTGGTTCAAGCTGCGCATGGCGGAAGAGAGCCTGAACGAGCAGCTGGAAAAAGCCGAAGCCCAGCTCAAAGAGCGTCGCAAGCTGCTGGACGAGCAGTTTGAAGACAAGAAGAAGAAGCTGGAATCCGGCGATGACCTGGCACCGGGCGTACTGAAAATCGTCAAGGTTTACCTGGCGATCAAGCGCCGCATCCAGCCGGGCGACAAGATGGCCGGTCGTCACGGTAACAAGGGTGTGATCTCCGTGATCAAGCCGGTGGAAGACATGCCGTACGACGAAAACGGCGAGCCGGTAGACGTGGTACTGAACCCGCTGGGTGTACCGTCGCGGATGAACGTCGGTCAGGTACTGGAAATGCACCTGGGTATGGCGGCCAAGGGACTCGGCGTCAAGATCGATCGTATGATCAAAGAGAAGCAGGAAGCGGCGAAGGTTCGCGGCTTCCTGGAAGAGGTCTACAACTCCACCGGCGGTCGCGTCGAGGAGCTGGACGAACTGTCCGACGGCGAAGTCCTGGCGATGGCGGAAAACCTGCGCCGCGGTGTGCCGATGGCGACGCCGGTATTCGACGGTGCCGAGGAGCCCGAAATCAAGCAGCTGCTGCGTCTGGCGGATATCCCGGATTCCGGCCAGATCACCCTGTACGACGGCCGTACCGGTGATGCTTTCGAGCGTCAGGTTACCGTGGGCTACATGTACATGCTGAAGCTGAACCACCTGGTGGACGACAAGATGCACGCGCGTTCTACCGGTTCCTACAGCCTGGTTACCCAGCAGCCGCTGGGTGGTAAGGCGCAGTTCGGTGGTCAGCGCTTCGGTGAGATGGAGGTGTGGGCACTGGAAGCATACGGTGCCGCCTACACCCTGCAGGAAATGCTCACGGTCAAGTCCGATGACGTGGAAGGTCGTACCAAGATGTACAAGAACATCGTGGATGGCGACCACCGCATGGAGCCGGGCATGCCCGAATCCTTCAACGTACTGGTCAAGGAAATCCGCTCGCTGGGTATGAACTTCGAGCTGGAAAACGAGTAAGACTGGTATCAATCGGATTTAGTAGACAGAGGCCGGTGGTTGGCAAGAGACCACCGGCGCTCCCGGCCCAGAAGCAGTTGGCCGGGTTGACTACCCCCTAGTGGAGGAAAGGCCTTGAAAGATTTGTTAAACCTGGTGAAAGCCCAGGAGCAGCTGGAAGAATTTGACGCTATCCGTATCGGTCTGGCTTCGCCGGACATGATCCGTTCCTGGTCCTACGGCGAAGTGAAAAAGCCCGAGACCATCAACTACCGTACCTTCAAGCCGGAGCGCGAAGGCCTGTTCTGTGCCAAGATCTTTGGCCCGGTAAAGGACTACGAGTGCCTGTGCGGCAAGTACAAGCGCATGAAGCACCGCGGCATCATCTGTGAGAAGTGCGGCGTTGAAGTTACCAAGGCGAAAGTGCGTCGCGAGCGCATGGGCCACATCGAGCTGGCGTCGCCTGTTGCGCACATCTGGTTCCTGAAGTCCCTGCCGTCCCGTATCGGCCTGCTGCTGGACATGACCCTGCGCGATATCGAGCGCGTGCTGTACTTCGAATCCTACGTGGTGACCGATCCGGGTATGACTACCCTGGAGCGCGGCCAGCTGCTGAACGACGAGCAGTACTTCGAGGCGATGGAAGAGTTCGCGGACGAGTTCGAAGCGAAGATGGGCGCCGAGGCGATCCAGGAGCTGATGAACGATATCGACCTGCCGCAGGAAATCCAGCGCCTGCGCGAAGAGATCCCGGCGACCAACTCCGAGACCAAGATCAAGAAGCTGTCCAAGCGCCTGAAGCTGCTGGAAGCCTTCTACAAGTCCGGTAACAACCCGGAGTGGATGATCATGCAGGCGCTGCCGGTACTGCCGCCGGATCTGCGTCCGCTGGTACCGCTGGATGGTGGCCGCTTCGCGACCTCCGACCTGAACGACCTGTACCGTCGCGTGATCAACCGTAACAACCGTCTGAAGCGCCTGCTCGAGCTGAATGCGCCGGACATCATCGTGCGCAACGAAAAGCGCATGCTGCAGGAGTCTGTGGACGCACTGCTGGATAACGGTCGTCGCGGCCGTGCCATCACCGGTTCCAACAAGCGCCCGCTGAAATCCCTGGCCGACATGATCAAGGGTAAGCAGGGTCGTTTCCGTCAGAACCTGCTGGGTAAGCGTGTGGACTACTCCGGTCGTTCCGTGATCGTGGTGGGTCCGACCCTGCGTCTGCACCAGTGCGGTCTTCCGAAGAAGATGGCCCTGGAGCTGTTCAAGCCGTTCATTTTCGGCAAGCTGGAAACCCGCGGCCTGGCCACCACCATCAAGGCGGCCAAGAAAATGGTCGAGCGCGAAGAAGCGGTGGTGTGGGACATCCTCGACGAGGTGATCCGCGAGCACCCGGTACTGCTGAACCGTGCACCGACCCTGCACCGTCTGGGTATCCAGGCGTTCGAGCCGGTGCTGATTGAGGGTAAGGCGATCCAGCTGCACCCGCTGGTGTGTGCGGCGTACAACGCCGACTTCGACGGTGACCAGATGGCGGTACACGTACCGCTGACCATCGAAGCGCAGCTGGAATCCCGCGCGCTGATGATGTCTACCAACAACATCCTGTCGCCCGCCAACGGTGAGCCGATCATCGTACCGTCTCAGGACGTGGTACTGGGTCTGTACTGGATGACCCGTGAGCGCGTGAACGATAAAGGCGAAGGCATGTTCTTCTCCGATATCAAGGAAGTGAGCCGTGCTTTCTACGCCAAGCAGGTCGGCCTGCAGGCGAAGATCAAGGTGCGTATCGACGAAACTTCCATTGGTGAAGACGGCGAGAAGCAGGTAACCCGCACCATCTACGACACCACTGTCGGTCGTGCACTGCTGTGGAACATCGTGCCCGAAGGCCTGCCCTTCGAATACGTGAACCAGCCGATGAAGAAGAAGGCGATCTCCCGCGTTCTGAACGAGTGTTACCGCAAGGTAGGCCTGAAGGCGACCGTCATCTTTGCTGACCAGCTGATGTACACCGGTTTCGACTTCTCCACCAAGTCCGGTTCCTCCATTGGTGTGAACGACTTCGAGATCCCGGCGGCCAAGGCCGAGCTGATCGCTTCCGCGGAAGAGGAAGTGAAGGAAATCGAAACCCAGTTCGCTTCCGGTCTGGTAACCGCGGGTGAGAAATACAACAAGGTCATCGACGTCTGGTCCCGTACCAACGACAAGGTGACCCAGGCGATGATGGCCGGTATCAAGAAAGAGCCGGTGATCGATCGCGAAGGCAAGGAGACCGAGCAGGACTCCTTCAACTCCGTATACATGTACGCCGACTCCGGCGCCCGGGGTAGTGAGGCGCAGATCCGTCAGCTGGCCGGTATGCGCGGCCTGATGGCGCGTCCGGACGGCTCCATTATCGAAAACGCCATTACCGCGAACTTCCGTGAGGGTCTGAGCGTACTGCAGTACTTCATCTCCACCCACGGTGCTCGTAAGGGTCTGGCGGATACCGCACTGAAGACCGCAAACTCCGGTTACCTGACTCGCCGTCTGGTAGATGTGGCGCAGGACGTGGTGATCACCGAGATCGACTGTGGCACTGACGACGGCCTGACCATGGCGCCGGTGATCGAGGGCGGTGACGTGATCGAGTCCCTGGGTGACCGCATCCTCGGTCGTGTAGTGGCCCGTGATGTCACCAAGCCCGGCAGCGATGAAATCGCGGTACCGGCAGGTACCATCATCGACGAGGCCTGGGTCGAGCGCATCGAAGGCATGGGTATCGACGAAGTGATGGTGCGCTCCGCGATTACCTGTGAGACCGCCCACGGTATCTGTGCCCAGTGTTACGGCCGTGACCTGGCCCGTGGCCACCGTGCCAACCCGGGTGAGTCCGTGGGTGTCGTGGCGGCCCAGTCCATTGGTGAGCCGGGTACCCAGCTGACCATGCGTACCTTCCACATCGGTGGTGCGGCGAGCCGTGCCTCCGCAGCGGACAGCATCCAGGTCAAGCAGGCCGGTACTGTGCGCCTGCACAATGTGAAGACCGTGAAAGCGGAAAGCGGCAACCTGGTTGCGGTGTCCCGCTCCGGTGAACTGGCGGTAGCCGACAGTGCCGGTCGCGAGCGCGAGCGTTACAAGCTGCCTTACGGTGCTGTGATCAGCGTTGACGAGGGTTCTGCGATTGATGGCGGCCAGATTGTGGCCAAGTGGGATCCGCACACCCACCCGATCATCACCGAGGTTGCCGGTTGGGTGAAGCTGTCCGGAATGGAAGATGGCCTGTCCATCCGCAAACAGACCGATGAAATCACCGGTCTGTCCTCCATCGAGATCATCGATCCGGCGGAGCGCCCGGCGGCGGGTAAGGACCTGCGTCCGGCAGTGACCCTGGTGGATGAAAACGGTGAAGAACTGACCCTGGCGAACAGCAATGCGCCTGCGCACTATGCGCTGCCGCCGCGCGCGATCCTGAGCCTGAAAGATGGCGACAAGGTGAACGTGGGTGACGTCATCGCCCGTATTCCGCAGGAATCCGGCGGTACCAAGGACATCACCGGTGGTCTGCCGCGGGTTGCCGACCTGTTCGAAGCGCGCAAGCCGAAAGAGCCGTCCATCCTGGCGGAGATCTCCGGTACCGTTTCCTTCGGTAAGGAGACCAAGGGCAAGGTGCGTCTGCAGATCACCCCGAAAGACGGCAAGCCGCTGGCCAATGGCAAGGACCACTACGAGGTTCTGATTCCGAAGCACCGTCAGCTGACCGTGTTCGAAGGTGAAACCGTAGAAAAGGGCGAGGTCATCTCCGACGGCCCGTCCAACCCGCACGATATCCTGCGTCTGAAGGGCGTGGAGGAGCTGGCGCGTTACATCACCAACGAGATCCAGGAGGTTTACCGTCTCCAGGGTGTAGGCATCAACGACAAGCACATTGAAACCATCGTGCGTCAGATGCTGCGCAAGGTGGAAATCCTGGAGATGGGTGACTCCGAGTTCATCAAGGGCGACCAGGTGGAATACCAGCGCGTGGTGGAAGAGAACGAGCGCCTGCGTGCCGAAGGCAAGCAGCCGGCCCAGTTCGAGCGCCTGCTGCTAGGTATCACCAAGGCGTCCCTGGCCACCGAATCCTTCCTGTCCGCGGCCTCCTTCCAGGAGACCACCCGCGTACTGACCGAAGCAGCGGTAACCGGCAAGGGCGACAGCCTGCGCGGTCTGAAGGAAAACGTGGTTGTGGGCCGACTGATCCCGGCGGGTACCGGTCTCGCGTACCACACCGAGCGCAAGCGCAAGCGCAGCCAGCAGCTGTCCCAGGGCTATGCCGAGGGGCCGTCTGCGGAAGAAGTGGAAGCAGCGCTGACCGAAGCCCTGAAATCTTCCGGCGAGTAAGCGGGACAGGGTTGAAGTCTGACCGGCGGGGTTCGCCCGCCGGTCGCAAGCGAATCGCAGTCGCCAGCGAAAGTGAGTGGTTACTATCGCAGGTGATTGACTAGGGGCGCCGCCACTTATAGAATGCGGCCCCCGCATATGGGGTGCGACCGTCTGCAAGGTCTACGGGCCGGGCAGTGGTCGTGCACTGACGATAGGCCCCCGCTGTAGTAACTGGTGGGGGCGTTTTATTTTTGGAGTGATTTTTAATGGCAACGATCAACCAGTTGGTTCGTAAGCCGAGAAAACGCAAAGTTGAAAAAAGCGATGTTCCCGCTCTGCAGGCTTGCCCGCAGCGTCGTGGAGTTTGCACTCGCGTGTACACCACTACACCGAAGAAGCCGAACTCTGCACTGCGTAAAGTTTGCCGTGTGCGTCTGACCAACGGTTACGAAGTAACTTCGTACATCGGTGGTGAAGGCCACAACCTGCAGGAGCACAGCGTGGTACTGATTCGCGGCGGTCGTGTAAAAGACTTGCCGGGTGTGCGCTACCACACTGTACGCGGTGCACTTGACTGTGCCGGCGTAAACGATCGCAAGCAGGGCCGTTCCAAGTACGGCGCCAAGCGTCCTAAGGGTTAATTCCCCCAGGATATTTGCGTTTTCGGTTTAACGAATAACCGGAGTAAGGCTAAGCGCGTCCGTAGGAGCCTGCTTGCAGGCCAATTTGCCGAGAGGTAAATAGCGGCAACAAGCTACGACGGCGTCTTAGAGTAACCCTGAAGAGAGGCAATCCCATGCCAAGAAGACGAGTAGTCGCCAAGCGCGAAGTACTGCCTGATCCCAAGTTTGGGAACGTGACTCTGGCCAAGTTCATGAACCATGTCATGATCAGCGGCAAGAAGTCCGTGGCAGAAAGCATCGTTTACGGTGCACTGGATCTGGTTCAGGAAAAACTGAACAAAGATCCGATTGAAGTTTTTGAAGAGTCCCTGGAAAACATCGCCCCGATGGTGGAAGTAAAGTCCCGTCGTGTTGGTGGTGCTACCTACCAGGTGCCGGTAGAAGTACGTCCTGCGCGTCGTACCGCTCTGGCGATGCGTTGGTTGGTGGATTTCTCCCGCAAGCGCGGTGAAAAGTCCATGGCGCAGCGACTGGCCAATGAAATGATCGATGCTTCCCAGAACAAGGGCGGCGCGGTCAAGAAGCGTGAAGACGTGCACCGTATGGCGGAAGCCAACAAGGCGTTCTCTCACTATCGTTTCTAAGATAGTGGCGCTTCTAAGTCTGATGATTATTACCATCGGAAATTAATACCGAAAGGCAGCAAGGAAGTTAAAATTCCGCGCTGCCTTTTGCCGTTATATCGAGGATACAACTGTGGCACGTAAAACGCCTATCGAACGCTATCGCAATATCGGTATCTGCGCCCACGTAGACGCCGGTAAAACCACCACGACCGAGCGTGTACTCTTCTACACCGGCCTGTCCCACAAAATCGGTGAGGTGCACGAAGGCGCCGCAACCATGGACTGGATGGAGCAGGAGCAGGAGCGTGGTATTACCATTACTTCTGCGGCAACTACCTGTTTTTGGGCTGGTATGCAGCAGCAGTTCCCGCAGCACCGCGTAAACATCATCGACACCCCCGGGCACGTTGACTTCACCATTGAGGTGGAGCGTTCCCTGCGTGTACTCGACGGTGCCGTTGTGGTTCTGTGTGGTTCTTCCGGCGTACAGCCGCAGACCGAAACCGTTTGGCGCCAGGCCAACAAGTACGAAGTGCCGCGCATGGTCTTCGTCAACAAGATGGACCGTGCCGGTGCGGACTTCCGCAAGGTTGTGGGCCAGCTGAAAACCCGCCTGAACGCCAACGCAGTACCGCTGCAGATGACCATTGGCTCCGAAGACGAGTTCAAGGGCGTTGTCGACCTGCTGAAAATGAAAGCCATCCTGTGGAACGAAGAAGACATGGGTATGACTTTCGAGTACGGCGATATCCCTGCGGATATGCTGGAAGAATGCGAAGAGATGCGCGAGTTCCTGGTAGAAGCTGCGGCAGAAGCCAACGAAGAGCTGATGGAGAAGTACCTGGAAGAAGGTGAGCTGACCGAAGAAGAAATCAAGTCAGCGATCCGTCAGCGTACTCTGGCCAACGAAATCGTACCGGTTCTGGGCGGCTCTGCGTTCAAGAACAAGGGCGTGCAGGCCATGCTGGACGCGGTGATCGAATACCTGCCGGCGCCGACCGAAGTTCGTGCGATCGAAGGTACTCTGGACGACGGCGAAACCGTTGAAACTCGTGAAGCTGACGACAATGCGCCGTTCGCTGCACTGGCGTTCAAAATCGCGACCGACCCCTTCGTTGGTACTCTGACTTTCTTCCGTGTCTACTCCGGTAAGCTGGAAAGCGGCACCGCGGTATACAACTCCGTGAAGATGAAGAAAGAGCGCGTTGGCCGTATGGTGCAGATGCACTCCAACGATCGTAAAGAGATCAAGGAAGTACTGGCGGGCGACATCGCCGCGGCGATCGGCCTGAAGGATGTGACCACTGGTGACACCCTGTGTGCCGAAGACGCGAAAATCGTCCTCGAGCGCATGGAGTTCCCGGAGCCGGTAATTTCCGTAGCGGTTGAGCCGAAGTCCAAGCCGGACCAGGAAAAAATGGGTATCGCACTGGGCAAGCTGGCCCAGGAAGACCCGTCCTTCCGCGTGAAGACCGACGAAGAAACCGGCCAGACCATCATCTCCGGTATGGGTGAGCTTCACTTGGACATCATCGTTGACCGCATGCGTCGCGAATTTAACGTTGAAGCCAACATTGGTAAGCCGCAGGTGGCCTATCGTGAAACTATCCGCAACACCTCTGAGATCGAAGGCAAGTTCGTTCGTCAGTCCGGTGGTCGCGGTCAGTACGGTCACGTTTGGGTGAAATTCGAGCCGGCGGAAGACGAGTCCCAGGAAGGTCTGGAATTCGAAAACGCGATCGTGGGTGGTGTGGTTCCGAAGGAATACATCCCGGCGGTACAGAAAGGTATCGAAGAGCAGATGCAGAACGGTGTTCTGGCTGGCTACCCGCTGCTGGGCCTGAAGGCTACCCTGTACGACGGCTCCTTCCACGATGTGGACTCCAACGAGATGGCGTTTAAAATCGCCGGCTCC
>ENA-ORCV01001019-ORCV01001019.1-marine-metagenome-genome-assembly--contig:-NODE-1019-length-11348-cov-2.512466_pt1 | contig 11348 bp, 13 predicted proteins | sample MGYA00237779_ERZ508509 | MGnify/ENA primary metagenome ERZ508509 (study PRJEB26180, sample SAMN06268772) | marine metagenome | isolation source: Bioluminescent Bay, La Paraguera, Puerto Rico | place... | reverse complement strand
GAACCACCTGTCCGAGCTGCGCCTTTCGAAGTAAGGAAGGCGTCGCCGCCCGCTATCCGCGGGAGCGCTGGCTCGCCGTGATGAAGGTCAGGAAGGCCGCGCCGATGAAGATGGCGCTGATGCCGAACACCCAGGTGCCGCCGGCGACGTCCATGACGTAGCCGAGGACCGCGGGGATGATGGCGCCGCCGAGATTCGTGCCGGTCGACGCGAAGCCCATGACCTTGCCCATCGACCCCGACGGGGTGACAGAACGGAGAAGGAGGTCGCGCGACGGGATCAGCACGCCGATCAGGTAACCGGCGATCGCAAGAAGCGTGACCAGCAGAACGCCCTGTATATCCACCCAGCCGAGCACGCCGATGATGAGCGCGGCCGGCACCAGGGTCGCGAACGCCGTCATGACGCGGGGGCCGAACCGGTCGGCGATGAAGCCGCCCGACAGGATTCCGACCACGGAGCCGATCGTGAAGGCCGACAGCGCGCGCGCCGCGTCGACCACCGGCGTATTGTACAGATCGGCCAGGGCAACGACGAGGAACGCCCGCAGACCGCCGCCGCCGAGCTGATGAAGGATGAAATAGAGGAAGCACATCAGCACCGGGATCGACAGCAGCAGCTTCAGGTCGCTCGACAGCGCGCCGGCGGCCTCCGGCGCCGCGGAGTCCTCCTTCTTCTTCCGAGCCTTGGCCGCTTCGCCCTCGTCGCGCAGCGATCCGGACTGCAGCAGCAGGATTAGCGAGGCGAACAGCCCGATGATGCCGATGGACAGGAAGGCCGACTGCCAGTTCCAGTGCGCCGCGACCTCCGTCATGTAGATCGGCGCGATGGCGAAACCGGCATAGCCGGTCGCGGAATGGATCGAGAAGGCGCGGCCCATGCGCTGCTCGCTGACGCGGGCCGACAGGATCGCGTAGTCGGCGGGGTGGAAAACGGTATGCCCCAACCCCGCGATGCCGGCGAGCACCAGAAGCTGCCAGTAGGCGTCGGCGACGCCGAACATGGCGATGGCCGCGCCCTCGATGGCGAGGCCGCCGATCAGGATCCAGCGCGCGCCGATCCGGTCGACGAGGAAGCCGACCGGCGTCTGCGCGACCATGGTCGCCGCCGCGAAGACCGAGACGATGACGCCCGCCTGGAAGGCGTTGAGGCCGAACGCCGCCATCAGGGCCGGGAACATCGGCGGGATCACCAGCCAGTAGACGTGGCTCATCATGTGCGGGAAGCACACGAGGCTGATGACCTTCATGTCCTGGCCGGCGGGCCGGGCGTCGGAGAGCTGCGCCATGAACGGGATCCCGTTTATTCTTCGAGGAGACGTTTCCTGCAGCCCCAGTTAATACAGGAAAACCGGCGATTCAACCGCCGTTCAAATCGGGAGGCTGACCTGCGTCTCAGTAGTGGTCGAGGAAGCGCTGGCGCAGACGCTTCTCGCCGGCGTCGCAGGGCGGGGCGCCCATGGAGACCCGGCGGAACAGCGGCGGCGGCACATGCGCCGGCCGCGGCGACGCGATTTCCAGCACCAGCTTGCGCCGGACCGCACGGGCGAAATCCTGGAAGTTGCGGGCGACGACGATGAACGCCCCCGGGCCGCCGATCACGCAGTCGCGGTAATACAGGTCGAGGTCGGCAAGCTGCGGACCGAACTGGTTCATCCGGTCGTTCACGATGGGAAGCCCGTTGATGACGATGCCCTGAGCGAGGGCCATGTCGCGGGCCACCGTGACCAGGCCGCCGATATTGTTCGGACCGTCGCCGGAGATGTCTATCACCCGGCGCGTGCCCTCGAAGCCGTTATCGACGAACATCGGCATCGCGTAGCGGATCGCCTGATGGATCGAGGTGAAGCGTCCGCGGGTCAGTGGCGCGCCGTCGATTTCCTTGGACAGCGCGTAGGCCGACCCTTCGCTGTCGATCAGCGTCCAGTCGACGATCGTGGCCTGCGTGGCTTCTCCGGCCCACTCGACATAGGCAACGGCGATCCGCTGCAGGATGCCCGACATGATCGCCTTGATGACGTCGGCATGGCGCAGCGCCTGCACGTAGCCGTCGCGCTGCAGCCGCGCCTCCACGTGGTCGACGCTGCCGGACACGTCGACGGCGAGCACGAGTTCGAGGTCCACCGGCACGTCGCGGGCACTCGCGGCCGGGGCGAGCGCCGCCGCGCTGAGCGCGATCAGCAGGACCTGAAGAACTCGTCGCATATATCGCATGCCGGGCGGCGCCTCTCTGTTCGGCCGCGTCTGTCGAAGCGGCATTAATATTTCATACACCACGTTATAAGCAATTGAAATTATTTATTTTTTAACCATACACCCCGTTGAATTTCTTCAGATATATCCGAGCATCCGGCCGCTGACGAGGGTTGCGAGCCAGAACGCGCTGGACAGGATTCCGGCAACCCTGAGGCGCGCCGCGCTCCACGACGCGGCCCAGTTCGCGCGCCGCCGCAGGAGGAGAGCGTTCACGGCGCCACAGAGAACCAGCGCCATCTTGACCTGAAACAGGGCCGTTCCGGCATATTTCACCGGCTGGACCGAGAACAGCAGAAAACCCGTCAGGATCGCCAGGATCAGACCCGTGATCGCCACCGGCACCAGCACGCGGGCGAGCGCGTCGCGCGGGATGCCCGGCCATGCCCCGGCCAGCCGCAGATCGAGGGGGACGATGCTGCCGAACAGCAGGGCGATCCCGACGATATGGCCGGTATTGGCGATCGGATAGACCCAGCGTCCGTGGCGCAGCCCGGAAGCAAGGGCGGAGTCGTGCAGGGCCGTCAGCGCCTCGATCAGCATCGGCGGCCGGCCGCTCAGTCGCGGTCGGGATACAGGTCGTAGAGCTTGCCCTTGATGATGATCCGCTCGGCCTTCATCAGCATTTCCTTCTCGTCGGAAGACCGCTGGCCTGAAATCGTCAGTTCGGACCCCGGCGCGAGCATCTCGTCCGTCAGCCCGGCACGGGCGTTGCGCCAGGGCTGGCCGACCTCGACCGTCCAGATTTCACCCTCGGCATCGACGGTCAGCACGCCGTGCGGGTTGCCGAGCTGCGCCGTCTTGACGATGCCGGTCAGCTCGAAATTGCCGTCGGCCGTCCACCGCCAGCCGTGATGGGCAACCGCCGCGCCGGCGAGAACCGTCGCCGCCGTAACCGCCGCGATTGCCGTGAGAATGAACCGTCGCATCATGATCGTTCGCTCCCCTGTTCGGATATCTCAGTCCAGCACACGGTCCGGTGCGCCGCAATCCGCCGTATCCGTCCTCGTCATCCGCGTCCGCCGTCGTTGCCCGCCGCTTATTAATATCATATGATATGTCAAACAAACCGATAAGCCGGAGGAAACGATGCCGAAATTTGTGATCGGGCCGCATATGCGGCTGCATGAATGGGTCGCCGAGGAAAAGGGATATTTCGCGGAGGAGGGGCTCGACTACGAATTCCGCGAACAGGTCGCCTCGGCCGACGCGAAAAAGAACAATCTCGGCGACAAGGTCGGCGCTTACCAGACCTTCGAGCGCGGCTGCACCTGCGACGTGAGCTCCGCCTGCCACTGGACCGTAAACATGGCCTCCGGCGCGGGACACGGGCTGCTCTACGCCGAGGCTTATTCCGTCGCACCCTGCGGCATTTTCGTGCATCCGGAGTCCGACATCCGCACCCCCGAGGACCTCGCCGGCGTCCCGATTTCCGTGGGCTACCAGTCGGGTAGCCACTACGCGACGATCGAAGCGCTCGACATGTTCCTGCCGGCGGACCGGATCGAGCTGTCCTTCGCGGACGGGCTTCTGTTCAGCCGGATGGAACGCCTGTTCGACCGCGAGGTCCCCGCCGTGACGGTGTTCAGCGGGCCCATGTACTTCCTGCAGCAGCTCGGGTTCCGCAAGGTCGTCGACACCAGCTTCATGATGGCGGCGATGATCGACGAGAAGGCGGACCTCGTTGATGTGAAAAAATACTACCGCGCGCTGCGCCGGGCGCAGACCGACATTGATCTGCACACCCACCGCTACACGCATTTCTACAAAAAGGAATTCCCGGTGCGGTTCCACGACATGATGGACACCCGCATGTTCGGGCCGGGCGAGCGTATCGTGTTCGAGCCGTACAGCAACGAGATCTACGCCGACACGCAGAAATGGATCATGGAGCGCGGCATCTTCCCCGAGGGCGACCCGGTGGTCCGGGACTACGACAGCTCGGTCGCAACCGCCGCGGAATAATCCGGCGGCGGGCGTTTCGCCGGACCTTCTCTCAGGACGCCAGGTGCAGCAGCGTCTCCGGCATGGTGCCGCCGGCGCTGAACCCGCCGTCGACGATCCGCCCGCGGTCGAGGTCGATCTTCTCGATCCGCCCGTCGGCCAGCGCAACGAGGATATGCCGGCCGTCGCGCAGCGGCAGCGCGTGGAACGGCTCGGACGGCACCTCCACGACGCGGCGGTGCGTCAGGTCCGCAGCATCCAGCAGCTCGACATAGCCGCGGTCCGCGGGCTCGTCATAGGTGGTGACGATGACGGTATGGCCGTCCGCGCTGTTGAACGGCCAGCCGGGCACGCCGGTCAGCGGCACGGTCTGCGTCACCTGGCGCGACGCCGTGTCGACCACGTGGAGCAGGGGGCGGTGAAAATCGCCGACATAGAGGCGCGCCCCGTCGGGCGAGACGCGGATCGCCTGGGCGCCCACCGGCACCGAGATCCGGCCGCGGATCTCCTTGCTGGCGACGTCGACCTCGCAGATCACGGGGAACTCCTTCGCCGAGAAATAGACCGTGCTGCCGTCCGGCGCGGCGGCGATGAAGTGTCCCGGCACCTCCAGCCAGATCGTGCGCTCGATCTCCAGCCGGTCGGGATCGATCACCAGTACGCAGCAATTGTGATCGACGGTCACCCAGATTTTGCCGTCGCCGTCGGTCATCATGGCGTGCGGGCCGCGATAGAGGCCGAGGTCCATATGGCCGAGGAATTTCATCTCCTTCAGATCGACGACGCCCAGCCTGTTGTCCGGCGTGTTCGGCCCGTAATCCTTGTCGCCGTAGAGCGAGACAAAGGCCTTGCCGCCATCCGCCGTCACCGCGATCTCGTGCGGCTTGGCCACGTCCTTCTCGCCGACCGGCACCGCCGCGAGGATCTCGCCCGTATCGGCGTCGAACGCCGACAGGCTGACGTTCTCCTTCACCGTGGCGATGATGGTTTCGCTGTTCGTTGTCATTCCCGTTTCTCCCGTTCGACGCCGGTTGCCGCAAAGGCCGCCCGGGATTCCGGGCGCTCCAGATATTCGAACAGCCGGCGCACGTCATCAATACGTTCCGACCGCGCGAGCCGCACGGCGCGGTAGACGTGGCGCATCTGGGCCTCTTCCGGAAGCGGCCCGGCATAGTCGACGCCCCGGTCGCGGAAGAACAGGATTTCCGTCGCCACGCCGAACCCGACCTCGCCGTCGCCGGGGCCGGCGGCCAGGTGTTCGTTGACCATTGTGCCGGTATCGTAGCGCGTGATCCGCTCCTCGAGCTCCGCGCGCAGTCCGAGCCGGTCGATCAGCGCGTCCATGTGCTTCCCGCTGGGCGCTTCGGTAAGGACGATCGAGCGCGCGGCGCGCAGCGCACGTTCCAGCGCCGCCATGGTCGAGACGCCCGGATGCGCCGCGCCGGTGCGGACGGCGGCGCCGATGCCGATGGTGCCGAGCGTGATCGCATCCTCCGCCGAGGCGAGCCCGCGCTGCGTCAGCTCGTCCGTCATGTGCGACGGCAGCATCACGACGTCCGCATCGGTCTCGCCCGCGATCGCGAATTCGCGGATCAGGTGGCCGTGGTTCGTCGGCGCGTCGACGTCGATACGGGACTCCGCCGTGAACCCGGGCAGGCAGGCGGCGAGCCCCTCGCGCGTCGCGCCCGCGGTGAAGACCTTCAGGGCGCCGTCGGTTCCGTTTTCCCGTTGCATGGCTGGCAGAATGATCGGCCTCGTTTAATATGCCCCAACCTAAACAACAGCCCAGACAGGGAGAAGAAGAATGGTGAAACCGATCCGGCGCGTCGTGACCGGCCATGATGAAAACGGCAAGGCCGTCGTGATGATGGACGGCCCGGCGCCGAACATCGTGACGTCGGAGCACCGTCCGGGCGGACGCACCAATATCTGGCGGACAACATCCATGCCCGCGTCCTACGGCGGGGAATGGGACGAGGCGGCGGAGGACGTGCGTTTCACGCTGGAGCCGCTGCCCAACGGCACGAATTTCCGCATCTCCGAATACCCGCCGGAGACGGACGCCGACCGGAATATCGACGGCAGCAAGGCCTTTGCCGAGGTCGGCGCGGCCCACAAGATCGTCGAGGGCGCGCGGCACCCCTTCATGCATTCGACCGACACGGTCGATTACGCCATCGTGCTCGAAGGCGAGATCGTGATGATGCTCGACGACGACGACATCACGCTGAAGGCCGGCGACGTCGTCGTGCAGCGCGGCACCAACCATGCCTGGGCGAACAGGTCGGACAAGCTGTGCCGCATTGCCTTCATCCTGATCGACGGCGTCGACGAGGACGGAAAGAAGAGGGGCTGACCGCCTAGATCGTCACGTACCACGCCCCGTTGACGTGGATGCTCTGGCCGCTGACGAACCGCGCGCCGGGGCCGCACAGATAGCGCACCATCGAGGCGACCTCACCGGGCTCTCCCGTACGGCCCATCGGGACCGGGCGCGTCGCATAGAGAGGCGGGATCGGCCCGCCGTCGCGCTTCGTGTTGATCAGGGCGGGGATCACCGTGTTCACCGTGATGTTGTGCGGCGCGAGCTCCGGCGCGAGGGAGCCGGTCATGCCGCACAGCCCGGCCTTGGCGGCCGCGACGTGCGCGCGCTCCGGAAAGCCCGCATGGCTCGCCACGCCGCCGATATTGACCACCGCCGCCGCGCCGCTCGCCTTCAGAAAGGGCAGCGCCGCCTGCGTGCACAGGAACGCGGCATCGAGGGTCGAGGCGAGGACCGTATGCCAGCGCTCGAAGGTGAGGTCCTCGAACGGCACCTCGCCGCGCGCGGACACGTTGTTCACCAGATAGTCGATCCGTCCGAACGCCGCGTGCGCGACCTCCGTTATCGCCGCGACCTCGTCGGGCTGCGTGACGTCGCCCATGTGGACGACGGCGCGGGCGCCGCACCGCTCGACCTCGGCGGCGGTCTCTTCCGCCTCGGCGCGCGAGGTGCGCGCGTTGATCAGCACGTCGGCGCCGCCCTCGGCCAGCGCCAGCGCGATCGCGCGGCCGATATTCTTCGCGCTGCCGGTCACGATGGCGGCACGGTTTTCCAGTTCCCTTGGTGTATCAGACACGGCGTTTCATCCCTTCGCCCGGCGCATGTGTTGTTTCCGTCCGTCCGGGCCCGTGGACGGGGTAGCAAATCGCCGGTCGGCTGAAAAGGCAAAGACACCGTGCCTGCTGCGACGGACGTTGCCGCGGGTTGCGGCTTCCGGTAGGGAGGGACACCCCTTCACGAAAGCACCGTTCAGGACAATGCCGAAGATAGACACTTTCGAATGGACCGAGGGCCCGGGCGGGCTCAATCCCCTGTTCGGCCAGGACAACGGTCCATACGCCGCCGCCGTTCTCGGCGATCGCGCGGGCCTTAAGCAGTTCGGCGTCCGCCTGGAACGGTTGCCGCCGGGCTCGCGCTCGTCGGTGCGGCACTGGCACCAAGCCGAGGACGAGTTCGTGTATGTCCTTGCCGGAGAACTCGTCCTCCTCGAAGACGAGGAATGCGTTCTGCATGCCGGCGAGGCCGCGGGATGGCCCGCCGGGTCGCCGGTCGCGCACTGCCTCGAGAACCGGTCGTCCGCCGACGCCACGATCCTGATCGTCGGCGCCAGAGCGGATGCCGATGCCGTTCATTACCCGGACCACGATATCGTCCTGCACCGGGACGCGTCAGGTCACAGATTTACGAGGACGGACGGCTCCCCGGTCGATTCCCGGGACTGAAAACGGCAAATCGCCGGTCGGCGGAAACGCGACGGCGCGCTACAGTGCCCGCACGGCACGACCCCGCGTAGAGGAGCGGCGTTCCATGAGGCTCGGTTTCATCGCATTCTGCGGCGTTTTTCTCGCGACGGGGCCCGTGGACGCGGTGTACGAACGCTACCGCGTCGGCAAGGCGTACGGCGATGCCGCGCGCTATGCCGTCGGCTTCAGCGAGAACGGCATGTGTCTCGCCCAGCGCACCATCAACATCCGCGACCGCGACGGCATCCTGCGCCGCGCCGGCTTCTTCGCCTACGGCATCGCCGAGTACAGGTCGCACTACGTCGCGGTGATCTCCATCATGAACCCGCACTGGAACCTGCATCCGGGCGCCTCGATGGCCGGAAAGGTCATCGTCGACGACCAGAGCTACCTGACGACTTTCTCGGTGTCCGGGCAGAGCGTGATCACCGCGACACTGCCGGAATCGTCGCTCGCGAAGATCGGGTGGAGCAAGAACATCAGGCTCAGCACACAGACGCGCGCCTACAAGATCGGCCCGCGCGAGGCCGCCGCGGCGCTGCCCCTGATCGTGAAATGCGTCCGCCAGTCCCTCAAAACGCCCGAGCGGCAGCAAAACCTGTTCGGCGGCACGCCGCCCGCGCTACCGTAGACCGGCGGCGAGGGGTAAGAAAGCGGCTTCGAAGCCGGAGCACCGCGCTCATGCAGGCCAAAGGCCGGTAGCGCAGACAAAGCCGGCGCTCAAGCAGGCCGAAGGCCGGTAGCGCAGACAAACAAGCGTGGCGGATGGGGTGGGATTCGAACCCACGAGACGCTCGCACGCCTGCCGGTTTTCAAGACCGGTGCCTTCAACCGCTCGGCCACCCATCCTTCTCGGATGGCCCTACGTAGCAAATCGCCGCCTGACTCGCCAGACGCCGGGGCATTGCGTTTCAGGTGGAAAGACCCATCTCGCTGAACACGGCTCTCAGCAGCGCGCCGTCCGGGTTCGCGAACTGCTCCGCGACCTCGAAATGGTGCAGGCCGGGCAGGTCGAGCTCCGTCACCCTGTGACCGTGGCGGCGCAGCTCGGCCGCGAAATCCTGCGAATGGCGGCGGAACTCGATCTGCTCGCGCTCGCCGTAGGCGATCACGATCGGCGGCATCCGGTCGGGCAGGTGGCGCTGCGCGCTGTTGCGGTCGACCATCCCGTCGTCGAGGTGAAGGTACTGGTTGCGCGAGCTCAGGCGCACCGGCTCGAGATCGTACATGCCGCTCGCCGCGAACGCGCCCTTGATCGCGTCGGCGGGCAGGCCCCATTCGGTCCAGTCGGTCACCGCGAGAAGCCCGACCTCGTGCCCGCCGGACGAATGCCCGGCGACGTAGAGCCGATCCGGATCGGCGCCGAAATCGGCGATGTTGTTGTAGACCCACTGCACGGCCGCGCGGCACTGACGCACCAGCTCGTCGAGATCGACCTGCGGGACGAGCCCGAAATTCACCGGCACGAAGGTCGCGCCCCCGTTCACGAAGGCCGGCGCCTGATAGCTGTTATTGTCCTTGTGCCAGCGCGTCCAGGCCCCGCCGTGATAGTAGACGACGACCGGCGCACCAGCGTCGGACGCCGGGAAGATATCCAGCCGCTCGTCCGCGGATGGGCCGTACGGAATGTCGAGGTGGCAGGTCATCTTCCGGCGAACCTCCGCGCTGAGAACGCCGTGGCGCGCCATGTAGTCGTCCGCGTCGGGGACGAGTTTCCGCTGGTTGTACTGGTCGTCCAGCTCCGCCTGCGTGTAGTTCAGCCAGACCTTCGGTTCGTTTTCGGCCGTTTCCGCCATCCCAGCCGTCCTCCCCAAAACAAAAAGGGCGGCGCCGGTGAGGCGCCGCCCGTTTCTGACGTTTCCGCCGGTCGTCCCGTGGGATCAGCCGCGATTGCCGACCTTGATGCCGAGCTCGTCCAGCGCCTTGATCGCGCCCGGATGATACGGCGCCATGTTGGGCTCGCCGAACTGCGGCGTCTTGGTGCGCTTGAACGCGCCCATGGACTTCTCGAGATGCGCCTTGTTCGAGGCCAGGGCCTTGGTCACCTTGTAGACGACCTCCGGATCCATGTCCTTGTGCGTGAAGGCGACATAGTCGATCTGCACGATGTGCGTCGGCTCCTTGATGCCGGGCATCTTGGTGTTCTTCTCGAGCACGATTTCCGCCGCCGGCATGATCTTCTTGAAGCGGGCGACAGCATCGGGCGAGGTGTCCATGCCGATATAGGTGAAGCCGCCGCGGCTGCGAAGCTGCGTGTTCACCTTGCGGCCCGCGCCGGAGCCGAGGCTGATCCACGTGATGTCGGTCTTGCCCTCGCCGAGGGCGAACATGCCCTTCGCGAAGCCCGAAACCGGCACCTTCGTGAAATCGTCATAGGACATGCCGGCATTGGCCAGCGCGCCTTCGAGGAAGGTCTGGATGATCGACAGCGAGGTGTACTCGGACGTGATGCGCTTGCCCTTGAGCTTCGCGAGGTCCTTGACGTGGCGCACGCCGAAATCGTCTACCGTCACCATGCCCGTGCGCAGCGGGAACATGCGCCCGACGAGGCGCAGGTTAGGGTGGGCGCGGCCTTCGAACGTGCCCGTGCCGGTATAGGCGAAATAGGTCTCGAGGCCGTTGGAGAAGCCGAAATCGACCTCGCCGCGATTGACGATCGGAATGTAGGTCGTCGAACCGCCCATGGGGCGGGGACGGCCGGTCACGCCGTCGGCCTTCGCCGTGACGGTCTTGGCGACCGCCACGCCCGTGACGTAGCCGAGGCTGCCCTGCGGGTTGGTGGCGAAGACCGCGACCTTCTGCGCCATCGCGGCGCCCGAGGTGAATGCGATCGCGCCGGCAAAAACGGCAGCATATGTTAACGGTTTCATGAAGCGTCTCCCTTTTGTTTCATGCCCGCGTTTACGGGCCTTTGTTTCATCCTGTTGCCGCGGGGGGACCGCGTCAAGGCATTTCTGGCGCAGCTGCCCGCTTCGTGCGCCGTGCAAACGAATACTCGTAAACAATTATAATTAATCCCAAAACGACTCCCACGCCGATGACGAAAGGCGCGTTCTCGAACAGGGTATGCGGCAGCATCGCGGCGACGCCCGAAGCCCCCAGCAGGACCCGCAGAAGGGGATTGAGCGGCCGCGCGAAATAGCCCACCACGGCGATGGAACCGTAATAGGTGCCGACGACGACGGTCGCGATGTCGATCACAACGTTCGCCGGGTCGCCGAACAGCAGCAGCGTCGGCGAGAACACGAACAGGAACGGCACGAAATACGCGGTCCACCCGAACTTCATCGCGACGAAGCCCGTGGCCATGGGATCGGCCTTGGTCAGGGTCGCGGCCGCGAACGCGGCGAGCGCGATGGGCGGCGG
>ENA-ORCV01001018-ORCV01001018.1-marine-metagenome-genome-assembly--contig:-NODE-1018-length-11355-cov-2.763522_pt1 | contig 11355 bp, 11 predicted proteins | sample MGYA00237779_ERZ508509 | MGnify/ENA primary metagenome ERZ508509 (study PRJEB26180, sample SAMN06268772) | marine metagenome | isolation source: Bioluminescent Bay, La Paraguera, Puerto Rico | place... | reverse complement strand
TGACGCGGATCAGGACCGATTTGCGCAACTCAGGCCAAATACGGAAATTGTGTTTTCTCCTGTTACTCTTACGTCTGCGCAAAAACTAGGCCGTGAGGATCAATGGTATGCGTGAATGGATTGACTTAAACGCGGACCTTGGCGAAGGCAGTCCAAACGACGCTACGCTTATGAAAATCATCACGAGCGCCAATATCGCTTGCGGTGGACATGCCGGCGATGAGGAAACCATTCGAGTTGCCATAGAACGCGCCAAAGATCATGGCGTAGCAATTGGCGCACATCCTGGGTTTGAAGACAAAGAAAACTTTGGACGCGTACGGTTAGAACTCTCGGCTGAAGAGTTGAATGCGCAGCTTAAGCGTCAAATTGAACGTTTTCAAAAGGTCGCATCGCGCCTAAACACCAGCATTGAATATGTGAAGCTGCATGGTGCTTTTGCCAACATGACAGCTGAATCAGATGAACTCGCGCTTGCGGCCTACGGCGCAATTCGCGAACTGATGCCAGACGTGCAAATTCTTGCAATTTCCGGAACCGCACAGAAGAGAGCTGCGCAGCAATTGGAACTTCGAAGTTTCGACGAGGTATTTGCTGATCGCGCTTATACGAATGAGGGCCAACTCGCATCACGCTCGATTGAAGGTGCTGTATTGCATGATGCGGAACAGGTGACTGCGCAGATCAACCAGTTGCTCGATAAAGGTACAGTTCATGCCGTTAGTGGCGAAGAAATAAAATTATCGGCGCATTCAGTTTGCGTACATGGCGACAATGAGCACGCCATTCGTATCGCTCGAGCGGTTCGAGATACAATTTCGGCAAAAGGGATCACTCTTAGATCGTTTGCCAAACAATAGTGGGGAAGAAAATGAGTGCAAAAATCATAGATGGCAAAGCGTTTGCGGCCGACTTGCGCAAGAAAATTGCCGCGCACGTTGACGAACTAAAATCCAAGCATAGTCTAACGCCGGGCTTGGCGGTTATCATTGTTGGGCATGATCCGGCGAGCCAAGTTTACGTGAACAACAAGGCTAAACAAACAGTCGAAGTTGGCATGAACTCGTTCAAATTCGAATTGCCTGAGACCGCAACGGAAGACGAAGTGCTGGCGCTCATTGATGAGCTGAACAATCGAGAAGATGTGCATGGCATCTTATGTCAATTGCCAGTGCCAAAGCATATTGATGAAAACAAGATCATCAACGCGTTGTCGCCCGCAAAAGACGTGGATTGCTTCAGCCCAGAGAATGTCGGCAAAGTGGCCATAGGTTTGCCCGGGCCGGTACCATGTACACCGCTCGGCTGCTTGATGCTTCTGCGAGATGAGTTAGGTGATTTGTCGGGCAAGAATGCAGTGGTGATAGGCCGTTCCAATCTTGTAGGCAAACCAATGGGTGCATTGTTGCTGCGCGATAGCGCGACCGTTACGACTGCTCATTCACGTACGAAAGACTTAGCGGCTATTTGCAAAGACGCAGACATTGTTGTGGCAGCAGTTGGGCGGCCCGAAATGGTAAAAGGCGATTGGATCAAAGAAGGCGCAACCGTTATCGATGTGGGCATCAACCGTGTCGATGCGCCAGAAAAAGGCGACGGCAAAACCAAACTGGTCGGAGATGTAGAGTTTGCAAGCGCGAGCGAACGAGCAGGGGCCATCACGCCGGTTCCTGGCGGCGTTGGCCCGATGACGATTGCTTGCTTGCTCGCGAACACAGTTACAACAGCCTGTCTCGCAAATGGGCTTACACCACCGGCAGATCTAACCGCATAAGGTGTTAGCGCGCGCGATTTCGTCGACCTCTTCGTCGTGGGCGCGCGCCTTCTTCGCCAGATTGTGTTGGCACAAAAGTGGCCATGTCGAAATGCTGGCGCGTTTGTTCAAACGCGTCTTGAGTGTTGGGTAAACCCATGGCTGCCACAAAGAGATCCTGAAATTCGGCTTCTAGAGCCGTTTCGATCTTAGTGACATTTTGCGCTGTAGTTTCAATGCGTTCTCGCGCAGTGTGATCGAGCAACGCGATCAAAGCGCCTTGCCCCGCGGCGTTGCCAACGGCTTTGACATTTTCAACTTTACAATCTGGCACAAGGCCCAGCAGCATCGCATATGCGGGGTCAATGTAGGACCCAAATGCGCCAGCAAGGCGAATTTCTTCGACCTGCTGAAGACCCGATTTTGCCATCAACAGTTTCACACCAGCATAAAGGGCTGCCTTCGCCAATTGGATTGCCCGAACATCATTTTGAGTAATTTGAATGTGCGGCGTGCCTTCACGGACGACAAAGCTCCAGGTGCGATCGTTTTCGACTAGAATGCCTTCCTCGGCTTCGGTCTTTGGCGCTCGGATAATACCGTCAGGTGAGATAATGCCAGCAAGCAGCATTTCGCCCATGATTTCGATAATGCCTGAGCCACAAATGCCTGTGACGCCGAGTTTCGCCGCCTTTTCTTCGAACGAAGGATCATCCGACCATTCATCAACACCGATGATTTTGTAACGACATTTCAGTGTTTCTTTGTCGATACGAATACGCTCAATGGCGCCTGGGGCCGCTCTTTGGCCACACGAAGTTTCAGCGCCCTCAAACGCTGGTCCTGTCGGCGAACTCGCAGCAAGCAATTGCGTACCGTCCCAAAGCGCTATTTCCGCGTTAGTACCTACATCCACGACCAAAGTTGCGTGAGTTTCAGTTTCAGGATGTTGTGCCAACAAAACCGCCGCCGCGTCAGCGCCCACATGCCCGGCAATAAGCGGTAGCAAATAAACTTGGCACCCAGCTGCCAATTTCAAACCAATGTCAGAAGCCGCACAATTCACAGCTGCTGATTGCACCAACGCAAATGGAGCTTGGCCAATTTCGGTTGGGTCCCAACCGAGGAACAAATGATGCATTACCGGGTTGGCAACAAACACGGCATCTAAAAGCGCTTCTCGTGGGGTATCGCTTTGCTCGAGTAGTTGGTCTACCAAACCATTTACGGCGTCAACGACCGCCGAACGTAGGTTTTCACGACCGTCGGTATTCATCATCACGTATGAGACGCGCGACATGAGGTCTTCGCCAAACCGAATTTGAGGGTTGGCAACACCCGTCGAGCACAAGATTTCGCCGGACGTGAGATCTGTTAAGTGAGCTGCGATCGTTGTTGAGCCAATATCAACAGCAAGACCGGTGACAAGATCATCGTAACCTTCGCGGATCGAAACAATGCGTTTGGTCGACCCGTTGTCATGAACGACAACGGTCACTTTCCAATCGGCTTTACGAAGCGTTTTTTGAAGATCACGTTTCAAAAAGTGGGAAATCGAAACATCGGTGATGCCAAACTGCTCGGATAACGCCAACAATAAGCGGTCACCATCGCCAAGCGGATTGTGCATGTCTGGTTCAGCGACTTCCAAATAATAAGGGCGCACGACGGGATTGCGCACCATCGCATCAGTGGTCGCGTCTTTGCGAATAGTCTGACCGGCAACTTTGAATGCATCTGGTATATCAACAACGAGATCGCCCTCAATTGTTGCCGAACATGACAGACGACAGCCATCAGCCAAACCGCGTTTTTCGTCGTAACGGTTTTCAATCGGCCCAATGGCTGAAAGAGAACTCGCGTGTGAGGTTATGCCAAACTTCGCAAATTGACCTTCTGCAACGCTAACTTGACATTTGCCGCAGATCCCGCGGCCACCGCAAATACTCTCGACATAAACGCCGAGTTCGCGCGCAGCACTAAGTACTGGCGTTCCAACCGGAAAACGTCCCTTTCGCCCAGAGGGCTGAAAGACCACCAATGCATCTTTTTCTGCTGCGCTCACTGTTATTGTCCGTAGCTTAGCCGCGACGGCGACGGCCAGAACGCCGTGAACGACCGCCAGCAGCGCCATCGGCTTCACCAACAGGGCGGTTCGCGCGCAACCATTCTGCGCAGTCTGGATCAAGGCCGTTCAACACATTGGCTGCACGAACTGCATCCATTTGTTCTTTGTGCAGTGGGCTCATGATCGCTGAGGTCATGCCGTGACCCGCAGCCATTGCAATAAAGTGACCTGTCATCGTTTGTCGGTTTGGAATGCCAAAACCAACATTGGATGCGCCGCAAGTCGTGTTCACCTGCAGCTCCTCTCGCAGCCGGCGAAGCAAACGGAACACTTGTTGACCTGCATCATTCATCGCGCCAATTGGCATAACCAACGGGTCAACAACAACATCTTCTTTCGGGATGCCGTGGTCTTGAGCACGCTCGACAATCTTTTTCGCGACTGCGTAGCGAACATCTGGATCGGTTGAAATGCCGGTCTCGTCGTTCGAAATGGCAACAACTGCAGCGCCATGTTTTTTCACCAATGGAAGAACCCGTTCCAACGATTCTTCCTCTCCTGTGACAGAGTTCACGAGCGGCTTGCCCTGATAAACGGAAAGGCCAGCTTCAAGCGCATCGATGATTGAACTATCGATCGAAATCGGCACATCAGTAAGGCTTTGTACCAGCTGAATACACTCAGCCAAGATTTTTGGCTCGTCAGCCAGAGGCACGCCTGCGTTTACGTCCAGAACATGCGCACCAGCCGCAACCTGCGCCAATGCGTCGGCTTGCACGGTTTCGTAATTGTGCTCTTTCATTTCCGCCGCTAGCTTTTTGCGGCCGGTCGGGTTGATCCGTTCGCCAATTACACAAAATGGCTGATCGAAACCAATAGCGATTTCTTTTGTCGGTGAAGAAAGAATAGTGCGTACAGTCATTTAGCCTTAGCCTTCAATTAGTTTGCCGCCATTGTTGGCAATTATTGAGAGTTGTTTGGTTGGGAAGGTGTCTTCCAATTCGCTGGCGATGCGTTCGACAGCCTCATTCGGGTTTTCGTCTGCGATATCGACATTTTCGCGACGCCACTCAGCAAGATAGCTATCTGTGTCGTCCAAACCAGCTTTCATCGCTGCCTTGTCGACGGCGACTAAAAATCGGTCGGCGAGGGGGCGTTTGATCGCCTTGCGTCCCTTACCAAACGTTACTTGCGTTGGGATATCGCGCCAATAAATAACAGTTAGAGACATTAGGCTGCGCCCTTCATTGCGGATTCTAAGTCGCCAAAGCCAGTGTGTCGGTGTTCAAATCGCAAACCCAAACGATGTGCTGCATGTTTGGCCGTTTCAACGAGACCCGGGTCAGTTGTTTGGGACAAATAAAGCACCCGGGTGTAATTGCCGAAATAGTCGTTTAGCAATTCCGGGTGGCGATCTAGTCCAAGTGGTTTATAGACAAGCGTATCGAACTGACGAACCAAGAAATCTGTCAGATAAAAAGTGCCTGGCTCTTCGTCATGAATTGCTGTGAATTCTGCAACGCCCAAATAAAACTCATAACAATGTGCACCCTGAATACGCGTTGCACCGTGCTTCGCCACAACCACATCCAAAACGCCACCGGTACCGCAATCGCCATACCCAACCAATAGATTGTCGCATCGTGTCGCAATCTCGCTCAGCGCGTCATCTACCGCCTGCGGAATCTCATGTGGCGAGTTATGCAATTTTGCGGGTAAGAACTTCAATTCATACTTGTCTGCGCCAAACTGCTCTTGCAATGCAAGAACTTCGCGCGCCAATGCACCACAAGCAACGACGCCCGTGCGAGATCGATTTTTGTCAGATTTTCGCGTTGAGATAGACATGCTTACGCCGCTTGAGAAACCAGTTTTTTCGCCGTTTCAACGGCCACAGCAGCATCTTTACAATATGCATCTGCACCGATTGCTTCGCCAAACTCTTCGTTTAGCGGCGCGCCGCCGACAAGAACGATCAGTTCATCGCGAATGCCCTTTTCCTTCAACGTATCAATCACGACCTTCATGTAAGTCATCGTTGTCGTCAAAAGAGCTGACATGCCGAGAATATCTGGTTTGTGTTTTTCAATCGCATCAAGGAACTTGTCGACATCTGTGTTGATCCCCAGGTCGATGACCTCAAAACCAGCACCTTCCATCATCATGCCAACAAGGTTTTTACCAATGTCATGAATGTCACCTTTTACGGTGCCAACAACCATCTTGCCCATTTTTGGTGCACCAGTTTCGGTGAGCAGCGGGCGCAAGATTGCCATGCCAGATTTCATGGCGTTGGCGGCCAACAGCACTTCTGGGACAAACAAAATACCGTCGCGGAAGTCATCTCCGACAGTTTTCATGCCCATTACAAGCACTTTTGTAAGGATATCGTATGGCGCCCAACCGCGCTCAAGGAAGATATTCACGCCTTCCTCGATTTCCTCTTTCAAGCCGTCATAAAGATCGTCCTGCATCTGTTCGGACAGTTCTTCATCACTCAATTCAGATAGGATGATATCGTCTTCTTCGTCAGCCATTTTGATTATCCCTATAAACGCAAAACTTGTAGATTAAGAACGTCTTCTGCGGCGACCACCACGGTCAGCGGCTTTTTTGTTGGATTTTGGTGAAACCAATGGGCCCAATGTTTCGATGATCTCGGCCTCTGTTGGGGCATCCCCGCCATTGTGCGTGCGAACAGCCTCGGCCATCGCTTTCACATGGGCAGGGCTATTGCCGCAACATCCACCAATGATCGAAATACCAAGGTTCATTGCAAGCTTTGCATAGTCGCCCATAAGTTCTGGAGAACCAGAATAGACAACTTTCTCGCCTTTAATCTGCGGGATACCCGCATTTGCCTTTGCGACCACTGGAATGCCTCCAGAGTGCGCCACCATGTCAATTGCAGCAACCAACAAATCAGAAGCACCAACGCCACAGTTAGAGCCAAAAGCGACAGGGCGCTTTTCTTTGGCTTGCATCTGCTCGCCAAAATCGCCAGGGGCCAATCCCATCATCGTCTTGCCAGCGGTGTCAAAGCTCGCTGTGACCACATAATCAAGACCAACTTCACCAGCGGCTTCAATTGCCGCTTCAATTTCTTCTGGTGAAGACATTGTTTCAATCCAAGCAACGTCCGCACCGCCTTGTTTGAGGCCCGTCATCTGCTCTACAAATGCCTCAACAGCACCTTCATAGGTCAGCTCACCCAACGGAACGAGCAGGTCGCCTGTTGGACCAACGGAACCAGCGATCACAATTTCGCGCCCAGACTTTGCCGCCAAATTGCCAGCGATCTCTGCAGCAGCCTTGTTGATTTCAACAACCTGGTCTTGCAAATCATGCAAATGCAACCGGCGTGCAGTGCCGCCAAAGCTATTGGTCACCAAGATATCGGAGCCAGCGTCAATAAATGACTGATGTAGCTTCTCAATTCGATCAACGTGGTCGAAATTCCACGCTTCTGGCGCTTGTCCAGAATCAAGGCCCATCGGGATTAGGTTCGTTCCAGTTGCGCCATCGGCAAGCAAAATGCCCCGTTCATCAAGGAGTTTTTGTAGCTTGTTCATATTGCGTGGTTACCTTTGCCCCATAATTTGTTGCCGCACTAATAGCATATATAGGATATAAAGAAAGCTTTATATCCTATAAGTCGCAAAAAATTGTGACACAGAATTGCCTTAATTCTTATTAAAACGTTGAATTAACAAAGCGGCAACCATGCGCACTTCTAGCAATAGAAACATCGCGTCAGCCGATGTATAAAATTGTAGTAGTTTCTCAAATTATATGGTTGTCATGGGTTCTTCCGCTTTTTATCGCAAAGCAAAATTTATTGCTGCAGTTGCATTTGTGCTGCCGTTGGCAGCTTGTGGCGGATCAAATAGCTGGCTGAGTGGCGGAAACGTCAACAACAAAACCAAATTCTCATCAAAAGAATACGGTGTGTCTGCATCGCCGCGTTTGACCTCTAGCTCAAATGTGCGCAAAGGCGGCGGGCGTTACCAAGTCGGCAAACCATACAAAGTTCGCGGAAAGTGGTACCATCCAAAAGAGCAACCCGGCTACGACAAGGTCGGTGTGGCGTCTTGGTATGGTCCAAATTTCCATGGCCGTCTAACGGCAAATGGAGAGATCTTTGACCAAAACATGCTCAGTGCAGCGCACCCAACATTGCCGCTGCCGTCATATGTTCGTGTGACAAATGTCGCCAATGGCATTTCTACGCTCGTTCGCGTGAATGACCGTGGTCCGTTTGCACATGGCCGGATGATTGACCTTTCAAGTAAAGCCGCAGACGTGTTGCGCATTAAGCAGCAGGGTACCGCAAAGGTTCGTGTGCAATATGTCGGAAAAGCGCCGTTGAATGGCGACGATACCCGCTTTCTTGTTGCAAGTATCAATACAAAAACCGACCTAGAGCGTGGTAGTTCGCGTCTGGCATTTGCGAATACAAACCGTTTGGCTTCTTTGTCACTGGCAGACTTCAACAAGAGTTTGAATTCACCAACGCCGCCGAAACGCACACCGATGACGCAAATGCCTGGATATGACGGAGAGGCAACCAATCTTCTTATTTCTTCATATTCAGCGCGGCAGCCAGTTGCAGGCGGTTTCGTCAATGATGCACACCAAGCAACCGAGATGCTTGCAAATCCAGCTCTGCAGCAAGCTTTGGAAAGCAAAATCAACAGCTTTGAACCGAAATCAATTGGTGTTTATGGCAGTCTAGACGCAGCACACCGTGTCGCCCAAGAATTTGCTTTGCTTTCAGTTGTTGATATCCGAGAGCTTACAACGTCAAACGGTACGCAAAACCAGGTCGTCATCGAAGGATTGCGCCCCGGTGTTCTTCGCGATGACATAAATGACTTGGCGGCAAGTCTCGGTATTGTGGATTTCACCCTTTAAATAATTCAAACTCCGCAATATATTCATTCCATCGAGCGGGGGCCGAAGTAAATTCGGTGAGGAATGTATGAGCGCATTGCGTGTTATCAGTATGTTTGTGGCGTGCGCGCTGCAATTTGCATTGTTTAGTTTTGGTCCAGCATTTGCGCAGTTAGATTTCGATACCCGCGCAAAATTTGCAGTCCTAATGGACCATGAATCTGGCACGATCCTTTTTCAAAAAAATGCAGATGAACCAATGCAACCTGCCTCAATGGCTAAGCTGATGACGGTCGCGGTTGCATTTGACTATCTCAATAGGGGCCGGCTAGCGCTTGATGATGAAATGTTCATTTCGGAAAAAGCCTGGCGCGAAGGTGGTGCTTCTTCTGGCGGATCAACCATGTTCGCTGAACTTAACTCGAAAGTCAGCGTAGAAAATCTTCTGCGATCAATCATTATTCAATCCGGCAACGACGCAAGTATTGCAATTGCAGAAGGGCTTGGCGGCACCGAAGCAACCTTTGTGCGCCTGATGAATGAAAAAGCCAAAGATCTCGGGCTGAACGATTCAAATTTTGAAAATTCGACGGGTTTGCCAGACGAAAACATGACTGTTACGGCGCGCGATTTAGCAAACCTAGCTCGCTACATCATCAGCGAGTTCCCGCAATATTATGGCTATTTTGCTGAGCCGTCATTTGAATGGAACGGCATCAATCAGTCCAACCGAAACACTTTGTTGGATGAAGGTATTGGCGTGGACGGGCTAAAGACTGGTCACACCGAGGCTTCCGGCTACGGGATTGTTGCCAGCACGACTGAGGGCGGACGGCGCTTGATCGCTGTTTTGCACGGCATGGAAAGCAAGCGTCAAAGGTCAGAAGAAGCCCGAAAACTCGTCACATGGGGTTCTCGTAACTTTGAACGGCTCGATGCTTTTGATGATGGAGAAGTCGTCGGTGATATTCCGGTTTATGGCGGGGAAAAACCAAACGTCGATTTGATTGGCGATGGACCAGTTGCGCTTTATCTGCCAAAAGGGTCTCGACGTTGTTTGGAGGCACGCATCGTTTATGATGGGCCCATCAAACCACCTGTTGAGCGTGGCGATCAAATTGCTGATCTCAAAATTTGGTGCAATGATAAGCTCATCCAAACATCGCCACTTTTCGCTGCTGAGACTGTTGAACAGGGCGGATTGGTGCGAAGAGCTAGCGATGCCTTTAAAGAACTCACTTTGGGTTGGCTAAACTAATCAACTGGACGATATTGCGATGAGCGCGAAATTCATCACTTTTGAAGGTGGCGAAGGAGTAGGGAAGTCTACCCAAATCCGTCGGCTCGTCAGCAATTTGAGCAAACACGGCGTCGAAGCCATTCGCACACGTGAACCTGGCGGAACACCGCGCGCAGAGGCCATCCGTTCTTTCTTGCTACAGGGTAAGTCGGAAAGCTGGGGACCAAGTGCAGAGGCAATTCTCTTTGCTGCCGCACGCTTGGACCACGTGAACTCGATGATTAAGCCAAATCTCCAATCAGACAAATGGGTGCTTTCCGATCGTTTTCACGATTCAACGCGTGCCTATCAGGGCTTAACAGGTGGCGTGCCGGATGAGCTAATTGATGCATTAGAGTCTCTGGCGCTGAATGGCATAACGCCAGACCTGACGATTTTGATCGACATGGCCCCAGAACAAGCGTTTGAACGCGTTCGCAAGCGTGCGGAAGAAGACGGCTTAAACCTCCCGCCAGATCGATACGAAAAAGAAAATATTGAGTGGCACCGACATTTGCGTCGAAATTTTCTTGATATTGCCCGTGCGCACTCGGATCGCTTCATCGTGGTTGATGGCGCGCAGACCGCTGACGACATGGAACAAGACATCTGGACAAAAGTTCAGGATCGTTTTGAGCAGCTTGCAGCATGAGCCAGGATAGCTCGTTTCCCGAGCATGCTGACCAATTGCCCCAATTGCTTCCACCAGAAGCCAACCAGCATTTGGTAGGGCACCATGAAGCTATTCAGAGCATCTTGTCTTCGCAGGACGAAGGCAAACTTCACCATGCATGGTTGATCGCAGGTCAAAAAGGTATCGGCAAAGCCACATTCGCATTTGATGTAGCACGACGATTGCTGAGCAAAACAAGTGGCGAACCAGCGGAACGTGTTGCGCAAATGGTTGCAAATGGCGCGCACCCAAACCTTAAAGTCATTCGCCGTGCCTTCAACCACAAAACGGGCAAATTTGCTGCCAACATTAGCGTTGAAGTTGTAAGAGATGCCGTTAGTTTTTTTCAAACGAGTGCAGCGGGTGCTGGACTGAGGGTATGCATCGTCGACAGTGTCGATGATATGAATGCCAATGCAGCAAATGCACTGTTAAAAACACTTGAGGAACCGCCAGCAAATACATTGTTTTTGCTAACTATTAACAGGTTAGGTGGAACGCTGCCGACCATCCGTTCGCGCTGTCGTTTGCTCAAATTGTCCGTATTGAGCACAGATGACGTGCTAACGGTGTTGCAAAACAATCTCCAATTGCCGCCCGATGTGGATTCCAACCAAATTCTAAACATGGCGCGAGGGCGCCCCAGAAAAGCATTTGAAGCAATATTGGCAATGGAGAACGAAATTCTT
>ENA-ORCV01001017-ORCV01001017.1-marine-metagenome-genome-assembly--contig:-NODE-1017-length-11380-cov-2.918163_pt1 | contig 11380 bp, 10 predicted proteins | sample MGYA00237779_ERZ508509 | MGnify/ENA primary metagenome ERZ508509 (study PRJEB26180, sample SAMN06268772) | marine metagenome | isolation source: Bioluminescent Bay, La Paraguera, Puerto Rico | place... | reverse complement strand
GTAAATCGCGGGGCATGACCGATGCGCCCGACGACATTCATCCGCTCTTTCACGGTGCCCCCGTCAGCACCGAGTTCCGCAAGCTGCGCAAGCGCATCGTCCGCGAGGTGCGCGAGGCGGTCGAGCAATACGGCATGGTCGAGAAGGGGGCGAAATGGCTCGTCTGCCTGTCGGGCGGCAAGGACAGCTATACGCTCCTTGCCGTGCTGCACGAATTGCAGTGGCGCGGGCTGCTGCCGGTCGATCTGCTCGCCTGCAACCTCGATCAGGGACAGCCGGGCTTTCCGGCCACGGTGCTGCCCGCCTTTCTCGAACGGATGGGCGTGCCGCACCGGATCGAGTACCAGGACACCTATTCCATCGTCATGGACAAGGTCCCGCAGGGGCGCACCTATTGCGCGCTCTGCTCGCGGCTCCGGCGCGGCCATCTCTACCGCATCGCCCGCGAAGAGGGGTGTTCGGCGGTGGTGCTCGGCCATCACCGCGACGACATCCTCGAGACGTTCTTCATGAATCTGTTTCACGGCGGTCGGCTCGCCACCATGCCCCCCAAGCTTGTGAACGAAGAGGGCGACCTCTTCGTCTACCGCCCCCTTGCCCACGTGGCCGAGGCCGATTGCGAGCGCTTCGCGCGGGCGATGAACTATCCGATCATCCCCTGCGACCTCTGCGGCTCGCAGGACGGGCTGCAGCGCCAGCAGGTCAAGCGCCTGCTCGACGGGTGGGAGGCCAACCACCCGGGACGGCGGCAGAAGATGTTCCGGGCGCTGATGAACACGCGGCCCTCGCACCTGCTCGATCCCGCGCTTTTCGATTTCGCGGGCCTCACTCGCGATCCGCTAAAATCCGCGGCAAAAGAGCCGGAGATGCCAACGCTTCGTTAACCGGGCGGGCGCTAGCCTGCCCGCGGTTGACGGAGATGGCCATGGACCGGGCACAGCATGCCTTGCAAAGCGCGCTTGCCGCCCTGCGCGGGCCGCAGACGCTGATCCTCGCGCTGGCGCTGGGGCTGGCTTTCGCATGGTTCGGCCCCGCCGCGCTGGCGCTCGGCCTGCCCTTTGCGCTGATGCTGCTGCCGCGCCGGGGCGCGGGCCGGGGCGGCCGGGCCGGGCCGCGCCCGCCGCGCGACGCCCAGGTCGCGGACATGGCCGCGCTGCTCGATCAGCGGCTGCGCGCCGCGCGCCGCGCGCGCCACCCGGTGCTCTGCATCACTCTCGCGATCCCGGGGGCCGACAGGCTGCGCCCGGCGCTGCGCGAACGGCTGGTGACCACCTGTCTCGACCACCTGTCCCACGGGCTGCGCCACGAGGATGCGCTGTTCGATCTCGGGCATGGCCGCTTCGGGATCGTGCCCGACGGCGCGCGCGCGCTCGACCTGCCCGCGGCACAGCGCCTCGCCGCGCGGCTCCGGACCCATGCCGCGACGGGTCTCGGAACGGGCGGCGACGCGCCGCCGCCCGCTATCACCTGCGGTTTCTGCCTCGAAACGCGGCCCGGCGCGCGCACCGGGCGGGCGCTCATCGCCGACAGCCTCGCCGCCACCGCGCGCCCGCCCCCGCCCCCCGACCCGCCCGGGCACGGCTGACCGGCCCCGCCGCTTGCCGAGTGGCCCCCGCACAGGGTCGCGCCGCGCCGGTCCCGCCCCGCCCCCGCATCGCCGCCCGGCGGCGGCAGACCGCGCCCCGATCCCGGAATCCGCTTGACCTTTGGGGTCTCACTCTGTTGAACGCCCCAAGGCAGTTAAATGACGGACGGGCCCCGCCGATGGACGATCAGAACAAGAACCTCATTCTCGCGACGGCGCTCAGCTTTCTCGTGATCCTCGTCTGGTTCGTGATGTTCCCGCCACCCGAACCGGCCCCCACCGATCCCAATGCGCCCGCCACCCAGTCGCAGGCCGCAGACCCGCTCGCCCCGCCCCCCAGCGCCGACCCCGCCACCGGCGAGGCCACGGCGACGGGCACCACCGGCACCGCCTCCGAGGCCGCCGCCGACGTGCCGCGGATCGAGATCGACACCCCGAGCCTCACCGGCTCGATCTCGCTCCAGGGCGGGCGCATCGACGAATTGTCGCTCAAGGACTACCGCGAGACCATCGATCCCGATTCCTCCATCGTCCACCTGCTCACCCCGCTGGGCAGCGCGACCCCCTACTACACGCTCCACGGCTGGGCCCCCGGCGCGGGGCTCGACCCCGACCAGGTGCCGGGGCCCGACACGCTGTGGCAGGTCGAGAGCGGCGGCACGCTCTCGCCCGGCGCGCCGATCACCCTCGCATGGGACAACGGCGCGGGCCTCACCTTCCGCCGCGAGATCTCGGTCGACGAGGATTACATGTTCTCGGTGCGCCAGACGGTCGAGAACCGGGGCGCGGCGCAGGTCAGCCTCGCCCCCTACGGCATCATCGCCCGCCACGGCCAGCCCGCCGACATGAAGAATTTCTTCATCCTGCACGAGGGCATCATCGGCATGGCCGACGGCACCCTCGCCGAGATCGACTACGACGACGTGCAGGACTATGCCTTCAACCCCCGCGAAGGGGCACCCGCCGAGGTCACGCAGGTGACCGAGGGCGGCTGGCTGGGCTTTACCGATCACTACTGGATGACCACCCTCATCCCGGAACCGGGCACGCCCTTCAAGGCGGTCACCAAGTACGATCCGCAGCGCGGCATCTACCAGACCGAGACGGTGCAGCAGACGCGGCAGCTCGCCCCCGGCGAGACGATCACCGCCGACAGCCGGCTTTTCGCCGGGGCCAAGGAATGGGCCACCATCCGCCACTACCAGAACGAGGACGGGGTCGACCGCTTCCTCGACTCGATCGACTGGGGATGGTTCTTCTTCCTGACCAAGCCGATCTTCGCGGCGCTGCACTGGTTCAACCTGATGATCGGCAACATGGGCTGGGCGATCATCGCGCTCACCCTCGCGATCAAGGCACTGGTGCTGCCGCTGGCCTACAAATCCTACGTCTCGATGGCCAAGATGAAAGAGCTTCAGCCCGAGATGGAAAAGATCAAGGAGGCGGCGGGCGACGACCGCCAGAAACTCCAGCAGGAGATGATGGCCCTCTACAAGAAGGAAAAGGTCAACCCGGCGGCGGGCTGCCTGCCGATCCTGCTGCAGATCCCGATCTTCTTCTCGCTCTACAAGGTGATCTTCGTCACGCTCGAATTGCGCCACGCGCCGTGGATCGGCTGGATCCGCGATCTCTCGGCCCCCGACCCGTCCTCGATCTTCAACCTCTGGGGCCTCTTCCCCTGGGCCGCGCCCGAGCCGGGCTCGGTCATGGCGCTCATCTTCATCGGCATCCTGCCGCTCTGCCTCGGCATCTCGATGTGGCTGCAGCAAAAGCTCAACCCGTCGCCCACCGATCCGACGCAGAAGATGATCTTCGCCTGGATGCCCTGGGTGTTCATGTTCATGCTGGGCAGCTTCGCCTCGGGGCTGGTGATCTACTGGATCGCCAACAACATGATCACCTTCGCGCAGCAATACGCGATCATGCGCAGCCACGGGCACAAGCCCGACGTGTTCGGCAACATCAAGTCGAGTTTCAAGCGCGACAAGCCCGCCCCCGACACGGGCAAGAAGAAGTGACGGCGCGGGTCGCCGCGCTCTGGCGCCACCCGGTCAAGGGCCACGGCCGCGAGGCGCTCGCCACCGTGACCCTGACCGAGGGCCAGGCCATGCCGTGGGACAGGCGCTGGGCCGTCGCCCACGAACTGGCCAGCCTGACCGAGGGCGAATGGGCCCCGTGCACGAATTTCTCCATCGGGGCCAAGGCCCCGGCGCTGATGGCGATCGACGCGCGGGTGGACGAGGCCACGGGCCGCGTCACCCTCAGCCATCCCGACCGCCCCGACCTGAGCTTCGATCCCGACCGCGACACGCAGGCGTTTCTCGACTGGGTGGCACCGCTCCTGCCCGCCAACCGTGCCCGCCCGGTGCGGATTTTCCGGCTCGACGGGCGCGGCTTCACCGATACCGATTACCCGTCGGTGAGCCTGCTCAACCTCGCCTCGAATGCCGATCTCGGCGCGCGGATGGGGGCAGACCTGTCGCCGCTGCGCTGGCGCTGCAACATCCATCTCGAGGGGTTCGAGCCCTGGGCGGAAACCGGCCTTGTCGGTCGCAGGCTGCGCATCGGCGAGGCGGAACTGCAGGTGCGCGAGCCGATCCGCCGCTGCATGGCGACCACCGCCAATCCCGCCACCGGCGCGCGCGATCTCGACACGCTGGGCGCGCTCGACACCCATCGGAACCATCAGGATTTCGGCATCTATGCCGAGGTCGTCCGCGGCGGCGCGCTGGCCACGGGCGACGCGGTCGAGGTGCTGTGATGCAGCGCCTGCCCTTCCCCGAGGCCGAAGCCCCGGACGCCCCGAGCGCCGAAGCCGGGCGCCGGCTCTTTGCCGGCCCGGTGGATTTCCTCAAGGGCGTGGTCGCCATGTCGGGCCTGCCGCCCGCCGACCGCGCCGAGGTCTGCTTCGCGGGCCGCTCGAACGTGGGCAAGTCCACCCTCATCAACGCGCTGACCGGCCGCAAGGCGCTGGCGCGGGCCTCCAACACGCCCGGGCGCACGCAGGAGATCAACTATTTCACCGTGGGCGACAGCCACTATCTCGTGGATCTGCCGGGCTATGGCTATGCCAATGCCCCGCTCGACGTGGTGCGCAAATGGCAGGCCCTGCTCAAGACCTATCTCTCGGGTCGCGCCAGCCTGCGCCGCGCCTTCGTGCTGGTGGATTCGCGCCACGGCATCAAGCCCGTGGACGAAGAGATCATGACCCTGCTCGACCGCGCCGCCGTGCCCTTTCAATGCGTCCTGACCAAGACCGACAAGATCGGCGCGCAGGCCCGCGAGACCATGCTGGCCCAGGTGCGCGACCGCCTCGCGCCGCACCCCGCAGCCTATCCCGAGCTGATCCTCACCTCCTCGGAAAAGGGCGAGGGGCTCGCCACCCTGCGCGCCACCATCGCGGCGCTCGGGCAAGAGGGCTGAGGGGAGGCTTCTGGTCTGCTCCTGCCATTCGCCTGCCTCCCCCCGCGCGGAGTCAAGGTGCCGCAGGCACCGCCGCGCGAGCGCCCGACCGCCCGGACGGGCGGGCGCTTTTTCAACGATGCAAACCCGCGCAATCGTTGCAGAATTTTTCGCAATAAAGCGCGACGCGAAACCGTTGTGCGCCCACCCGCGGTCGGTCACTCGCGCGGCTCATCGCCAAAGCGGCAACGTTCCCTTCAGGCCAGAAGCCCCCCTCACACATGCTGCGCCCCGTTGATCTCGATCTCGGTCCCCGAGATATAGGCCGAGGGCTGCGTGCACAGGAAATACACCGTGTCGGCCACCTCGCGCGGCTCGCCCAGGCGCCGCATCGGAATCGTGTCGGCCAGTTCCTCGGTGCCCGGCGACAGGATGTCGGTGCGGATCTCGCCCGGCGCGATCGCGTTCACCCGCACGCCCAGCGGCCCGAAATCATGCGCCATCTCGCGCGTCAGCGCCGCCAGCGCGGCCTTGGACGTGGCATAGGCCGCCCCGGCAAAGGGATGCACCCGCGCCCCCGCGATCGAGGTCACGTTGACCACCGCGCCCTTCGCCGCCGCCAGCTCGTCGCGCAGGCTGCGCGCCAGCACCACCGAGGCGAAGAAATTGACGTGAAACACGTGCCCCCATGTCCGCAGGTCCGTGTCGAACGTGTTGAGCCGCTCGCCCTCCGGCCCCTTGGGAGAGATGCCCGCATTGTTCACCAGCGCATCGAGCCGCCCGCCCAGCATCCCGCGGATCACCCCGACCTTCTCGATCACGTCATTGGGGCTGGCGAGATCGATCTGCACATGGTTCGCCGCGCCGCCGCCCCAAGGGCATTCCGACGGGAACGGCTGCCGCGAACAGGTGATCACCCGCCAGCCTTCCTCGTTGAAGCGGCGCACGGTGGCGTGCCCGATCCCCCGGCTCGCGCCGGTCAGAAGCAAGGTGCGCGTCGCGGTCATGGCAATCTCCCGGCAGTGACCGCGCCACCCTAACCGGACTGCGCCCGAGATCAACGGCCCTTGGCACATCCCCGCCCAAAGGCTAACAAGTGCGGGCGCGTGACCCCGGAGACAGGAATGAAGGCCCGAGACATGAACCGCGACTGGATCGCCACCGCCCGCACCCTCTCCGAGGCGCTGCCCTACCTGCAGCGCTATACCGGGGCCATCGTGGTCATCAAGCTGGGCGGTCACGCGATGGGCAGCGCACAGGCGATGGCCGAATTCGCCCGCGACGTGGTGCTGATGCGGCAGGTAGGCGTGAACCCGGTGATCGTCCATGGCGGCGGGCCGATGATCAACGAAATGCTCGCCCGGCTCGACATCCGCTCCGATTTCGTCCGCGGCAAGCGCGTCACCGACGCGGCCACCATGGACGTGGTGGAAATGGTGCTCTCGGGCACCGTCAACAAGCGCATCGTGCAGGCCATCGGCGGCCAGGGCGGGCGCGCGGCGGGGCTCTCGGGCAAGGATGCGGGGCTCATCCCCTGCCCCCCCGCCAGCCCCGATCTCGGCCTCGTGGGAGAGCCCGCCAAGATCGACACGGCGATCCTGCACACGCTGTTCAACGCGGGCGTGATCCCGGTGATCGCGCCGCTCGGCGCGGGGCCGGATGGCGAGACCTACAACATCAACGGCGATACCGCCGCCGGGGCCATCGCCGCGGCACTCAGGGCCGACCGGCTGCTGCTGCTCACCGATACCGACGGGGTGCGCGACGCTTCGGGCCATGTCGTGACCGAACTCACCCCCGAGCAGATCCGCGACCTCACCCGCGAGGGCGTGATCGCGGGCGGCATGATCCCCAAGACCGAGACCGCGCTCGCGGCCATCGCGGGCGGCGTGCGCGCGGTGGTGATCCTCGACGGGCGCGCCCCCAATGCCACGCTGCTGGAATTGTTCACCGAACACGGCGCGGGCTCGCTCATCCGCGGCGATGCAGGCCCCTTGACGAAACCGGCCCCGGCCTAGCTCCGGAGGATGACCAGCCATCCGGACATCGCGACCATCGCCCGCGCGGCGCAGGCCCATCACCTCGCCGCGCTCGGCGCGCTGCATCTCGCGCCGGACGAGGTGCCCGGCCATCAAAGCCTCGTTCTCCTCGGCCCCGGCGGCCCCGGTTTCTGGCCGCATGTCAGCGCCGCGCCCGAATTCGCCGATGCCGCCCCCGACCCGCTCGACCGCTGGTCGCACCGCGTGATCACCGCGCTCGCGCACGATCTCGGCGCGCGCGCGATCTTTCCGTGGGACGGCCCGCCCTGGCCGCCCTTCACCGGCTGGGCGCGGCGCAGCGGGCGGGCCTGGCCCTCGCCCGTGGGGCTGCTGGTGCATGACAGCCACGGCCTGATGCTGTCCTTTCGCGGCGCGCTCGCGCTGCCGCACCGGCTCGCCCTGCCCGCCGCCGCCGCGCGCCCCTGCGACACCTGCGCGGATCAGCCCTGCCGCAGCGCCTGCCCGGTCGGCGCGCTGTCGCCCGACGGCTATGACGTGCCCGCCTGCAAATCCGATCTCAACCGCCCCGGCAACACCTGCATGGCGCGCGGCTGCGCCGTGCGCCGCGCCTGCCCCGCAAGCGCCGGCGCGGCCCGGTCCGAGGCCCAATCCGCCTTTCACATGGGATATTTCCGATGAAGCGCCTGATCCTGATGCGCCACGCCAAATCCGACTGGGACGACCCGGCCCTGTCTGACCACGACCGCCCGCTCAACAAGCGCGGCCGCCGCGCCGCCACGGCGCTCGGCCATTGGCTGCGCGCGGCGGGGCTGCACCCCGACCAGGTCCTGTGCTCCAGCGCCGCCCGCACGCAGGAAACCTGCGCGCGCCTCGCCCTGCCGCTCGAGCCGGAGCGGCATCCCGCTCTCTACCTCGCCGAGGCCCCCGTCATGCTGCGCATCCTGCGCGCGGCGCAGGGCGACACGGTGCTGATGATCGGCCACAACCCCGGCATCGCCGAGTTCGCCGCGCGCCTGATCGCTTCGCCCCCCGCGCATGACCGTTTCGACGACTACCCGACCGGCGCGACCCTCGTGGCCGAATTCGACATCGGCGACTGGCACGACCTCGCCCCCGGCACCGGCACCGCGCGGCAGTTCGTCATCCCGCGCGAACTGACCGGAGAGTCATGACCCCCGCCCCGCGCTTCATCGGATCGGAGATCTATCGCGGCTCCTCCTACGGGGCGCGCCACCCGCTCTCGATCCCGCGCGTGCCCACGGTCACGGACCTCTGCCGCGCGCTGGGCTGGCTGCCCGATGCGCAATACCTCACCAGTCCCCGCGCGCGCCCGCAGGCGCTCACCGCCTGGCACACCCCCGCCTATATCACGGCCCTCCGGCGCGCCGAGGCCGAGGGCCGGGTCACCCCCGAAACCCGCGCCCGCCACCACCTCGGCACGCTGTCGAATCCGGTCTTCCCCGAGATGTTCCGCCGCCCCGCCACCGCCGCGGGCGGCTCGCTTCTGGCCACCGACCTGATCGCGGCGGGCGGCACGGTCTACAATCCCGGCGGCGGCACGCATCACGGCATGGCCGACCGCGCGGGCGGCTTCTGCTACCTCAACGATCCGGTGCTCGCGCTCAAGGCGCTGCTGGCGCAGGGGCTCACCCGCGTGGCCTATGTCGATATCGACGCGCATCATTGCGACGGGGTCGCGGCGGCCTTTCACGGCGAGACCCGCGTGCTGATGATCTCCACCCACGAGGCGCGGCGCTGGCCCTTCACCGGCGCGCTCGACGACCGCGCGGGCGGGCACGCCATCAACCTGCCGCTCCCGCGCGAGACCAACGACACCGTTTTCGCCATGGCGCTCCACGAGGTGATCCTGCCCGCCCTGCAGGCACAGAGACCCGAGGCCATCGTGCTGCAATGCGGGGCCGATGCGGTGGAAGAGGACCCGCTCTCGCGCCTGTCGCTCTCGAACAACGCGCATTGGGCCGCCGTCGCCGCGCTGCGCCCCCTCAGCCCCCGCCTGCTGGTGCTGGGCGGCGGCGGCTACAACCCGTGGTCGGTGGGCCGCCTCTGGTCCGGCGTCTGGGCCACGCTGAACGGATATGAGATTCCCGATCGTCTGCCCGAACGCGCCCGCGCTGTCCTGGCCGCCCTGACATGGACGCGCCGCCCGGTATTTCCGCCCGACGCCCTCATCGACACGCTCCGCGATGCCCCGCGCGAGGGCACGATACCGGACGACCTCCGCACCGCCATCCACACTCTGCGCGCCCGGCAGGCGGCCTGGGTCTGACAGGAAAAGGGCGGCCCGCCGGACCGCCCCTTCATCTTGCCCCAAATACTCCGGGGGAGTCGCGCATCGTGCGACGGGGGCAGCGCCCCCTGCCCGGCTCAGTGCCCGAGGATCTGGCTCAGGAACAGCTTGGTCCGGTCGCTCTGCGGGTTGTTGAAGAACTCCTCGGGCTCGTTCTGTTCGACGATCTGCCCCTGGTCCATGAAGATCACCCGGTTCGCCACCTTGCGCGCGAACCCCATCTCGTGGGTCACGCACAGCATCGTCATGCCCTCCTCGGCCAGTTCGATCATCGTGTCGAGCACTTCCGAGATCATCTCGGGATCGAGCGCCGATGTCGGCTCGTCGAATAGCATGATCCGCGGCTTCATGCACAGGCTGCGCGCGATCGCAACCCGCTGCTGCTGCCCGCCCGAAAGCTGACCGGGATACTTGTTCGCCTGCTCGGGAATCTTGACCTTGGTGAGGAAATGCATGGCGATTTCCTCGGCCTCTCGCTTGGGCGTCTTGCGGACCCAGATCGGTGCCAGCGTGCAGTTCTCCATGATCGTGAGATGCGGGAACAGGTTGAAATGCTGGAACACCATGCCGACTTCGGAGCGGATCTTGTCGATGTTCTTGATGTCGTTCGACAGCACCGTGCCATCGACGGTGATCGATCCCTTCTGATGCTCCTCCAGCGCGTTGATGCAGCGAATGAGCGTCGACTTGCCCGAGCCCGAGGGCCCGGCGATGACGATCCGCTCGCCCTGGTAGACGGTCAGGTCGATGTCGCGCAGCACGTGGAACGCGCCGTACCACTTGTTCATCTTGTTGATCTCGACGGCGACCTCGTCCGAGACCTTCATTTGCGTTTCAGCGGCCATGTCCCTGACCCTCCCTAGCGGTGATCGGTCTGAAGCTCGCGCTCCAGCCATTGCGAATATTGCGAGATGCCGTAGCAGACGATGAAGAACAGGACGCTGGCAAAGCCGAACAGCTCCCAGTAGACCCCGTTCCACTCCGCCGAGGCGAGGATCGGCCCGCGGATCATGCCGACGATGTCGAACATCGAGATGACCGAGACGAGGGTGGTATCCTTGAACAGGCCCACCGCCACGTTGACGATGCCGGGGATCGAGATCTTCAGCGCCTGCGGCAGGATGATGAACTGCATCGACTGCGCGTAATCGAGCCCGAGGCTGTCGGCGGCCTCGTACTGCCCGCGCGGCAGCGCGGCCAGCCCGCCCCGGATCACCTCGGCGATATAGGCCGAGGCGAACATCGTGATCATGATGATCACCCGCAGGATCAGGTCGAAGGTCGTGCCCGGCGGCAGGAAATACGCCAGCACCACGTTGGCCACGAACAAGAGCGTGATCAGCGGCACGCCGCGAATGAACTCGATGAAGATCACGCAGATCCACTTGATGATCGGCATCGAGGATTGCCGCCCCAGCGCCAGCAGGATCCCGAAGGGCAGCGACAGCGAGACACAGATCACCCCCAGCATCAGGTTGATCATGAATCCGCCCATGTCGCGCGACGGCACCGGCTCGAGCGCCATCACCCCCGCCATGCTTCCGGTCACGAGCCCCGAGGCCCACCAGAACACGAGCGCCGCCACGAGCCCGGCCAGCACTGCCACGCCGGCGCTCACGGTCATGGTGCGGCGATAGACCATGACACCGAACAGCGTGCCCAAAAGCGCCATGACCGGCACCATGATCGTCCCGCCCCAGATCAGCCAGTAGGCGACGAACGGGTAGAGCCCAGTCACGACCAGCAGCTTGCGCGGCAGGTACTTGATGAACAGCACCGGCGCGATGGCCGCGAACAGGAGCACGAAGGCCAGCGTCGGACGCCAGTAAAGCTCGCTGGGATACTTGAACCCGAACAGGAGCTGGTTCCACCGTTCGGTCAGCACCGCGAAACAGGCCCCCGTGGCCCCGTCGAGAATCTCGCGGCAGGCCGACAGGCTCGGGCTGTCCCAGACCCCGTTGAGGAACCACGGCGCCGCAGAGATCACGAGGCTGACCACGAAATAGGCCGCGACCAGCGTCAGAACGGTGTTGCCCACCGACGAGAACAGGTTTTCCCGCAGCCATTTGACCGCGCCCGTCTCGG
>ENA-ORCV01001015-ORCV01001015.1-marine-metagenome-genome-assembly--contig:-NODE-1015-length-11403-cov-2.674201_pt1 | contig 11403 bp, 11 predicted proteins | sample MGYA00237779_ERZ508509 | MGnify/ENA primary metagenome ERZ508509 (study PRJEB26180, sample SAMN06268772) | marine metagenome | isolation source: Bioluminescent Bay, La Paraguera, Puerto Rico | place... | reverse complement strand
CCACGACGCACATGTAGACCGTATCCGTGGCATCGCGCGGATCGACATTGCCGGAACTGTCCATGCGCCGGTCCGGGCTGATGCGCGCGGCCAGCCGGTCGATAAAGGCCGGCTCCAGCAGCATCGACGCCGGGAACTCGGCGGTCGCCGGCTCGCAAACGAACCGGTCGCGACAGGCATAGGCAAGCCGCGCGGCCTCGACCTCCAGATGCAGGCGCTCTGCGCCGAGCGGGTCGAGCTTCGACAATTCGAAACGCTGCAGGATCGCCAGCATCATCAATGCGATGATCCCCTGCCCGTTCGGCGGCAGTTCGCCGACGGCAAGATCCCGGTAGGGAGACAGCATCGGATCGACCCACTCCGCCTCGACCGCCGCGAGATCGTCGAGCGTCAGGCACCCGCCATGCCCGGCAACGGCCGACACGATGTCCTCGCCCACCGCCCCGCCGTAGAACGCGCCCGGCCCCTCCGCCGCGACCTTGCGCATCGTCGCGGCAAGGGCGGGAAACGCCATGACATCGCCGGCACGCGGCGCACTGCCGTCGGATTTCAGATAGTGGCGCACCGCCCCGGCATCGCCGGACAGTCGCGTCACTTCACCTGCCCAGTCATGCGCCGTGCGTGGTGCAATCGGCACGCCGCGCTCGGCAAGGTCGATCGCCGGGTGCAAGGCGCGATCGAGCCCGATCGTTCCGAACCGCTCCATCAGCCGCGCCCAGGCGTCGACCGCGCCGGGCACGGTGACCGAGAACCCGTGCTCGGCTTCGATTTCGGACAGCCCGGCTTCGGCGACCCGTTCCGGCGTCAGCGCGGCGGCCGCCCTTCCGGACCCGTTCAGGCCGTGCAGCGTTCCGTCCGGTTCCGCAACGATGGCGAAACAGTCGCCGCCCATCGACGTCATATGCGGCTCGACCACCGGCAGCACGGCGGCGGCCGCAATCGCGGCGTCGACCGCGTTGCCGCCGCGTCGCAGGACGTCCAGCGCGGCGGACGAGGCAAGAGGATGCGATGTCGCGGCAAGTCCGCCGGTTGCGTAGACCGCCGAGCGGCCGGGCATCTGGAAGTCACGGGTCATTGATCTGGGCTCGGTACGAAGGTTTGCGGCCGGACGTATCCCGGCCGTTATGAAGCGTCAGGCGCCGGTCTGATTGGGGCCGACCGTAAAGTCGCGCCGTGCGCCGCGGATCGTCACCGAGAACCCGGCGACGACATCGAGGAAGGCGATCGCCGTCATCAGGAAGAAGGTCGAGGTGGCGGCCCGGTCTACCAGCAGGAACTCGATGATGCAGCCGATAAAGACCAGCGTCGACAGGATGTGATCGACGATGGATCCCGTGCCGGTATAGGTCGACTTCAGGATCTCGATGAACAGGAACACCAGGGTGACGAGAACGAAGACGTCGCCGGTGGTCAGCGTGAACGTCGCACCCGACATCATTTGGGTCGAATAGGCGGTGGCCTCCCAGTCGACGCCTCCGAACAGGAACTCCAGCACATTGTAGCCGATCAACGGCAGGATCATCAGCGGAACGCCGTACATGGTGGTGACTCCGGTTCGAATCGGTTCCGTGGCGGGCGGTTCATCTTGCAAAGATATCCGCCTGCCGAAAAGCCCGGGGAACGGTCAGACACGAAAAAGGCCGGCGCAAGGCCGGCCTTTTGCAATTTCACCAGGGACCTGGCGACTATTCGGTCTTACTCGTCATCCGACGGCTTGAGAATCTGACGGCCGCGATACATTCCGGTCTTCAGATCGACGTGGTGCGGACGGCGCAGTTCGCCGGAATCCTTGTCCTCGACATAGGTCGGCGCCTCGAGCGCGTCGGCGGAGCGCCGGTGCCCGCGCTTCATGGGCGTGGTTTTTCTCTTCGGTACGGCCATTTTCTAGTCTCCTGAAATACTCGTCAGCCGCCTTCGCCGGTTTCCCGGCAACGTTTGTCGGACACGTCCCGGGGCGATACGCGCCATACGGCAACCGCGGCAGTGTAGCGGAATTCGCGAGGCTTATAGCGCCAACGGAACCGGAACGGAAGCCCGTCCTTGCATGGACGGTCCTACTTTTTCGGCTGGATGCATTTGACATAGGCGCCGGCCTGGCGGGTGCGCCGCTCGATGGTTGCGGCATAGCGGTTGGTAAACGGTCCGGGCCGGGAGGCGCTGCGCGCGTTCGGGTTGGGCAGGATCGCAACCAGCAGCGAGGCCTGGCGGCGGCTCAGTTTCGAGGCCGGAACGCCGAACCAGTGCTGGGCGGCGGCCTCCGCGCCGAACACGCCGGGACCCCACTCGACGATGTTCAGGTAGATCTCGATCGTCCGCCGCTTCGTCCAGACCAGATTCATCCAGTAGGCTAGCGGCACCTCGAGCCCCTTGCGCAGATAGCTCCGCGACGGCCACAGGAACAGGTTCTTGGCGATCTGCATGGTGATCGTGCTGGCGCCGCGCGCGGAGTCGGAATCGAGCACCTCCCGCACCGCCGACCAGTCCACGCCGGCGTGGTCGCAGAACTTGCCGTCCTCCGCCATGATCACCGCATAGGCAAGATCCGGCGCGATCTCGTCCATCGGCACCCAGTCCTTTCGGACCGATACGCCTGTGATCCGCTGCCACAGCTCCAGCGTCGAGAACGGCGGCGGCACCAGCGCATAAACCGGCACCAGGACCACAGGCACGGCGATCGCGATCAGCACTGCCAGGAGAACGACCCGGATCAATCGCCGGACGGGACCGCGTCTTGCCTTGCCGGACGCGCCCGTCCCCCCCGCGCGGGCCGCAGCGGGCCTGGCCCCGGATCTCGGAGATCCGGACTTTTGCGGTTCGGACTTCTTGCTGCGGGATCGCTTCGCGGCGGACATCGTCACCGAATAGCGCCTGCCCACTCCTGCGGCAACTTCGCAGCCACTCGTTACGCTCCGGTTGTCAGGGCGGGTGACCTCGTTCAATGTCGCGCCCGACTGATGCAACCGACTCGGGACCGGACGGGTGAAGGACTTCGAAACGGACCTTGCGGCGACGGCCGGACGTGTCGAACAGGCTCTGGTCGAGCTGCTCGGCGGGCCGGACGCGCCTTGCGGACGCCTCGGGGACGCGATGCGGTACACGGTGCTCGGCGGCGGCAAGCGCCTGCGCCCCTATATCGTCATGTCCGGCGCGGGGCTGTTCGGCGTGCCGGAGACGCGCGCCATGCGCACCGGCTGCGCGCTTGAACTGTTGCATTGCTACAGCCTCGTCCACGACGATCTGCCGTCGATGGACGATGACGACCTGCGGCGCGGCAAGCCGACCTTGCACCGCGCCTTCGACGAGGCGACGGCAATCCTGGCCGGAGACGCCCTTCTGACGCTCGCCTTCGAGATCATGTCCGCACCCGGGACCCATCCCGACGGAAATATCAGGGCTGCGCTGGTCCTGGAACTTTCGCGCGCCGCCGGCGCCGCCGGCATGGCGGAAGGCCAGATGCGCGACCTCGAGGCCGAAGGCCGGTTCGCCGGCGACGGATGCCCGCTGGTCCTGTCCGAGGACGAGGTTCTGGCGCTTCAGGCGAGAAAGACCGGCGCACTATTCCGGTTCGCTGCCGAGGCCAGCGCGATTCTCGGCGGTGCCGATGCTGAAGACCGCGAACGGCTTTCCCGCTACGGCGCGGCGCTTGGTCGGGCCTTCCAGATCGCCGACGATCTCCTCGACGAGGAGGCCGAGACCGAGCAGCTCGGCAAGGCGGCCGGGAAGGACCGGGCGGCGGGCAAGGCAACGCTGCCGGCGGTTATCGGCGTCGAGGCCGCGCGGGAGCGGTTGAGCGAAGCCGTAGCCGAGGCCCACGCGGCACTGCGGGATTACGGCGACTGTGCGGGGCCTCTACTGGCGGCTGCGGAATTCGCCGCAGTGCGGCGGAAATAGACGCCGCAAACGCCGCGCCGGGCCGCTATTCGGCGGCGTCCGCGCCTTCACCGCGGCCGAAACGCCGCTCGATATAGTCCATCACGATCTGCTTGAAGTCGGCCGCGATCGAGGGGCCGCGCAGGGTCATCGCCTTCTTGCCGTCGATGAACACCGGCGCGGCCGGGGATTCGCCGGTGCCCGGCAGCGAAATGCCGATATCGGCATGCTTGGATTCGCCCGGTCCGTTGACGATGCAGCCCATGACGGCCAGGTTCAGCGCCTCCACGCCGGGATATTTTTCCCGCCACACCGGCATTTCGGCGCGAATGAAATCCTGGATGTCGCGCGCCAGTTCCTGGAACACTGTCGAGGTGGTGCGGCCGCAGCCCGGACAGGCCGCGACGACGGGAACGAAGGTACGCAGGCCCATCACCTGCAGCATCTCCTGGGCGACCTGCACTTCCGTCGTGCGATCCCCGCCCGGTTCCGGCGTCAGCGACACCCGGATCGTGTCGCCGATCCCCTCCTGCAGCAGGATCGCCATGCCCGCCGACGAGGCGACGATGCCTTTCGAGCCCATGCCCGCTTCGGTTAAGCCCAGATGCAGTGCGTAGTCGCCGCGCGCGCTCAGGTTCCGGTAAACCGAAATCAGGTCCTGCACCTGGCTGACCTTCGCCGACAGCACGATGCGGTCGCGCGCCAGGCCGATTTCCTCGGCCCGCTTCGCCGACAGGAGCGCCGACTGAACGATTGCTTCATGCATCACCGACCGCGCGGAACGCGGCGCGTCGGATGATGCGTTCTCATCCATCAGCCGGGTCAGCAGTTCCTGGTCCAGCGATCCCCAGTTGACGCCGATGCGCACCGGCTTGCCGTAGTGCAGCGCCGTCTCGATCATCGAACCGAACTGCAGGTCGCGCTTCTCGCGAAAACCCACATTGCCCGGATTGATCCGGTACTTGTCGAGCGCCTCCGCGCAGGCGGGATGCTCGGACAGGAGCTTGTGGCCGATATAGTGGAAATCGCCGACCAGTGGCACATGCACGCCGCGCGCCTGCAGCTTGTCGCGGATATGCGGGACGGCGGCGGCGGCCTCCGTCCGGTCGACGGTGATCCGCACGATCTCGGACCCCGCGCGCGCGAGCGCCGCGACCTGCGCCACAGTGGCGTCGATATCGGCGGTATCGGTATTGGTCATCGACTGGACGACGACGGGCGACCCGCCGCCGACGCTGACGCCGCCCGCCGCGGGATCACCAATCGCGACCCCGACGGTCGCACGGCGCGGTGCCGGTCCGTTATCCTGGTTCATCGGATCTCCGTTTTCCGTCCGCTTCCCGGCCAGGGAATACCCAATAGACCGGGGAATACCCTATTGAACGGACGGACGCGACTGCGTCCCGGCGCAATGGCTGCACAAGCCGTCGATTTCCACGACCGTGAGGTCGGGGGTGAAACCGCTTTTCTGCGCCACCTTGTTTATCGCCGCGCCCACATCCTCGGCAATCGCCTCGCCGACGTTCCCGCAGGTCCTGCAGATCAGGAACACCACGGTGTCGTGCGCCGCCTCGCCCACCATGCAGGCGACGAAGGCATTGCGGCTCTCGATACGGTGGACGAGACCCTGCTGCACGAGGAAATCGAGCGCCCGGTACACGGTGATCGGCGCAGGTCGCTTGCCGTCCTTGGCCAGGACATCGAGGATCTCGTAGGCACCCATCGGCTGATGGCTCTGGGCCAGCACGTCGAGAACCTTTTCGCGCTGGCGCGTCAGACGCACCCCGCGCCGGCGACAGATAGCCTGCGCCTCGCGCACCACACGGTCCGTGCAAACGTCGTGATCGTGTCCGGGATTCGGGAAGTCTGCCATTCTTATCCCTGTCGGGCGTATCCCTGTTCGGCACCTCTTCAGCCGCTCCGGCGGTGCGGCGCAATCCGCTCAGTATAGCTCCGCCGTCATAACAATGAAGCGAAACCCGGCCTTAACGGATATGCTGCAATGCAATATGCGCCCTATATCCAGGTTCAATATTTAAGTTCACCCGGCCGCGAGAAAAGGAGCGCCGCATGTCATTCAGGAGTCAGTTGTCTCTCAAGGGCAAGTCCGCCGTCGTTACCGGATCGACATCGGGCATCGGCCACGCGATCGCCGACGCGTTTGCCGCCGCCGGCGCCAATGTCACGCTGAACGGTCTGGGCGATGCCGCCGGGATCGAAGACGTCCGCGCCGCAATGGCGGCGAAGAACGGCGTCGACGTGCGCTATTCGCCGGCCGACATGACCAGGCCGGACGAGATCGCCGGCATGATCGCCGATGCGCAGAAGGAACACGGATCGGTCGATATCCTCGTCAACAATGCCGGCATCCAGTTCGTCGCGCCGATCGAGGAATTTCCCGTCGAGAAGTGGAACGCCATCATCGCGATCAACCTGTCGGCGGCCTTCCACGGCATGCGGGCCGCCGTTCCCGGCATGAAGCAGCGCGGCTGGGGCCGTATCATCAACACCGCCTCGGCACACGCTTTGGTCGCCTCGCCGTTCAAGGCGGCCTATGTGGCCGCCAAGCACGGCATCGCCGGCCTGACCAAGGTGGTGGCGCTGGAAACCGCCGAGCACGGCATCACCGTCAACGCCATCTGCCCGGGCTATGTCTGGACGCCTCTCGTCGAAAAGCAGATCCCCGATACCGCCAAGGCCCGCGGCATGACCGAGGAGCAGGTCAAGAAGGACGTTCTGCTCGCCGCCCAGCCGACCAAGGAATTCGTTACCGTCGACGAAATCGCCGACATCGCCCTGTTCCTCACCACCGACGCCGCCCGTTCGATCACCGGCTCGCTGCTCCCGGTCGACGGCGGCTGGACCGCGGAATAGCCGTCATGACGGCCGCGAAGAAGGGATCGAAGAAGAGAGCGCCGGTAACCGTTGACGGCACGCGCAGCAATCGGGATGCCCAGACCGGAAACCAGGCCATCAACCTGGCGCTGCAGGGCGGCGGCGCGCACGGCGCCTTCACCTGGGGCGTGCTCGACTGGATGCTCGAGAAGACGCCGGTCTCGATAGACGGGATCAGTGGCACCAGTGCCGGCGCGATGAACGCCGTGGCACTCGTGTCAGGCTATCAGAAGGGCGGCAGCGATGGCGCCCGCGAGTCGCTCGACAACTACTGGAAAGCGGTCAGCCGCGCCTCCCGGACCTCACCGGTCCAGCGCACCGTGATCGACCGCCTGATGGGCAACTGGAGCCTCGACTGGTCGCCGGGTTTCATGATGGTCGACGTGATCAGCCGCTTCGTGTCGCCCTACGAGTTCAACCCGCTCAATCTCAATCCGCTGAAGGAGCTGATCGAGGGCATCGTGGATTTCGACGCGGTGCGCGCCTGCACCTCGATCCGGCTGTTCCTGTCGGCAACCAATGTGCGCACCGGCAAGGTCAAGGTGTTCCGCAACCGCGACATCACGCCCGACACGGTCATGGCTTCGGCCTGCCTGCCGCTGATGTTCCAGGCCGTCGAAATCGACGGCGTTCCCTATTGGGACGGCGGCTACTCCGGCAATCCGGCGCTGTGGCCGTTCTTCTACGAAACCGGCACCCAGGACCTGCTACTCATCCAGATCAACCCGATCGAGCGGCCCGAGACGCCGAAAACCGCGCGTGAGATCCTCAACCGGATGAACGAAATCACCTTCAACTCCTCGCTCATCAAGGAGCTTCGCGCCATCGAGTTCGTCGACCGCATGGTCAAGGACGGCCGTCTCGACGAAAACCAGTACAAGCAGATCCGCGTCCACGTCATCGATGGCGGCGAATTCCTCAACGACCTGACCGCGTCCAGCAAGTTCAATGCGGAATGGGATTTTCTGACCCATCTGCGCGACGCCGGCCGCGATGCCGCCGAGCGGTTCAACGAGAAGTACCGGGGCCACATCGGCATCCACACGACGACGGACATGCGCCGGATGATCGACTGAATCGAAGAAAGAGGTTGCCGGGTCGGGCCCGGCAATCACGCGAGGCTTCGCGGGAAGGCAGCGCAACAACCCCCCGCACGTCCCGGACGCCGGCAGCGAACGCATGTAAGCAGACGGTGAGCCGGGACCCAGCGTAACGACCCGCCGAAGGCGCAATTTTCCCGCACCGCTCGCCGATATTCGGCGCTGGGCCCCGGATCAGGTCCGGGGCATCAGGCTTTCGTCGCGGAAGGGCTCATCTTGGCCTGTCCGCGCACCCGTGCTGAAATCGCCCGATGACCCGGATCGAAATCATCGTCGCCGACATCACGACGCTCGACGTCGATACGATCGTCAACGCGGCGAATTCGGCGCTGGCGCCGGGCGGCGGCGTCTGCGGGGCGATCCACCGTGCCGCCGGGCCGGACCTTGCCGACGAATGCGCGAAAATCGGCCCTTGCCCGACCGGGGAGGCGCGCATCACCGCAGGCTACCGGCTTCCCGCCAAACACGTCATCCATGCCGTCGGCCCTGTCTGGCATGGCGGCGATGAAGGCGAGGACACCGATCTGGCCGACTGCTACCGGAATTCGCTGGCGCTTGCCCGGAAACACGGCTTGAAGTCTGTCGCATTTCCGGCGATCTCGACGGGCATCTACGGCTTTCCGGCCAACCGGGCGGCGCGGGTCGCGATCGAGGCGATCCGCGGCGCCATCACCGCCGCGCCCGACGCCTTCGACCGCGTTGTCCTGTGCTGTTTCGACGAAGCATCGGCCGCGCGCCACCTGGCGGCCGCCGAAGCGCTGTCGGTTCCCGCAACCCGGCTCTGACGAACCATATCTTCCATCCCGCGCGGCCATCGCTAGGATGACGCCTCCATCGACCGCGTACGGGATCCCATGACAGACCAATCCAATCCCGGCCCGCTTGCCGGCATCCGCATCCTCGACCTGACCCGCATCCTCGCCGGGCCGACCTGCACCCAGCTTCTCGGCGATCTTGGCGCCGACGTGATCAAGGTGGAGAAGCGCGGCGAGGGCGACGACACCCGCAAATGGGGCCCGCCCTACGTCAGGGATACCGACGGCGCCGACACCAGCGAAAGCGCCTACTATCTCTCGTCGAACCGCAACAAGCGCTCGCTGTCCGTCGATATCGCAAAACCCGAAGGGGCGGCGCTGGTGAAGTCGCTCGCGGCCAAATGCGACGTGCTGATCGAGAACTTCAAGGTCGGCGGGCTCGCCAAGTACGGTCTCGCCTATGACGACCTGAAGGACGACCTTCCCGGGCTCGTCTACTGCTCGATTACCGGGTTCGGCCAGACCGGGCCGAACCGGCTGCGCGCCGGCTACGATTACCTGGCGCAGGGCATGGGTGGCATCATGAGCATCACCGGCGTGCCGGGCACCGAGCCGGTCAAGGTCGGGGTCGCCATTTCAGACGTCATGTGCGGCATGTACGCCTCGACCGCGGTCCTCGCCGCCTTGCGCCATCGCGACGCCACCGGACGCGGCCAGTACATCGACATCGGGCTGGTCGACACGACAGTCGCCTGGCTGATCAACGAGGGCGTCAACTACCTGACATCAGGCGTCGTCCCCGTCCAGCGCGGCAACGCGCACGCCAATATCGTGCCCTATCAGGTCTTCGAGGTCGCCGACGGGCACGTCATCATCGCGGTCGGCAACGACGCGCAGTACCGCCGGTTCTGCGACTTCCTCGGCGCGCCCGAACTCGTCGAGAATCCGCGCTATGCCACCAACAGCGAACGTGTGCGGCACCGCGAGGAGCTCGTCCCGCTGATCGCGGCGCGCATGAAGGCGCTTGCCCGCAACGACATTCTCGAGGGGCTGGCGGCGCGCGGCGTCCCGGCAGGTCCGGTCAACACGATCGCCGACGCCTTCGCCGAGCCACAGGCCGAAGAGCGCGGCATGAAGATCTCCATGCCGCATCCGCTCGCCGGGTCCGGCAGCATCGACCTGATCGGCAATCCGGTAAAGTTCTCCGAAACGCCGGCGACCTACCGCAAGCCGCCGCCCGTGCTCGGCGAACACACCGACGAGGTGCTCGAGGAAATGCTCGGGCTCGACGAGGGCGAACGCAAAAAGCTGCGTTCGGACGGGATCGTCTGAGGCACAGGGAGCAGCGGCGGGATCCGATCATGCTGGAAGCCCATCCCGTCCTTCTCGGCACCGTCGGAAGCCTGCTTGCCGGCGCGATGACCGCGGTCGGCGCCTTGCCCGTTTTCGCTGAACGCGAGATCTCGACGCGGCAACAGGATGCGCTCCTGGGCTTCGCGGCGGGCGTCATGCTGGCCGCCTCGTTCTTCTCGCTTCTGATCCCGAGCCTGGCCGCGTCCGAGCGCCTCTATGAGAACGGGCTCCTCGCCGCGTCGATCGCGGTGATCGGCCTGATGATCGGGGCGGTTACGATTGCCTGGATCAACGAGAACGTGCCGCACGAGCATTTCCTGCTCGGTCCCGAAGGCCCGGACACCGCCGCCCTCCGCAAGATCTGGCTGTTCGTCATCGCGATCACGATCCACAACCTGCCCGAGGGCATGGCGGTGGGCGTGGGCTTCGGGGGCGGCAACGTCGCCAACGGCCTGTCGCTTGCGACCGGGATCGGGCTTCAGAACGCGCCGGAAGGGCTGGCGGTCGCGATCGCGCTGATGCTCACCGAGTTCCTCCTCTACCACCGCCGCAAGGCCGGCTGAATCCGCCATGGAAGTGCTCACCTGGATGCCCCTGATCGGCCTGGCGCTCGCCCTGCCGCTGTTCTACGTGATCCATCGTCGCTCGCTGGTCGACCGGCCCGCGGCGATGAAGTTCGCGGCGACCGCCTGTCGGTTTCTCGCGCTGGCCTTCCTGCTGCTGGCGCTGTGCCGGCCCTTCCTGACGCGGCGCAGCGACGAGGTCCACGTGAGTTTCCTGCTCGACGGCTCGGAGTCGGTCGACCCCGGGGAGATGCGGCGGGGGAGGCGCTGGGCACCGGCGACACCTGGTCGCTGTTCCTCTTCGCGGGCGAGCTCAGGCGGGTCGACCCGGAGGAGGTCGAGTCCTTCATCGACGAGGTCGAGGCGGGTCGTGGAGACGCCGGCTTCCGCTCGTCGACCGACTTGGCGGGGGCGCTGGCCGGCGTCCGCTTCGACCTGCCGGCGAACCGCGGCCGGCGGGTCGTGGTGCTGTCCGACGGGCTGCTCGAGGAGCCGGTCCGCGACGCGGCGGAGCGCCTGCGCGAGGAGGCGACCGACCTGCGCTTCGTGAAGCTCGGCTCGCTCGACAAGCCGGAGGCCGCGGTGGTGGGGATCGAGCCGGGCACGCCGCTGGCCTTCGAGGGCGAGATGGTGCGCTTCACGGTGACCGTGGCGAGCAACCGGGAGATGGCGGCGAGGCTGCGCCTGATCCACCGGGGGGTGGCGGTGGCCGAGCAGGGGATCACGCTGGCGGCGGGCGAGCCGACGGTGGCCCATCATGCGGCGCAGCGCGGGACGGGCCAGCATCTCGAAGCTGACGATCGAACTGACCGGATTGCCGGGCAGACCGAAGATCGGGGTGCCGTCGATCTTGCCGAACGCGAACGG
>ENA-ORCV01001014-ORCV01001014.1-marine-metagenome-genome-assembly--contig:-NODE-1014-length-11411-cov-2.866773_pt1 | contig 11411 bp, 11 predicted proteins | sample MGYA00237779_ERZ508509 | MGnify/ENA primary metagenome ERZ508509 (study PRJEB26180, sample SAMN06268772) | marine metagenome | isolation source: Bioluminescent Bay, La Paraguera, Puerto Rico | place... | reverse complement strand
GACGCATAGCTCAGTTGGTAGAGCAGCTGACTCTTAATCAGCGGGTCCTAGGTTCGAGCCCTAGTGCGTCCACCATTCCCTTTCCCATAACGCTCGCGAATGTTCGCAATTGGGTAGAAAGCGGACATTACCATCACCACTTTCCTACACAGTCATGCACGACCTAATTCACTCGCGTAGTAGCGCGATGGAGCTCCCCAAAGTGCCCGTTCGCGAAAGGTCACACCCCAGGCACCCAAAATCGCCTAAGAACGCCGCAATTGCTGGCTTTGCGGCGTAAGGTCACAGGCAAAACATCGCCGTTCCGTGTAAGCTTCCATTGCCTTTTGCCGCGTCTCTGCGCAGGGATGGAGGCGAGCACCAAGCTAGGGAGAGAATGTGGTGAGTATCCTTGAAGGTCGTGTCGCTGTTGTTACCGGGGCCAGTTCGGGCATTGGCGAGGCCTGTGCGTTGGGCTTTGTCGAAAAGGGCGCGAAGGTGGTTCTGGCTGCCCGCCGCGTCGAGCGCCTGTCTGCACTGGTCGAGAAGATCGAGGGCATGGGTGGCGAAGCTTTGGCAGTGGCAACCGATGTGACGGACGAGGATGCGGTGGCCAACCTGTTTGCGGAAGCGGTCGCGCGTTTCGGCACGGTCGATGTTTTGATCAACAACGCCGGGATCGCCGAGAACGTTCCCGTCCAGGACACCTCGCTCGACCATTGGAACAAGGTGATCGGCACCAACCTCACCAGTGCGTTCCTGTGCAGCAAGCATGCCTGGCCGATCTTCAAGAAGGGAGGGCATGGCCGCATCGTCAATGTTGGCTCGATCTCCGCCAAGGTGCCGCGCAAGGAATGCCCGTCCTACACCGCCAGCAAGTTCGGTCTTGCCGGACTGACCCATGCAATGGCGCTGGACGGGCGGGACGACAATATCGCCGTGTCGATCTTCCATCCGGGTATCGTCGCCACCGAAATCATGCCGGGATCGGTAAAGTTGCCGGACAATTTCGCGGCAACGCCGGAAGAGGCCGCGGGCATCATCATCCACATGTGCGACATGCCCGATTACATCAATTTCTACGAAGCGCTGATGGTGCAGAACAAGCTGCCCTTCCTCGGGCGCGGCTGAGCCACATGGCCGACGATCTCGGCTGCTGGAATATCGCCGACCTGCACGCAAAGGCGCGCAGGCGGTTGCCGCTGGGCATTTGGGAATATCTCGAGCGCGGGGTGGAGGACGAGAGGGGCATGGCGCGTAATCGCGACGCCCTGGATGCCCTCAAATTCATTCCCCGAGTGGCGTGCAATGTCGAGAACATCGATACCTCGTGCGAGATCATAGGCGTCCCAAGCACAGCCCCGATCGCCATCGCTCCGACGGGAGCCGCAGGGTTGATCTGGCACAATGGCGACCTGCACCTCGCCCGCGCGGCGGCAAAGGCAGGCATCCCCTTCACCATCTCCAGCGCCAGCACGATGGACGTCGAGCAGATCGCCGAAGTTGGCGGCAAGCTGTGGTTCCAGCTCTATATGTGGGAGGACAAGGAACTCTCCTATGGCGTGCTCGAGCGTGCCTATGTGCTGGGCTGCGAGACGCTGTTCGTGACGCTCGATCTGCCGGTGATGCCCAACCGGGAATATCTGTACCGCAACGGTTACGGCATGCCTTTCGCGCTCAACAGGAACAACATGCTCGACGTGATGATGCACCCGCGCTGGCTATTGGGTGTGATGGGTCGATATGCGCTGGGTGGTGCTTTGCCCGCGCAGGCTAACCTCCCCCCTAACCTCAAGAGCAACATCATGAAGAGTTCCAAGCCGGGGACTGTGTTCAGGCAAGCGGATCTCGATTGGGAAGCGATCAAGATCCTGCGGGACAAATGGCCCGGCAGGCTGGTGCTGAAGGGCATATTGCATCCCGACGATGCCGAAACGGCGCTCAATGTCGGGGCGGATGGCGTGCTGGTTTCCAATCATGGCGCGCGGTCGCTTGATCACTCGATCGCGGCGATCGATGCCCTGCCCGCCATTACCGATCGTGTGGGCGGAAGGATGAGCATTTTGTTCGACAGCGGTGTGCGGCGCGGCAGCGACGTGGTGAAGGCGCTGGCATTGGGGGCTGATGGCGTGCTTGTGGGGCGTGCCGCGCTCTACGGTCTGGGCGCGGCCGGTGAAGCGGGCGTTTCGCGTATGCTCGATATCCTGCAGGACGAAACCCGACGCGTCATGGGCATGCTCGGTCTCACCGATACAGGCGCGATCGGTTCACAAGTGCTGGCGCCGCGCTGATCAAAGCGTGTGGTATTTGCGGTACCATTCGACAAAGCGCGGAATGCCGACGTCGACCGAGGTGGTCGGCTGATAGCCAAGATCGCGCTGGATCGCGTCGATATCGGCGAAGGTACGCAGGACATCGCCCGGCTGCATCGGCAGCATCTGCATCTCCGCTTTCCTACCGCAGGCTTCCTCAAGCACACGGATGACATCGAGCAGCTTTTCGCAGCGGTGGTTGCCGATATTGTAAATCGTATGTGGATTGGTGCTTCCGCCGGGCTTTGTGGAACCGTCGTTTGCGGGAGGATGATCCAGAGCCGCGACGACGCCCGACACGATATCGTCAATATAGGTGTAGTCTCGCCAGACTTCGCCTTCATTGAAAACCGGGATCGGGTCACCCGCCAGGATTTTGGCGGTAAAGCTCCATACCATCATGTCGGGGCGGCCCCATGGGCCGTAGACGGTGAAGAAGCGCAGGCCGGTCTGGGGTATCCCGTAAAGATGGGCATAGGTCTCGCTCATCAGTTCGTCCGATTTCTTGGTGGCGGCATAGAGCGAGACGGGATGATCGACCCGATCTTCTACCGAGACAGGAACCTTGCTCGCGTCGCCATAGACCGAACTTGAGCTGGCATAGACCATATGATCAACCTGTCTCTCCCGCGCCAGTTCGAGCAGGTTGAGGTGCCCCATCACATTGGCTTCGACATAGGCGCGTGGGTTCTCCAGCGAGTAGCGCACACCTGGCTGCGCGCCGAGATGAACGATGCGGTCGAAATCTTGGCCGCCCAGCGCCTTGGCCAGCGCTAGATGATCAGAAAAATCGACCTTTTCGAAAGTGAATGCGTCAGGGTGGCGATCCTTGAGCCGGTCACGGCGCGCCATCTTTAACGTGACTGGGTAGTAGGAATTGAGATTATCGATTCCAATGACAGAATCTCCGCGTGCCATCAGTGCCCCGGAAACCGCTGCGCCGATAAATCCTGCCGCTCCTGTGACAAGGTATCGCATTTTCACACTACCCGGTTCATCGCTCGCCGTGCTCGGGCGCACCGGTGATATCTATATAGCCGCGATCGAAATATGTGAGCGGCGCTGCGTCCATACGATGCCGCGCTTCCAGCAACTCGCCGATCGCGATGCTGTGTGTGCCGAATTCATGGATCGCAGCCAACTTGCACACAAAGCTCGATTGTGCGCTTTCAAGAACCGGAACACCCTCTACATCTACCCAACTTCCGACTGAGAAACGATCGGGTGCAGTTGGGATCATGAAATGCTCTGCCACATCGCGATTTGCCTGGGCGAGTACATTCACGCAGAATTTGCCTTGCGCTACCAGCGGATCGTGCACCGAAGCATCGCGGTTGATGCAGGCGAGCAGTGATGGCGGATCGAAACTGAGAGAATTTACGGCAGTCGCTAGAATGCCATAGCGCTGGCCATAGTTGCTCGTCGTCACCGCATAGACGGTCGCCGCTACATGCCGCATCGCATTGCGGAAGGCGGCGAGGAGTTGCGAATTTTCCTGCACTGAATCGGTCACCAATCCTCCAACGTCATCAATGCGGCCCAGTCGCGAAAGGTGCAAGCCGGAAGATTGATACAATAGAATGTGATAATGTCAGTTGCCTTCACATTCCAATGTGATTATGTTCATTTCATGTTCGAAGAGACCAAGAAACGCGTTCGTGAATACATCGACGAAGGCAAGATGAGCCGCGCGGGCCTGGCACGGGCTGCTGGATTGCATGTGAACACCTTGCGCGATTGCACCGAAGCCGGATGGAACCCGACTACGGAGACATTGGGCAAGCTCGAGCGCTTCCTGACAGAGAATGACGATACGCCCGTCCTCGTCGGGATCGAACAAATAATCGACGAGGCGCGCAATGGCCGGATGTTCATTTTGGTCGATGACGAGGATCGCGAGAACGAAGGTGACCTCATAATTCCCGCACAAATGGCCACGCCCGATGCAATCAACTTCATGGCGACACATGGACGCGGGCTTATCTGCCTGGCGCTGACCAAGGCTCGCGTAGAGGCGCTTGGCCTTGATCTCATGAGCCAGAAGAACCGTTCGCGGCATGAAACCGCCTTCACTGTGGCGATCGAGGCGCGCGAGGGCGTAACCACCGGAATCAGCGCCGCCGATCGCGCACGCACTATCTCGGTCGCTACCGATGCATCCAAGGGTGCTGAAGATATTGTCACCCCGGGTCATGTATTCCCCCTTGTCGCCCGTGAAGGCGGCGTGCTGGTCCGCGCTGGCCACACCGAAGCGGCGGTAGACATTTCACGTCTTGCCGGGCTCTACCCTGCCGGCGTGATCTGCGAGATCATGAACGAGGACGGGTCGATGGCCCGCCTCGCGGACTTGATCCAGTTCGCCCGCAAGCATGGACTGAAGATCGGCACGATCCGCGACCTCATCGCCTATCGCCGCCAGCATGATCACCTTGTCGAACAGCGCGAGGAAACGCGATTCGAAAGCCAATGGGGCGGTGAATGGCGTGCAATCAGTTTCTGGAACAAGGCAACCAAGGGTGAGACCATGGCGCTGGTCAAGGGTCACATTGACCCCTCAAAGCCCACACTGGTCCGGATGCATGCAATGTCGCTATTCGATGATATCTTTGCCCAAACGACCAGCCGCAACGGGCTGCTCGAAGGTGCTATGCGCGCCATCGGAGCTGAAGGTGCAGGCGTTGTCGTACTGATCAACCGCCCCTTGCCCGATTACGCTTCCCGCGCCATCCTTTCGCAAAAGAAGGGACCCGCCCCCGTCAATCTTGCGGATGAAGAGGATCCGCCCGAACAGCGCGATTACGGCGTCGGCGCGCAAATCCTTGCCGAGCTGGGCGTGCGCGATATGGTCCTGCTGACCAATACCAAGCATTCGCTCGTCGGCCTGGAAGGCTATGGTCTTTCCATCGTCGGTGAGCAGCCGATCCAGCTTGAAGGACAGAATTGATGGCCCGTTTCCTGATCGTCGAAGCCCGCTTCTACGAACATCTCAACGACATGCTGATTGAAGGCGCGAAGGGCGCGCTGGAGGCTGCAGGCCACGAGGTCGAGGTCCTCACCGTTCCCGGCGCGCTGGAAGTGCCCGGCGCCATCGCCACCGCGGCGGAGAGCGGCCGCTATGAAGGCTTTGTCGCCTTGGGCGTAGTGATCCGCGGCGAAACCTTCCACTTCGAAATCGTCGCGGGTGAAAGTGCGCGCGGCATCATGGCGCTGACCATGGACGGCATTCCAATCGGCAACGGTATCCTGACAACAGAGGATGAGGCGCAAGCTCTCTATCGCGCCGATCCTGGACAGGGTAACAAAGGCGCAGGTGCAGCCGAGGCGGCGATGGCGCTCCTCGCCCTGCAGGAGAAGTTCGCATGACCCTTCGACAGGCTCAGGACAGGGCCCATCCCGCAATAGGCGGTATTCGACTCTGCCTTGGCGGCAATGTCTTTGGCTGGACAGCTGACGAGAAGACCAGCTTCGCCGTGCTCGACAAGTTCTACGAAGCTGGCGGGCGGATGATCGACACTGCCCAATGCTATTCCTTCTGGGTCGAAGGGCACAAGGGCGGCGAGAGCGAGACGGTAATCGGCAAATGGCTCGACCGGAGCGGCGTCCGCAAGGATGTACTGATCGCGACCAAAGTTGGAGTGATGGCCGAGCCCGGCGACCTTGCTCCTGCCCGCGTGGCCCAGGAACTCGATAAATCACTAGACCGCATGCGGACCGATTATGTCGATCTCTATTACGCCCACCGCGACGAGGAGACCACGCCGCTTGACGAAATCGCCAGCGGTTTCGACGCGCTGATCCAATCGGGCAAGGTGCGTGAGCTGGGCGCTTCGAACTTCAGCGCCGAGCGATTGACTGCAGCGATCAATGCTGCAGAAAGCATTGGCGCAACGCCCTATTCTGTGCTGCAGAATGAGTACAACCTCGTCAATCGCGACCAATATGAGGGGCCGCTTCAGGACCTTTGCGTGAGGCGTGGGATCGCCTCCCTGCCCTATTTCGGGCTCGCTTCGGGTTTCCTCACCGGCAAATATCGCTCCAGAGACGACTTTTCGAAATCGGCGCGCGGAGACGGCATGGATCGCTTTTTCGACAAGGGACAACCGGTGTTGGCAGTGATGGACTCTATCGCTGAGGAGACAGGCGCCAGCCATGCTGCCATCGCGCTGGCGTGGATCAATGCACAACCCGGCATTGCAGCCCCCATCGCCAGCGCACGCACGCCGGAGCAGCTTGATGCTTTGCTCGAAGGGGCCGTACTGGAGCTTTCACCTGACCAGCTGGCGCGGCTCACAAACGTATTCGATTGAGACGGCCACAGAGGCACACAAAGGTACCTGAAACGCCCTTATAGGCGCTATAATTGGTTCAACCGCATTGTTTCCGCCTGACAGGATAGTGAGACTGTCGAGTTTGTGAATTGATCGCAGTTGGGCCTGGGATTCGACGCAAATCACATCGTAATGTGAGAAAAGTAGGGTTTGTTGGATTCAAACCCTACAAATTCCTTCCACAAATGTGATCAGCCTCGGGCCGCTTCTCTACTCTCCGGCTGCTTCAGGAAGCGCAAACGCCATGTAACGGACGGTCGCCGGAACCGGCGGCATATCCATTCCCTGGTGGAACTGCCCTTCCCAGCCGACCGGGATGACGACGAACTGCCGCCCGTCGGCTTCGTAGATCGCGGGCGTACCTTCACCGGCTGCGGGAAGGTCATATTCCCACAGGACCTGCCCGGTTGACGCATCGCGCGCGCGCAGCTTGCGATCACCCGCAGTCGGCACGAACAGCAGGTCGGTTGCCGTGGAAGTCGGGCCGCCACGCGTTGCCTGTGTGCCAGTGCCGCTTACGCCAAATTGTTCAACCACCTGCATCTCGTCCCCATTGGGAATCTGGTAGAGCATATTTCCCGAATTCATGTCGTAAGCCGTGATGGTGGACCATGGCGGACTGATCGGCACCATGCCGTTCGACTGGATCATGAAGTTGAAGGGTGCCTCATAGGGCATCACGTTAGGGATTTCCGAATTGGGCATGGCCGCGCGTGCTTCGGGCGTATCATTGGGGATATGCCGGACCAGCGAGGGATAATTGCGCACCACGATGAAGAGCCGGTTGCGTACCGGATCGACCGAAACCATCCCGAAATTCGCACCGCCATTCTCGCTCGGCATCAGGATCGTGCCCTGCGTGCTTACCGGCGTGAACGGTCCGTCATTGCGTGCGGTCCGCAGGATTTCACGGACATTCGCCTGGTCCTCTTCCGAAAGGTAGGGATTGATATCGTCCTCTGTGAATCTGCGGCGCGCGTAGTGCGGCGGCCATGAAGGGATCGGCTGCGTGCGCGAGGCCTTTTCGCCCGGCGTGGTTGGCAGCGGAACCTCGACCTCGGGGATCGGCCAGATCGGCTCACCCGTGCGGCGGTCGAACACCAGCAGCCAGCCCATCTTGGTGGCCTGGATCACAACAGGGATATCCACGCCGTTACGGTTGATCGTCAGCAGCTTGGGCGAGGTTGGCAGGTCATAATCCCACAAATCGTGATGCACCGCCTGGAAGTGCCACACGCGTTCACCGGTATTGGCATTGATGGCAATGAGAGAAGTTGCGAAGAGATTGTCGCCCTCGCGATTGCCGCCATACCAGTCGAAGCGCGGCGCGCCGGTGGGGACATAGATCATGCCCAGTTCGGGATCGACGGTGAAGCTCGACCAGTTATGCGCGCCGCCAAAGCGCCAGCGATCTTCCACGTCGGGCCAGGTTTCAAAGCCAAACTCGCCCTCCTCCGGGATAACATGAAAGACCCAGTTCAATTCGCCTGTACGGACGTTGTAGGAATGGATGTCTGCGGGCGCAGAATCATAGGCGTAATCCGATGCCGGCAGCGCAATGATGATCGAATCGCCAAATACGCGCCCCGGATTGTCATGCTGCAAGGGACGCTTGTCGTAACGGTCCTCGCGAGACAGCTGGTCACGCAGGTCGATACCGCCAGCAGGACCGAAGCCCTCGATGATCGATCCATCCTCGGCATTGATGGCGCGCAGCATGCCATCATTGAGCACGAAAAGGCGACGATCCGAGCGATCCTCGCTCTCCCAATAGGTAATTCCGCGATTACCGATGCGTCCTTCGAACTGGGTGCGCCAGATTTCCTCGCCCGTGGCGCCATTTAACGCGATCAGGGCATCAGGCGCATTGGGTGCGATAACGAACATGACGCCGTCGACGATTGTCGGGTTATATCGGAAGCCGTAATGACCGCCCCGCAATGCACCAACATCCGCTTCCCATGCCAGCTCGAGCTCGCCAACATTCTCCTTGGTGATCTGTTCGAGGCCGGAAAATTGCGAGCTGTCGACTCCGCCGAGATAGCCGTCCCAAGTGGTGTGGTCGATCGTGTTGGCGACGTGCTCCGCCTCTTGCGCGCTCAACCCGGTCGAGAACAACAATGCAGCTGCGATGCTGCCAAGCTTGAAACGGTGGGAAGATGTGCGACCAAATGCCATTGTGCTCTCCATTGTCGGCATAACCGGAATGAAAGAGCACTAGGCGGAAACGCCTGAACCTTCTTTGCGCTGGAGCAAGATTGACGACGTTGCCTCAGAGTGACCCGAAGCAGTCTTTTCCGGCATAAACAGCGCTATCGCCCAGCTCTTCTTCGATCCGAATAAGCTGATTGTACTTTGCCAGCCTGTCCGAGCGGGCAAGCGACCCGGTCTTGATCTGTCCGCAATTGGTAGCCACCGCCAGGTCGGCGATGGTCGCATCCTCGGTCTCGCCCGAACGGTGCGACATGACTGAGGTATATCCGGCACGATGGGCGATCTCGACCGCCTTCAGCGTCTCCGACAGCGAGCCGATCTGGTTGACTTTCACCAGCAGCGAATTGGCGAGGCCCTTTTCGATGCCCATGGTCAGGCGCTCAGGGTTGGTCACGAAGAGATCGTCGCCCACCAATTGCACCGTATCGCCGATCTTGTCGGTGAGCAGTTTCCAGCCGGTGAAGTCGTCTTCGGCCATTCCGTCTTCGATCGAGCGGATCGGATAGGCCTTGCACAAATCAGCCAGATAATCGGCCATTTCTTCCGGTGAAAGCGAAGTACCCTCGCCCGCCATATCGTAACGGTCATCGGCGAAGAATTCGGTCGATGCGCAATCGAGTGCCAGTGCGACTTCCTCACCCGGCTTGAAACCGGCGCGTTCGATGGAGGCCATGATAAAGTCGAGCGCGTCTCTCGTGCTGGCGAGATTGGGTGCAAAACCGCCCTCGTCACCAACAGAAGTCGACAGTCCCTTTTCCGCCAGTCCCTTCTTAAGCGTGTGGAACACCTCGGCGCCCCAGCGCACGCCTTCGGCAATGCTGCCTGCGCCCACGGGCATGATCATGAATTCCTGGATGTCGATCGGGTTGTCGGCATGCTCGCCGCCGTTGATGATGTTCATCATGGGCACGGGGAGGACATGGGCGGAAACGCCGCCGACATAGGCATAGAGCGGCAGGCCCCGCGCATTGGCCGCCGCCTTGGCCACCGCCAGGCTGACGCCGAGGATAGCATTGGCGCCGAGCTTACCCTTGTTCGCAGTCCCATCGAGCCCGATCATCAACCGGTCGATATCGCGCTGGTCTTCTGCATCGAGGCCGAGCAGCGCATCGGTGATGGGGCCGTTGACCGAATCGACCGCCTTCAACACGCCCTTGCCCAAATAGCGGGACTTGTCCCCGTCGCGCAGTTCAACCGCTTCATGTGCGCCGGTCGAGGCACCAGAAGGTACAGCGGCGCGTCCAAAGCTGCCATCTTCGAGCAGGATATCGACTTCAACGGTCGGATTCCCCCTGCTGTCGAGGATCTCGCGGCCATGAATGTCGATGATGGCGGTCATTGCATACTCCGTCTGGAAGTCAGTGTTGTAAATTGATAAAACACCCCCATGTCAGGGCTATGCGGCCTCCTATGCCGGGGATGATGCCGGCGCAAGCCGCGTTCGAATTTTATCAGGGCCAGCTACTCACACTGGCCCGAAAATCGCGAGGATATTCCTCGCCAAGGCAAGGAAAAGGGTAGAAATATGGCTCGCAAGACCACCAAATCGAAAACTACCAAGGCAGAGGCAGAAGCTGCCACCAGCACATCCGAAGCCAAGTCGCGCTTCAATGCCGCGTTGGAAGAGGCCAAAGCAGGCGCTGTGGCCCTGAAAGACGAAGCACGTGAAAAGGCCACGTCCTATGCCGGAGATGCCCGAGCCGTGGGCGAAGACTGGGCCGGCGATGCCAAGGTCAAGGCCGGCGAACTGGCCACTCAGGGAAAGAACAAGGCTGGCGAAGCGCTCGGCAACCTTAGCCGCGTTGTGGACGATAACGCCGCCTCGATCGATGAGAAGTTTGGGCAGAAATATGGCGATTACGCGCGCAGCGCGTCGCGTTCCATGCAGAACACTGCTAACACGCTGCAGGAAAAGAGCGTGGAGGAACTCGGTGAGAATGCGCGCGAATATGTTCGCAACAATCCCGGCAAGTCGCTGGGCATTGCAGCCCTTGCGGGCTTCCTGCTCTCACGCCTGTTCCGCAGGTAAGCCGTCTTGAACCTGGAGCGGGAAGAAACACCCGTTACCGAAACCGAGTCATCGGGTGCAGCAGACGCGCCCGGAGCACAGCGCTCGCTGGTTGATGATATCGAGGATCTGGTCAACGACGCGCGGACCTATTTCGATGCCGAACTGACCTATCAGAAGACGCGCGCGAGCTTTGTCGGCGCCTGCATCAAGCGGGCGATCAGCATGGGGCTGGCCGCGCTGTTGGTGGCTACATTTGCCGTCATCGGCTTAACGATAGGCCTGATTATTGCTCTCACGCCACATCTCACCGCCTGGGGCGCTACGGCAGTTGTCGTGGGTGTCATGCTGCTGGGCGCATTTCTTCTGGTGCGTGGTGCCGCCAGTGCCTGGAAGCAGATGATGGCGGCCATCCAGGAGGATTCCGAAGAGGAAGGCTGATCGATGTCGCCGCTCAAAAAACGTCTTGCCGAAGATCGCGCCATGCGTGATGCCGCGCGCGCCCTTGTCGAGACCGATATTGCGATCGTCAAAGGCGAGAACGATGAGCGCGGTATGGCAGGTCGCCTG
>ENA-ORCV01001013-ORCV01001013.1-marine-metagenome-genome-assembly--contig:-NODE-1013-length-11418-cov-2.785821_pt1 | contig 11418 bp, 14 predicted proteins | sample MGYA00237779_ERZ508509 | MGnify/ENA primary metagenome ERZ508509 (study PRJEB26180, sample SAMN06268772) | marine metagenome | isolation source: Bioluminescent Bay, La Paraguera, Puerto Rico | place... | reverse complement strand
GCATCTATCAAACGGTGATGCGGAAGATGAAATCGACAACACCGATCTGTTGTTGTTTTCACCAAATGCGGCCGTTCAACATGCGGTGCCTTTGGCGTTGGTCAATCGCCTTGAAACGGTTTCGCTCGATCAGCTTGAAGAGATTGATCAGCGGTTTGTGTTGCAATATCGCGACGAACTGATGCCGGTTCAGTTTATGTGCGACGTGCCAACAGACCGAGCCAAGCGTTTTTCCATGTTGGTTTTTGACGATGCCGGACGCCAGATGGGCTTGGTGGTTGAAAAGGTGCTTGACATCATCGCGGACAAGTTGGAAATCGATCCGTCTGCGTCACGTCCTGGATATTTGGGTACGTCAATTTTGAATGGACGCGCGACAGAAATATTGGACATCAGCCACTTCATGTCGCAAGCGCATCCGCAATGGTTGGAGCGGCAGCGCGATTATCAGGCCAAGCGCCGTTTCCGTTTGCTTTACGCCGAGGATAGCCCGTTTTTCCGCAATATGTTGGTGCCGATTTTCAATAGTGCTGGATTTGATGTGACCGTTTGCGAAGATGGCAACGCCGCCTATCACAAGCTCGAACTTGGCAGCACTTATGATCTGATTGTCACGGACATCGAAATGCCGGGCATGGACGGTTTCACCTTGGCTGAATCCGTCGCGCATTTGCCAAACGCGGCGCAAACACCAATTATTGCGCTTTCCGCATATGATGGTGACCAAGCGCAAGATCGTGCACGTGAAGTGGGACTATTTGATTTTGTGTCCAAATCCAACCGCACGCACCTCACTGACGCCGTTTCCCGCGCAATTGGCCAGCGGGCATTGGAGGCAGCATGAGCGAGCAAATCACCCACGCGGCTGACATTCAAGTTGTTACCCTGAAGGTAGGGGGGCAACTATTTGCCATTGATCTGTCGGTGGTTGACGACGTGTTTAAGCCTGAACGGTTTACGAAAATTCCGGCGGCGCGGGCAGAAATTGCAGGCATCCTCAATCTGCGTGGCCGGATCATTGTGGCCATTCACACAGATCGGCTTCTGGGCCTCAGTAGCGGCAAAATGGATGTTGTTGGCCGTCAGATGGTGAATATCAAATATTTAAACGAATCTTATGGACTTTTGGCCGATAGTGTTGGTGATGTGATGTCGCTTAACGGCGCTGACATCAATCCAAACCCGATCAATCTTGATGGGAACTTGGCAAAATATTCGCAAGGCATCCTGCGGTTCGATGATGAATTGATGGTTGTTTTAAAAGCGGAAGAGATGATTGCACAAGTTCTTGAACAAGATGCAGCTTAACATGCCGAACTGGCGTTTTTTGAAGGAGTTATTGCGATGAAAACCTGTCTTGTTGTTGACGACAGCAGTGTTATTCGCAAGGTCGCGCGACGTATCATCGAGGAAATCGGCTATGACGTCGATGAGGCTGAAGATGGTCGCGAAGCTTTTGAAAAATGCACCAAAAACATGCCCGATACGATCTTTGTTGATTGGAATATGCCGGTCATGTCTGGTCTCGAGTTCGTCAAAGAGTTGCGGTCCTATGTTGGCGGTGAAAAGCCAAAGATCATTTTTTGCACAACAGAAAACGATGTTGGACATATCGCAATGGCGCTGAAAGCCGGCGCCAACGAATATATGATGAAGCCTTTTGATCGGGAAATCCTAGAGAGTAAATTTCAAGGACTCGACCAAAACTAATTAGGTCGAAAGGAGCGTCCGAATGGTGACGCGATTGGCGGTAGACCGGGATGCCGGTTTAGCGCGGGTAATGCTTGTGGATGATTCCGCGGTAATTCGCGGTATCATGCGGCGCTGGATTGATGCCGAACCGACGATGAAAGTGGTGGCAACCGCTATCAATGGGCAGGAAGCGCTAAAAGAAGCGGCGCGCACGCAGCCCGATATCATTATCCTTGATCTCGAAATGCCAGTGCTTTCAGGCCTTGAGGCATTGCCGCAGCTTTCAAAAACCACCCCAAACGCGAAGATTTTAATCGCTTCAACCTTGTCGACCCGCAACGCTCGGATTTCCTTGCAAGCGATGAACGCTGGCGCGACGGACTATTTGGCCAAGCCTCAGGCTGGTGAAGGACGTGATCAGTTCAAAGCTGAGCTCATTTCAAAACTTGCGGGTTTTGTTGACGCCAAGAGACTTCGGTCAATCGCGCCGAGCAAAATCACACCAACATCTGTGCCAAATGCATGGAACGGCAAGCCGAAGGTTATTGGTATTGGTGCGTCGACGGGTGGACCCCGTGCGCTAACGGATTTGCTGTCAGGATTGAAAGGGCGGCTCTCTCGTATTTCGGTGATGGTGACCCAACATATGCCTCGGCAGTTCACCGAGTTGCTGGGCGAAGACCTAGCAACTTGTGCAGGATTGCAAGGCGGGCAGGCAAAAGACGGGGAGCCGATTTTGCCTGGCCATCTTTATCTTGCGCCAGGCGGCGCGCATATGCGGGCGGTTCAAATCGGGTCGGGCTATTTTGTTGAATTGGATGAAGGGCCGCCGATCAATTTTTGCAAACCCGCAGTCGACCCGATGTTTCAATCGCTGGCGACGCTTTATGGCGAAGATTGCATGGGCATTGTGTTGACCGGCATGGGCAGCGATGGCGCCGTTGGCGCAAAAATGATCCGCGATGAAAATGGGTTTGTGTTGGCGCAAGACGAAGCCTCAAGCGCTGTTTGGGGTATGCCAGGTGCCACGGTGGCTGCCGGGGCTGCACACATTGTTTTGCCCGTACATCGCATGATTGCTGAGATTTCGAAGATGATATTGGCGCGAGGTCTGCAATGAGTTTGATGGCATATGATCGAATTGCACGCTTTGTGGGCGAGCAAAGTGGCATTCAGATCTCGCGGGATAAAGCCTACATGCTGGAAGCGCGACTGCAGCCGATCATAAAGCAATTTGGCTTGTCGAGCTTCGAGGTATTGGCGAACCAGCTGACCGCGCCGAGCGAGGAGCTAAGGCAAGCGGTTGTGGACGCCATGACCACAAATGAAAGCTTTTTCTTTCGCGACCGCACGCCGTTTAAACTCCTTGATGAGGTGATGCTGCCCAAAGTCGCTGAGGAAAAGCGACGTTCCGGGCAAGCATTGCGCATCTGGTGCGCCGCCGCTGCGACAGGGCAGGAGCCCTATTCGTTGGCGATCAGCGTTTTGGAAAATCATCGCGTATTGGCGGGGATCGATGTTCAGATTTTGGCGACGGACATTTCGCACGACGCGCTGCAGATCGCAAAGCGCGGATTGTACAATCAATTTGAAGTGCAACGCGGTTTGAGTGCTGAACGCATGATCACTCATTTTGAACAATGTGACGAAGGTTGGCAGGCCAAGGAAGAACTGCGGGATATGATTGAGTTTAAACCGCTCAACCTCATGCGTCCCTTCACCCATTTGGGCAAATTCGACATTGTGTTTTGTCGAAATGTGCTCATTTATTTTGACGTCGCCACCAAGGCCCGCGTGCTTGAAGGCATATCCCGTCAAATGCATCCACATGGTTATCTGATGCTCGGTGCGGCAGAAACACTGATCGGTGTGAGCGGCAAATTCGCCCCAACAACCGATCATCAAAATCTGTTTCAACCGGTATAGTGTTTATCCCGCTTCCAACCTAATTCTAAGCGCCACATAAATCGCAAGACACACACATAAGGCGCCGGCGAGGATGAAGGGCAGGCGAAGGGCCAATTCTGCGGCCATAAACTGAGACGCGAATGCGACCAGTGCACCACCGGCCATTGCGCCCAATGGCATGGAGCCCCAAGCAAAGAAGCGATAGATGGAGTTTACGCGACCCAAAAGCTCGCCAGGGATGCGGCGTTGGCGCCATGAAACAGTGATGACGTTCCACACCATCGCAGCGACCATTACGCCAAATAGGGCGAGGGCCATCAGGTATGGGTTGTTTGAGACACCAATGGTGGCATAGCCCAGCGCCCAAACGAGGACCGAAACCACGAGGCAACTTTGAATGCCGAACCACTCGATCAGTTTGGAGGCGCCTAAACTGCCCAACACCGCGCCAACGGCGGCAAACGACAAGATCAAGCCATATTGTTCTGGCGCGAGGCCCAGCACATCTTGGGCAAAGAGCACTTGAACGGTCAGTGTGGCGGTCGCCAAGAAGTTTGCAACGCCAAGCGCGATAGCGAGGCGCAGCAAAAGCCGGTCTTGGCGGATATAGCTTATCCCTTCGATCAGCGCGTCTTTAAGGTTTGTGGTTGGCTTTGGTCGTGGCGCGCTGGTGATCAGCCATACAAGGCTTCCCGCCAAAACAAGTGCGGCTATGTCCATGCCAAACGGGATGGCGATGGAGAAACCAATCAAAATACCGGCAAGTGGCGGGCCAACAAATTCGCCTGCAATTTGCTCAACGCTCCACATTTGGCCATTGGCTTTTTCGAGATCCTTCTTGTCTACAATGTCTGGCAAAATGGTTTGCGCGGCATTGTCACGAAACACTTCGGCACTGCCGAGCAAAAATGCCAAGCCCGCCAAAACCCAAATGGAGGCAGGCGATGGATTGCTTAGCGTCAAGGTGAGAATTGCCGCGACAATAGCAGCCCGCACAAAGTCGGCGCTCGCGATGAGCTTTTTGCGGTCTGTTCGGTCAGCCATGACCCCCGCAGGCAGGGCAAAAAAGAGCCAAGGCAACCGATTAAGAGCGGCGACCGCCGCAATCGCAACGGGGTCACGAGTGAGCAATGTGGCGAGCCATGGTAATGCCAGCACCATCATGCCATCGCCGAGATTGGTGAGCGCACCTGATGAGAACAGCAGGCGATAGTTTCTGTTTTTGAAGATTAGAGCGTTTGCGAACAATGCAGTAAGTCCTGTTGGGGAAGAGTATTATCTTGCTTGGGCGGCCAATTGTAAATGCGCCAAACAAAAAAGCCCCGCCAAATCGGCAGGGCTTTTAAAACTGTTCTCGCGATCTAAAGCGTTAGGCGCTTTCAGATAGTTCGTTCTCATCTGGTTCGCGAAGCACATAGCCACGACCCCAAACGGTTTCGATATAGTTCTTACCGCCGGTTGCTGTGGAAAGCTTTTTGCGAAGCTTACAGATAAATACGTCGATGATTTTTAGCTCAGGCTCGTCCATGCCGCCGTAAAGGTGGTTGAGGAACATCTCTTTTGTAAGGGTTGTGCCCTTACGCAACGAGAGCAACTCGAGCATTTGATATTCTTTACCAGTGAGGTGAACGCGCTGACCACCAACTTCAACAGTTTTGGTGTCGAGGTTCACTGACAAATCACCAGTGTTAATGACTGATTGGGCGTGACCTTTTGAGCGACGAACCACCGCGTGGATACGTGCAACCAACTCATCCTTATGGAATGGTTTGGTCATATAGTCGTCTGCGCCAAAGCCCAGGCCGCGAACCTTATCTTCAATGCCTGCAAGGCCTGAAAGGATAAGGATTGGGGTTTGAACTTTTGCTACCCGCAGGGTGCGCAGCACTTCATAGCCGCTCATATCCGGTAGGTTCAAATCCAACAAAATTATATCGTAATCGTAAAGTTTACCCAGATCTACGCCTTCTTCGCCTAGATCGGTTGTATACACATTGAAACTCTCAGATTTGAGCATCAGCTCAATACTCTGCGCGGTGGCGCTATCATCCTCAATTAGGAGTACCCGCATCTCGTTCCCCTTGTCTTCGTTCCGTCATGGAACCAAATCGGTGCCGCTGCCAGTAGCGCACCCGTTAATGAATCCTACTGGATATGAATCAACCCTAGTGAGAAATAGTTAACAAAGTTTAATTCGGTTCTGCAATATGCACTGAACAAGTTTCTTCAATTATGCTAAGATATTGATATGTATGATAAAAAAGAAGGTTATCAACTTAATAATTTAGTTTAAGAAAGCCTTATAACCGACTCTTTCGACTCAGTGAATTGCAGCTATATGACAGGGGAGAGATCTAAGCGCGGGAGAAAATTTTTTTTCGCTTGAACTGCGAAATTAGTGCCATTCGGTAAAGGAATCGTTAGCATTAACCGAATCAAAAGGATTGGCGGCAAATTGGAATCTTTGATCGCAGACATTGAGGCTATGGACACTGTTGAGGTGTTTGGCCGGGTGAAAACCGTACAAGGATTGCTTGTAGAGGTGATCGGCCCGGTGCGCGAATTGCGCGTTGGTGGCCGGGTGGTGATTGAAACGCGTCTTGGCAGTCACTTGATGTGCGAGATTGTCGGCTTCGAAAACGATCATGCGCTTTGTCTGCCGTTTGGCCCGCTTGAAGGGGTGCGACTTGGCTGCAAGGCGATTTTTTACTCCCATGGCGGTACGGCTCAACCTTCCAATGATTGGCTTGGCCGTGTAATCAACGCAAATGGCGAGCCCATCGATGGTGGTCCGCCGCTTCTTAAAGGCACAGCGCATTATCCGTTGCGCGCTTCGCCTCCGGCAGCCCACGATCGGGCGCGGGTTGGTCCGCCAATTGATTTGGGCGTTAAGGTCCTCAATACATTCACCACCTGCTGTGACGGGCAACGGATGGGTATTTTTGCCGGTTCCGGTGTTGGTAAATCGGTTTTGATGTCCATGCTTGCGCGCAATACCGGGGTGGATGTGGCGGTGATCGGCTTGATTGGTGAGCGTGGCCGCGAGGTGCAAGAATTTATCGAGGATAATTTGGGCGAAGAGGGACTTCGGCGCTCCATTATCGTGGTGGCGACTTCGGATGAACCTGCGCTGATGCGCCGACAAGCCGCCTATATGACCCTCACGCTCTCCGAGTTTTTCCGTGATCAGGGCAAGCGTGTGCTTTGTATGATGGACAGTTTGACCCGTTTTGCGATGGCGCAGCGCGAAATTGGCCTGGCAACCGGGGAGCCGCCAACGGCCAAAGGTTATCCACCGACAGTGTTTACTGAATTGCCGCGTTTGCTCGAAAGGGCAGGACCTGGATTAAAAAAGTCTGGATCTGTTACCGGACTTTTTACTGTTTTAGTGGAAGGTGATGATCATAATGAGCCAATCGCTGATGCTGTTCGCGGTATTTTGGATGGGCACATTGTAATGGAAAGGGCAATCGCTGAGCGGGGCAGGTACCCGGCGGTGAATGTCTTAAGGTCCATTTCGCGTACCATGCCGGGGTGTGTTCCAGTTGAACATCGGCCGGTTTTGTTAAAGGCACGCGAATATATGTCAGTGTTTGCTGACATGGAGGAACTGATCCGCTTGGGGGCCTATCGGTCTGGATCAGATCCAAAAGTGGACACGGCCATTTCCATTGCGCCGCAATTGGACGCGTTTTTGTCTCAATTGCAGGAGGAGCGGATTACTCTTGATGAGGGTTATCGTCAGCTCGCCGAAATTGTCGCCAGTGTAGAAGGCGGCGGAAATGACGACTTGGTTGGGTAAGGAGTACAAGTCATGAAATCACGGAATGAGTCTCTCATCCGCTTGAGAAAGTTTACGGTCGACGAGAAACGTCGCGCGGTAACACAAATTGAAATGATGGTTGCTGACTTTGAGCGCATGGCGGCAGAGTTGGACCAGCAGATCGAAATCGAACATCAAAAAACTGGCATCACTGATGTGGCGCACTTTGCATATTCAACATTTGCAAAAGCTGCCGCGACACGTCGTGATAATCTCAATGCCTCAGCCGATGAAATGCGCGGCAAGTTAGAAGCAGCGCAAGACGAATTGGCAGAAGCTGTTGAAGAGCTGAAAAAGATTGAGCTTCTCGATGCCCGCGAAAATGCGCGTGAGCAAGCAGAAGAAGCAAAACGTGAACAAGCGGAAATGGATGAAATTGCGTTGATGCGCCGCCACCGCGGCTAATCAAAACGCAAACACCAAACGCTTTTTCAAAAGCTTACCCAAGTGTTTTCAGGTTGCACGCCTTTGTTGGCGTGTGACCTTTTTGGGTTTGTGTTGCCAAAATGGGTATGTAAGAAATAGTCGTGAATGCTTGCTGAGATCTGGCGGCACTCGACCAATTCGTGGACTTAGATTCTTAAAGGATAAGAAGTGAAATCTTTTACGCTTGCCGTGGCTCTTTTTGCAGGGCTCGGTGTTACACCTATTTATGCAGATTCAAAATCGGCCGACTATATTGTCAGCCAGACGGTTACAAAAGAAATGTTTGAAGGGGCGATAACCGCGCAACGGTCGGTGCTGATTAGCGCCATCCAACATGATTTTCAGAAGAACAATATTACACTTCCCGACCCTGAACGTTTCTTCGATCTCTTCCTCGCTGAGTTCATTGATGAGTTTACCGAATCCATGCGGGCGCAGAGTGCTGAGATTTACCTTCAAAACTTCACCAGTGAGCAGCTTGTCGATATTGCCACGTTTTTTAAGTCTGATGCGGGACAAGCCTATATTGCCGCGACGCCAACCCTGATGCTTGAAGGTGCGCGGATGGGGCAAAAGGCTGGACAAAAAGCGGGTCAGAATGCTGGTAAGCGGTTGGCGAAGCGCATCAAAGAAGAGAATTTGATCGTTTTCGAGGACAAGAATATGCTCGATAAACTCTTGGACTTGCTGAAGTAGACATTAAGCTGGTTGGCTTACACAATTGATGCCCACCCGATTGATCATTTCGCATTAAAACAGGCTGCTATCTGAGGAGCGTGAGTATGCGCATCAATGACCAAATCACCATCGCGGATTGGGAGCTTTCAGAGCAATTTGTGCGCGCATCGGGGCCGGGTGGGCAAAATGTCAACAAGGTGAGCACGGCTGTCGAATTGCGGTTTGAAGCTGAACGGTCGCCGAACTTGCCTGACCCCGTGAAGCGCCGCTTGAAGCGATTGGCTGGGCAGCGCTGGACCAAGGACGGTGCGATCGTGATCTTCGTACAAGAAACGCGGTCTCAGGTCCGAAATCGCGAGATCGCGCGTGAGCGCTTGGCGGCGCTCATTCAAAAAGCGACGGAAAAGCCAAAATTTCGTGTTGCGACCAAGCCGACGCGTGGATCAGTCAAACGGCGCCTCGCCGCGAAGAAGGAACGCGGCGAAGTGAAAAAATTACGTGGCAAAGTGATTGAATGAGGGCGCTTTATAGCGCCCGCATACGGTTGTTTCTGGCGTTGTGTTCAACTTCGGCAAGGCCAAGAATTTCCATCACGGGTGGGATATAATTGCCAAAGCGCCCACGAAGTCCTTTCTTAAAGCCGTACCAACCGCCTACGGGGTTTTCTGGTGAGCGGCCCCATGCCTCAACCGTGCCTTCTTTTGCGGGTTTTTGTTCATCCGCATTGCCGAGCGGCATCCAGTCGCCATGGGCTTTGAGCATAGCATGTAGATCATCAAGGCATTGAAGGTGATAGCGCAATTGGGTTGCGCCTACCTGCACAACCAAAGCTGGCGGTTCAGCTTCCGGCGCGCGATAGGCTTCAAACTCCGACTTGCCCGGCGGAGTTTTCAAAATCCAAGGGTTGGCTTCGGTACCTGCGCCTTTTACGATGATGCTCATTTTTCTAGGTCTCCTTGTTGCTGTGCAATTTATGCGTTTTCGACGCGGGATTTAAGCCCCGTAACGAACTTTTCGAATGACGGGTTGAGGTCAGGCATAGACCCCCAAATCAGAGGCAGCATCGCGCCCGTAAACTCTTCACGCATTTTGAAATGAGTCTTGTCGCCTTGTGGCGTTAGAGTGAAAGTTCGCACGCCTTTAAACAGACCAAAGGGCATACCAGATGACCAGCGCATACGCTTTTTGGGGGCAAACTCAATCACTTTGATTTTAAAGGTGCGGTCCGGCGCTGCTTCTGCTTGCAATTGGATTTTGCCATTTGGCGCGATGGCGCCTTTTAGGGAAGTAATGCCCGATGGCCATTGTGTGAGGCCATCGATATCGGTGATTTCCCGCCAGATGGTCTCGGGTTTTGCGTTGATGGTGATCTCTGCTTCAAAATATTTCATTGCTACCTCGGTTTGATTGCTCTTGAATGTTTGGCCACGATAAGGCAGCTTATATGTCATCTTTTGTCATATATGGATTGACCCAAAATGCGGGCGTCGAGGCTTCTTAAGATATTGTTGTTGCTGCAAAATCGCGGAAAACAAACTGCGCAGCAATTGGCAAAAGAATTGGAAGTTTCACCTAGAACCATCATGCGAGACGTGGATGCGCTCAACGAAGCGGGAGTGCCGGTTGTCAGCCAGCGCGGTAATGTGGGTGGGCTGGAACTGGGGTTTGGCTATCGCACCCGTTTGACGGGATTGGATGACGATCAAATCACCGCGCTCGATTTGATGTTGGCTTATGGACGCGAAGGCCCGGCGCTGTTTGGACTGGAGGAAGCGGGCGAAGCCGTGCGGCTAAAGCTGCGAGAATCCATTCCATCGCGCCAACGCGAAAATGCGCCTCAGATTGATGATGTGATGACCGTTCAACGAACGGCTTTGCTCGCTTCAAGCGACGAAGCGCAGTTGGTCAGTGCCTTCGCGGATGCGATCCGGCACAAAAAATCTGTGCGGCTGAAACTCAAAAGCGATCAAAAGCTCGGGCGCAAAGTGTTTTGGCCGGAGCATGTAAGCTACGAGGCAACGGAATGGTTTGTCCGGTTGCGTCCACACAACGGTCCAGTTCAAACCGTTTCGCTCGCGCAAATTGATATTGTGCATATCCATGCCTCCGCGTGAATTTAGCCTTACGTTTTGATAGCTCGTAGCACTTGGCGCAGATATTTTGCAGCCGAGCGATAGTGGCTAGGGCCGGCTGCTTCTGACCAACGGCCGGACGTCCAATCATTGTTGGCACCTTTCATGGGAGCGCCGTAGAGTTCTTCATCGCTGCGCGCTTGCATCCAATTGTGCAGCTCTTCAGCTTTGTTCGCCAGAAGCGATTTCACATCTTCCCACGATAAATTGCTTTGCTTTTCACGAAGATCGGCGTTGTAGCGCTTCAGATCGTTCCACTTATATCCTTCAGCGGGAAAATAGACTTGTTTGCCTGCCTGTCCATCATTGTACCAGCCAAGGAACAATTCAATCCAATGGGCCCGATGGCCAATCGTGTCTTTGATTGTTGCTTCATCGACCAATATCAGCGCGGTTTTTTCGTCGATTTCAGCAATCAGCTTTTGCAATTTTGCATATTCTTTTTCAGTAACGGCAAGTAGATCGTTTTTGTTGGTTGCGGCCGGCATCGTCAATCTCCCTTAAAAAATGTCTCCTTTTGTAAAAAGCCTAGCGCCAGTGGCGCTAAGCTGCGCTGATGTGGGTCAATTGTTATGCTGACTGAGGGCGACAACTACTCCAGATAGGGCGACGCCCCCGGATACTTTGCCATTGCGGTTTTGTGCTTTTTGAAACCAAGTGCGTCATAAAACTCAACCGCTTCGAACGAAGAGGTCAGCCCAGTCAAGAGCTTCTCGTCGTGTAGCAGGTGCTCCATTATGCTTCTGCCGATATTTTGGC
>ENA-ORCV01001011-ORCV01001011.1-marine-metagenome-genome-assembly--contig:-NODE-1011-length-11430-cov-2.013829_pt1 | contig 11430 bp, 10 predicted proteins | sample MGYA00237779_ERZ508509 | MGnify/ENA primary metagenome ERZ508509 (study PRJEB26180, sample SAMN06268772) | marine metagenome | isolation source: Bioluminescent Bay, La Paraguera, Puerto Rico | place... | reverse complement strand
GCGCGGCAGGGGCACGATCATCTTCACCGGTGCCACCGCCAGCGTGCGCGGCGGCGCCGGGTTCGCGTCGTTCGCGGGGGCCAAGCATGCCCTGCGGGCGCTGGCGCAATCGATGGCGCGGGAGCTCGGCCCCGAGGGCATTCATGTCGCGCATGTCGTCGTCGACGGCATGATCGATTCCGAGGCGGTTCGCGAACGGTTCCCGGAAGAGGTCGCGGCCAAGACCGAAGACGGCATGATGGACCCCGAACACATTGCCGAGGCCTACTGGGCGCTGCATGCCCAGCCGCGCGATGCCTGGACGTTCGAGCTGGACCTCCGGCCGTACGCGGAGCGTTGGTAAGCGGGCCGTTCCCTACAGGAACGCGGACTTCAGTGCCTTGCCGATGGCCCACGCGATGGCCGCGGCCGCAAGGCCGATCGCGAGCGTCTCGCTGCCCGACCGCACCCAGGTCTGCGTCGACCACTGGCTCTTGATCGAACCGATCCCGAAGAACACCGCCGCCGTCGCGGCGATCGCCGTCTCGAACGCGTAGGGAAAGGAAAACAGGAACGGCAGCAGCGGCGCGAGGCCGCAGAGAAGGAACGCGACGAAGGTGCACGCCGCGGAGGTCAGCGGGTTCTTGACCGACGGCGGCATGCCGTATTCCTCGACCATCATCGTGTCGACCCAGCGGTCCCGGTCCGACGTGATGACGTCGACGATACGGTCGAGGTCGTCGTCCTCGAAGCCCTTGGCGCGGAAGATTTCCCGGATCTCCTGGCGTTCCCCGGCGGGAAGCTGCTCCACCTGCTTTTCCTCGTATTCCCGGTGGCGGTGATAATCGTCGAGGTCCGCCTTGTTCCCGCTGTAGTTGCTGGCCGCCATCGAGAACCCGTCGGCCAGGATGTTGGCGGCGCCGAGGATCAGGATCACCCGCGTCGACAGCTCGGCGCCGACCACGCCCGCGACGATGGCGAAGGTGGTGATCGCCCCGTCGATCCCGCCATAGACCCAGTCGCTCAGGTAAGAGGCGCGCGGCCCCTGCGCGATGCGCTCGCGGATGGCCTTGGGGTGGTGGGAATGTTCCATTGGGCCGCTCCTCAGTCGGGAAACCGGGGTTCGTTGACGCGCGATCGTCCCAAGTCAGTTGCGCCGGATCATGATCGCGGCGCGGCCCGTCACCAGGCCTGCCTCGACGCGCTCATGCAGGGCGTCGGCGCCGGCCATGTCAGCCGTTTCGGTCACCAGTGGCCAGACGTCGCCGCGCCCGCAGAGCTCCAGGGACTCGATCACTTCCTGTTTGGTGGCGTAGCGGCTGCCCATCAGGACGAGCTCCTTTTCGAGCATCTGGTGCGCATGCGCCTCGAACACGTGCCCCGAACCGCCGAGCGTCACCATGCGGCCGCCGCGCCCCAGCGCCTTCACGCCAGTCTCCAGCGTCTCCTTCGACGACACGAAATCGATGGCGACGTCGACGCCGCCGCCGGTCGCGTCCTTCAGCGCCTCAACGGCGTCGCCCGCGCGCGGGTCGATGCAGATGTCCGCACCGGCGTCGCGGCAGGCGTCGAACTTGTCGGCGGCGATGTCGACGGCGATCACCTTCGCGTGCGCCCACTTCGCCAGCATCAGCATGTGGATGCCGAGCCCGCCGCCCGCGCCGAACACGGCGACCGTCTCGCCCGCCTTTATGCCGGCGTGCCGCACCACCTTAACCGGGGTGGCGATGGCGTCGGTGATGACGCCGATCTCCGCCGGGTGCGCCTTCCCGTCGAGGCTTTCGGGCAGGCGGATGAAGTTCTCCGCCGGCAGCTTCATGTACTCGGCATAGCCGCCGTCGCAGGCGCGTCCGACATAGCCGCCGAAATTCTCGCACAGCGTCTCGCGGTCGGTACGGCACCACTTGCAGTGCCCGCAGGTCAGGTAGAAATAGGCGGTCACCGGATCGCCGACCTTCAGGTGAGTCACGCCGGGACCGATCTCCTCCACGATGCCGGTGATCTCGTGGCCGATGATGCGCGGGAAGTCCACCGGCGCGCGGCCGGCCTTCACGTGTTGGATCGTCAGGCCCGCGCCGCAGGCGACGACGCCGACGACGGCCTCGCCCGGACCGGCGACGGGATCCGGCACGTCCTCCAGCGAGAACGCGCCCGGTTGGTGCAGGACCAGCGCCTTCATGCCGCGCACCCGACCTCGAGGACGACCGCCATCGAGCTGTCGCCCGCCGCACAGCCGTTGAACAGGCCGTAGCCGCCGCCGCGGATGGCGAGCTCCTCGATCAGCTCGCAGATCGCGCGCAGGCCGGTCGGACCCTGCGGGTGGCCCCAGATCAGCGAACAGCCGTAATTGTTCATGCGCGTGACGTCGAACCCGGTCTCGCGGCAGAACACGATGTCGTTCACCGCGAACGGGTTGTGGGTCTTCACGGCGACGATGTCGTCGAGCGAGATGCCCGCGTCGTCCAGCGCGCGCTGCGATGCGGGGACGGGGGCGTGCGGCATGTATCCCTTTTCCGTCCGCGCCTGGCCGAACCCGGCGATGCGCACGGTGATGTCCGGGTCGGCCGACATCTCGCGCGCCTTGTCCTTCGTGGTCACGATCATGCCGGTATTCCCATCCGCGGGATGCGTCTGGCTGCCGAACGTCACGGTGCCGTCGGCAAGCACGGGCTTCAGCGTGTCCAGCCCGTCGCGCGTCGTCTCGAACACGCCCTCGTCGCCGCCCATCGTCGCGACCGTCTTGCGGAAGCGTGCGTCCGGCACCTCGAAGGGCAGGCGCATGAACAGCCGGTGGAACGCGTGGTCGTCCGCCAGCGCGTCCGTGTACTGATCGTAGCGCATGGCGACGACGTCGTGCTGTTCCTCCGTCGTGATCTGCCAGCGGCGGGCGACGTTTTCGGCCGTCTCCACCATCGCGTTGCCCGCGTAAGGGTCGTGGCCGAAATTGTCGAGGACCCAGTTCTCGCTGGTGCCGGTGCCGCCGGGGCCCTTCGGGTTGGGGTAATAGACGTTGGGCCCGTTCGACGTGCGGTCCGCCGTGACCAGCAGTGCGCTGTCCGCCGTGCCGTCCGCGATCTCCTGCGCCGCGGTCTGAAGGCAGCGGGCGGACGTCGCGCAGGCCTGCGACACGGTGGGGCCGGTCAGCCGGTCGTCGCCCATCATGCCGGTCAGCCACGGCGCGCCGAAGAAGGAATGGTGCTGCGGGATGGTTATCCCGAGGATCGCGGTGTCGAACGATGCGGCGTCGATCTCGCGCCGGTCGAGCTCGTCCTTCGCGACCCGGGCGGCGAACTCGACCGCGTTGAGGTGGCTCAGCGCGCCCTGCCACTTGGCGAACGGCGTCGACCAGTAGGCCCCGTAGGGAATGTAGGCGTCGGTCATGTCGGGATCGTCCCCATCGGTGTGTCGTTTTGCCGAGATTGGCGTGGGGGCGGGGACGGGTCAAGCGATGGCGGCAAGCCATGGCGCGGCATGCCGTTGCGGCCGTGTCCCATGCACGGGGCTGCATTGTCACCCGCCGGACCGGACACTAGTCTTTTTCGAAAGACCGCCACGGACGAGCATCAGGGAAGAAAAGATGGCGAGCATCACAGAGAGCGAAAGCCGCGCCCGGTTTCTGCCCGGCGACCGGTTCGACGCCGTCGTGGTCGGCGCGGGGTTTGCCGGCCTCTACATGCTGCACCGGCTGCGCGGCGCGGGCTTCAGCGCGCGCGTGTTCGAGGCCGCCCCGACGGTCGGCGGCACCTGGTACTGGAACCGCTATCCCGGCGCGCGCTGCGACATCGAGAGCATGCAGTACTCCTACCAGTTCTCCGAGGAGCTGCAGCAGGACTGGGAATGGACGGAACGGTTCGCCTCCCAGCCCGAAATCCTCGCCTATATCGAGCACGTCGCGGAGCGGTTCGACCTGAAGCGCGATATCCAGTTCGACACCCGCGTCGACGGCGCGACGTTCGACGAAGAGAACGACGAATGGGTCGTCCGGACCGATGCCGGCCAGACCGTCCGCGCGCGGTATCTGATCCTCGGCACCGGCTGCCTGTCGGCGACGAACACGCCGCACTTCGAAGGCTACGGGGATTTCCGGGGCGCCATCTACCATACCGGCAACTGGCCGCAGGACGGCGTGGACTTCACGGGGAAGCGCGTCGGCGTCATCGGCACCGGCTCCTCGGCCGTGCAGGCGGTGCCGTTGATCGCGGAGGAGGCGGCGCATCTCTACGTCTTCCAGCGCACGCCGAACTTCGTCGTCCCGGCGCAGAACCGCCCGCTCGACCCGGACGAGGTCGCGTCGTTGAAGGCCGATTACAGGGGCTTCCGCGACCGCGCGAAACAGCGCCCGACGGCCTTCCTGTTCCCGTTCCACACGGATTCCGCGCTTGAGGTGTCCGACGAAGAACGCAAGGCGCGGTTCGAGGCGCAGTGGAAGATCGGCGGCCTGCCGTTCCTCGGCGCGTTCGGCGACCTGCTTACCAGCGAAGAGTCGAACCGGACCATCGCCGAGTTCTGGCGCGGCAAGATCCGCGAGATCGTCAAAGACCCTGCGGTCGCCGACCTGCTGACGCCCGATCCGGACGATATCTTCGGCTGCAAGCGGCTGTGCGCCGGCACCGATTACTATGAAACATACAACCGGCCCAACGTCACGCTGGTCGACGTCAGCGGGACGGGGATCGAGCGTTTCACGCCGGCCGGTCTGCGTGCGGCGGGGCAGGATTTCGACCTCGACGCCATCGTCTGCGCCACCGGGTTCGACGCGATGACCGGCAGCCTGACGCGGATGAACATCGTCGGGAAGAGCGGCCTGACCATTTCCGACAAATGGGCGGGCGGCGCGCGCAACTATATCGGCGTCTCCATCGCCGGGTTCCCGAACATGTTCAACATGGCGGGTCCCGGCAGCCCGTCGGTCCTCGCGACCATGGTCACCTGCATCGAACAGCACGGCGACTGGATCGCCGACTGCATGGACTGGATGCGCGAAAACGGCAGGACCCGCATCGAGGCGACGGAACAGGCGGAGACCGCCTGGGTGAACGAGGTCAACGCGGCGGCCAGCGGCTCGCTGCGCTCGACCTGCAATTCCTGGTATGTCGGCTCGAACATCCCCGGCAAGGCGCATGTGTTCATGCCCTATATCGGCGGCTTCCCGAAATACGTGGAAAAGTGCGAGGCCGTCGCCGCGAACGGCTACGAGGGATTCGAGACCCGCTCCTGACGGGTGCCTAGTCCGCTTCCGAGCCCTGCGCCTTCGTCGACCAGATGACGCCGAGGAACAGCGCCTTCGCCTTCGGAAGGAACGCCAGCGACATCGCGAGTGCGAGCAGCGGCCAGAACGTCATCGAGAACCAGTAGGGCAGGACGTCCTCGCGCTCGACCATCAGGACGACCGGTATGAGAACGTGGCCCACCACCAGGATCGTCAGCCACGGCGCGGCGTCATCGGACCGGATATGGCCGAACGCCTCGTCGCATTCCGGACAGGACTGCACCTGCTTCAGGAACGACGCGAACAGGCGGCCCTGGCCGCAATTGGGGCAGCGCCCGGACAGCGCACGGCCGACGGCCGTGCCGAGCGTGGGGCGGGGGCGATAGGGCATGGACGGGTACTCCTGATGACGGCGCGCACCATACCCGTCCGGGGCTAAGAAAGCGTTGCGGCATTTTGGCTCGGCTTCCTGCGACCGGCAGCCCGGTCCCGGATCCGCAATTTTCCGGTTGCCGGCCCACACAGGCGGCTTATGTCAGGGGCACAATCCTGTCGTCCGGTTCGGAGGAAGACCCATTCGATACATGGCGCTGCAAGACCGACTGAGCACTGGCGGGGTCGCCATTCTCGACGGCGGAACGGGCACCGAACTGGAGCGCCGAGGGGTTTCGATGAGCCCCGATGCCTGGTGCGGACTGGCGGCGCTGGAGAATGCCGATGTCCTCGAAGGCGTGCACCGCGACTTTATCCGGGCCGGCGCGGATATCGTCACGGCGAATACCTATGCGTCCTCGCGCCTGATGCTGGCGCCTGCGGGGGTCGGGGATCGTTTCGGGGAAATCAACACCGCTGCCGTCGCCGCTGCTCACCGGGCGCGAAAGGCAAGCGGACGGGACGACGTGCTTGTTGCGGGTTCGCTATCTCATATGTGCCCGATCATTGCCGGCACCGGCACCCCCGATGCCGGACGCGCGCCGTCCGAGACGGAAATGGCCGACGCCTTCGGGGAGCTCGCCGCGCTGTTGCACCGGGAAGGGTGCGACCTGATCCTGCTGGAGATGATGTATTATCCGGCGCGTATCCGCCTCGCCCTCGAAGCTGCCGTGGCGACGGGCCTGCCCGTATGGGTCGGCTTTTCCGCGCGCCGCGCCGCGGGCGGCCGGGTGCTGAGTTATGCCCCCGAAGAAGATATCCCGTTCGCCGACATGGTCCGCGTCCTCGACGACTTCGAGGTTGCCGCGGCCGGCGTCATGCATAGCCCGGCGGATCTGATCGGCGGGGCCGATGACATTCTCAGAAAATCCTTCAGCGGCCTGCGCATGGCCTACCCGGATTCCGGATACTTCCGGATGCCCCACTGGGCGTTCGAAGACATTATCCCGCCCGCCCGTCTGGCGGACTTTGCGGCCGGATGGGTCGAAAACGGCGTCCGCATCGTCGGCGGATGCTGCGGTCTTTCGCCCGAGCACATCGCCGCCCTGAGCGGGCTTAAACGATGATCCTTTCGCCCGGCCGTCTCAGCCCGCGAGCTGCTGGACGAGGTCCTTGATCGCCGCGTTGACCTCCGGCGCGTGGTGGCGCGCCTTCTTTCCGCTCGGCGGCAGGTCTTCTTCGTAGAAGAAGTCGGGCAGTTCGTCGTCCTTCTCCGTGAAGCCGGCCTGCTTGTTGAACTCCCACTCGTCGCGCAACGTCTCCAGGCCGAGGCGGCGGAAGAACCCGGGATCGAGGTCGGTGCCGTGCGCCGTGTTGAGCGCATCGACGATGAAGTCCGTGTGGGTGTTGGTGATCGACCGGCCGAACAGGCACAGCCCGATCGAATCCGCCGTCGCACACAGCACCTGGATGTCGAGGCTCGCCTCGGTCAGCTCCTCGGTCGTCTTGCCGTCGCATTCGAAGCCGGGGATGTTGCCGGCCGTGTGGTCGGCGCCCTGGGCGGTGACCATCATGGAAATGCCCGTGACCTCAATCACGCGCGGGTCGTAGGCGCTGATGCCCTGCTTCTTGATGACCGGCACGCGCGCGACGCCGTAATGCTCCCCGACGCGGGCCGTGCCCTGGGCAAGGATCTTGCCGCGCTCCGTGCCCCTGCGCATGTCTTCCAGTGCCGCGGCCATGAATTCGTGATCGCCGAACTCGCCTTCGCCCGCTTCCATCAGCACGCCGAGGGTCGCACCCAGCTCGATCGTGTCGATGCCGAGATCGTTGGCGATCTCGTTCAGGTAGGCGACATGGTCGGGATCCTCGAGGCCGCAGTTCGTGCCGACGAGGCCGAGGGTCTCGTATTCCATCGGCGAGACCAGTTCCTTGCCGTCCTTGTCGACATAGACGTTGCTGCACCGGATCATGCAGCCCGGCATGCAGGCATGCGTCGTCTCGCCGCCGCGCTCGAGGTTGGTTTCGCGGATGTAGTCGCCGCCGAGCCGGAACGGCCCGTCCTTGGCCTCCGTCTGCGTGCCGGCCGAGAAATTGCGCGTCGGCAGGCCGCCGACGGTGTTGGTGAAATCACCCACCATGGCGGTGCCGAGATCGCGGAACGCCTGGATCGCGGCATCCCCGTCCAGCATCTTGTTGTATTCGCGGACCGAGCCCATCAGCGCCTTGCGGTCGTGGAAGTCGGGCATCTTGTCCTTGTCCACGACGATGGCCTTGACCTTCTTCGAGCCCATCACGGCGCCGACGCCGCCGCGCGCCGCGATGCGGCTCGGCCGGCCCTCGACGTCGGTGAAGCTGATCCCGGCATTGAGGCCGAGATACTCGCCGACCGGCCCGCAGATGCCGAGGCTCACCTTCTCACCGTACTTCTCGAACAGCTTCTCGGCGGTCTCGAACGTTCCCTGACCGAGATAGGGCGAGGCGTCCTCGAACGTGATGTCGCCGTCCTTCGGGATGTGGATGACCACCCAGTCGTCCGACTGTCCGTATAGGTTGAAGCCCGCGATGCCGAGCTGGCCGAGGGCGAAGGCGAACGTGCCGCCGGAATTGGCTTCCTTGACGCCGCCGGTCAGCGGGCTCTTGCAGCCGATGCTCAGCCGGTTGGCGTTCGAGAAGTTGGAGCCGGCGGACGGCCCGGCCGAGAAGATCAGCGGATTCTCGGGCCCCAGCGGGTCGACCGTCGCCGCGCCGCAGTCCAGCAGCGTCCGCGCGATCAGGTGCCGCCCGGCGCGGACGATCTCCTCACCGTGCAGTTCCTTGGTGTCGACCGAGCGGTCGTTGAGATCGATATGAAAATACCTGCGCATGACCCGATTTCCTTCCTGACCCGTGGGGGGTGATCAGCCTCTCGTTATATCCGGCGGATTATAACGGTCCGGAAGGATTCAGGCTACCGAACGTTGGTGCCGCCGGTGACCTTCTCCAGCGCCTTTTCGAGGTTGGCCACGCTGCGCTCGACGTTGTGCAGCTTGTCGAGACCGAACAGGCCGACGCGGAAGGTGCGGAAATCCTCGGGCTCGTCGCACATCAGCGGCACGCCCGCGGCGGTCTGCAGGCCGGCGGCGGCGAATTTCGATCCGTTGTGGATGTCGGGATCGTCGGTGTAGCTGACCACCACGCCCGGCGCCTCGAAGCCCTTGGCGGCGAGGCTCTTGAAGCCGTAGCGCGCCATCAGCGCGCGGACGCCGTCGCCGAGGGCCTGCTGCTCCGCCTTCACCTTGTCGAAGCCGTATTCCTTTGTCTCCATCATCGAGGCGTGGAACTTCACCAGCGCGTCGGTGGGCATGGTCGCGTGATAGGCGTGGCCGCCGTTCTCGTAGGCCTCCATGATCTGGAGCCACTTCTTCAGGTCGGCGGCGAAGGAGGTGCTGGCCGACGCCTTCACCGCCGCCACCGCCTTCTCGCTCAGCATCACCAGGCCGCAGCAGGGGGAGGCGCTCCAGCCCTTCTGCGGCGCCGAGATCAGCACATCGACATTGCACGCTTCCATGTCGACCCACACCGTGCCCGATGCGATGCAGTCGAGCACGAAGAGCCCGCCCGCTTCCCGCACCGCCGCGCCGACCGCCCGGATGTAGTCGTCGGGCAGCATCATGCCGGCCGATGTCTCGACATGCGGCGCGAAGACGACGCCCGGGCACTCCTCGCGGATCTTCGCCGTGACCTCGTCGATCGGCTGCGGCGCGAAGGCCGAGGTGGTCTCGTTGCCGACCTGCGAGGCCTTGATCACCACCGTCTCGGCCGGGATGCCGCCCATCTCGAAGATCTGCGTCCAGCGATAGGAAAACCAGCCATTGCGGATAACCAGAACCTTGGCGTCCGCCGCGAACTGGCGGGCGACCGCCTCCATGCCCGCCGTGCCGCCGCCCGGCACGATCACGGCCGCCTCGGCGCCGTAGACCTCCTTGAGCATCGCGTTCAGGTCGTTCATGACGCCCTGGAAAGCCTTCGACATGTGGTTGAGGGAACGGTCGGTGAAGACCACCGAGAATTCCATCAGACCGTCGGGATCTACCGGTGACGCCGTCATGTTCATGTCTTCAATTCCTCGTGCCAGATACAGGGTCGATGTGCGGTTCGGGCCACGCTATAGACCCGTTTCCGGAAACATTGAAGGCTCTGAACCGGCGATTGCCGCACTTGCACCTGAGCCCGATCGTCCCCTCTGCCGGCATGGCGCTGCAATTGCCGGTTGCGGCTGAGGGCTTATGCGCGCTCCTTGCGCCGCCAGAATTTCGGCCGCGGAGTGGGGCCGGCGTCGAAGCGCGGGTTGGGCGTCTTCAGAACGGGATTTCGCTCCGACACATTGGCGCGACTCTCGCGCCAGACGATGAAGATGCCCGATGCGATGATGATGCTTGCCCCGATCGCGACCATCGAGTCGGGCCGCTCGGCGAAGAAGACGATGCCGAAACCGGTCGCCCACAGGATCTGGCTGTACTGCGTCGGTGCGATCACTGCCGCCGGCGCGAAACGATAGGCGGTGATGGTCCCGAGTTGCGCCGTCACCGACAGCACGCCGACAGCGGCCATCAGGCCGAGCGAAGGCAGTTCCACAGGCGTGTAGACCCACGGCAGGAGCGCACCCATGGCGATGATCGTGGCGAGCATCGGATAGAGGATCATCACGGCGGAGCGCTCCTCCGATCCGATCCTGCGGATGATGATGGCCGCGAACGAACTGGATAGCGCGGAGCCGAGCGCGGCGAAATGGCCCGGCGTCAGCGCCGAGGCGCCGGGACGCAGCACGATGATCACGCCGACCAGCCCGACGATCACCGCCGCCCAGCGTTGCGCGCGCACCGTCTCGCCGAGCAGCGGCACGGACAGGGCGGTGATCAGCAGCGGCGTCGCGAAGAGCAGCGCGTAGACTTCGGCCAGCGGCAGTGTCGCGAAGGCGTAGAAGGCGCAAGACATCGAGATCAGCGTGGTCGCCGAACGCGCAAAGATGAGCCAGGGATGGTGCGGCCGGAAATTGCCGGTCGACCGGTCGGCCAGCACCAGGACCGTCATCGGGATGAAGGCGAACAGCATCGCGAAAAACAGGATCTGGAAAACCGAATAGCTCTGTCCGAGCGCCTTGATGATGGCGTCGTGGGTCGCGAACAGCGCAAAGGCCACGAAGGCGAAGCCGAGGCCGCGAACGGGCGTGTTGCTGCCGCCTAGCATGCGATGCTCCCATCACTGTGCGAATCTGATTTCGCGACAGCCTATAGGCGAAACCGCCGCGACGGTCATCCCGCAATCGCCGTGCTGGGCGGCGGGACTTGTCCGCCTTATTTAGGAGGGCTAACAGCGGGGCAGGTGGCTCGCCGCCACGACAATCGAACGGGACAATCGAACGGGACATCCGAACGACGTGAAAAAACTCTCAGCTGCCGCTCTTACCCTGGCCACGATCGGCCTGACCGCAACCCCGTCCTTCGCAATCACGCCGCGGATGATCTCCTCTCTGAAGCAGATGGACCCGCAGACACGGCTTGAGCAGCGCTGCGACATCGCCGCTCTCGAGACGATTGCGCACGACTCGAAACGCTTCAAGCCGGACAAGGTGATCGCCTATGCCTTCTCCGACCCGAAATTCGGCAAGAACTCGGTGACCGCGACAGGCGCCGCGTTTCGCAGCGGCGGCGAATGGCGCAAGCTCTCCTATGTCTGCAAGACCGCGGCGGACCATATCGAGATGAAGTCCTTCGACTACCAGATCGGAGATGTCGTCCCGCGCAAGAACTGGGACGCCCACTACCTGGTGCCCTGACGCCAGGGGTGAACCGGTCATCGCGGGGCTTGTGACGGGGGTCACACCTATC
>ENA-ORCV01001009-ORCV01001009.1-marine-metagenome-genome-assembly--contig:-NODE-1009-length-11447-cov-2.620053_pt1 | contig 11447 bp, 11 predicted proteins | sample MGYA00237779_ERZ508509 | MGnify/ENA primary metagenome ERZ508509 (study PRJEB26180, sample SAMN06268772) | marine metagenome | isolation source: Bioluminescent Bay, La Paraguera, Puerto Rico | place... | reverse complement strand
GCGAAGCAGCGCGCGCCCGAGGGCGGCGGATAGGTGACGACGTTGACCGGGAAGGGGATGACCTTGCACGGCCATTCATTCGGCTCGCCAAACATCATGGAGAGCGGCACGGTGCAGCCGTGATCGACATCCATCTGGTTGAAGATGGTCATGTCGAAATCGTCGAGGATCAGGCTCTGGGCAATATGCCATGCAAGATCGGGGTGGCCAATTACGTCGGGAACAGGACGCGGCCCCCAGCCTTCGTCGGCCGGCTTGAAGCGTTCGCCGCAACCGATCGAGAAGGTCGGGATGACGTTCATGTCGAATGCCGACGCGTGGTCATTATAGACCAGTACGATGACGTCGGGCTTGTTTTCGTCCTTGGCGATCCATTCCTTGATCGGATCATAGCCCTTGAATACCGGACCCCAATAGTCGTTGTCCTTGGTGCCGGTCTGGATTGCAGCGCCCAACGCAGGGATATGGCTGGAGGTGATTCCTGTGGTTACGCGGGCCATCTCAATAGCCTCCCTTCTTCGAGCGGACGCCTTCGGGCGAGCGACCGCCATTAATCATCATCTGGGCATATTCTTCCGGCGACATGCCGGTCATCGAACCGGCGGCGAACTGGAAGCTCTGCCCGTCGGTGGAAAACAGCTTGGAGAGGAAATAGACATTGCCACCTTCGTCGATCATCGCGTTGTAATCGCGGTCGAGTACGGCCTGCTTGGCGGCCGGGGTAAGGTTCCATTCGTCCAGATAGGCGCTTTCATCCTGCTTGAAGCGCTCGCGGTTTTCTTCCTTCATCAGGCTCATGGCGAACTGGTTCAGCCAATATCCCTTGCGTGCCCGTTGTGCGGTGAACACGCGCGTTCCCGGGATATCCTCGAATTCGGCGAGATAGGCGTGAATGTCTATCCGCTCTTTCTTCTTCTCTGTCATTACTCAGGCTTCCTTGACTTCATTCCATTCGTATTCGAGCGGCGCCTCGCGAAAGGCAAAGCGATCGAGATGACGCTCGATCACGCCGCGCAGGTGCTCGTTGCGATCCAATTCTCCGGTGGTCAGCGTGATGGCGATGCCTTCGGGGCGGGCCATCATCACCGCATTGTCGTGGTCGTTGAAAGGGAACACGCCCATGCCATCGCCCTCGTCATAACTGGTGGCCATTTTATGGCTCCAGTGTTTGACGAGTTGCTGGATATAGCGCTCCGGCTTCTCGCATCTGGCGAGGCCTAGTGCGGTCACGGGGGCGTCAGTCTTGCTCAATATCCCTTTTCCTCCAGAACCTTGTCGAGGCGTCCATAGACCTTACGCGCATTTCCCTCGAAGATGGCATGCTTCTCTTCGTCAGAGATATCGAGTGCATCGATATAGCGCTTGGTATCGTCGAAATAATGGCCGGTAGTGGGGTCGATCCCGCGCACGGCTCCGACCATTTCCGACCCGAACAAGATGTTCTTGTTCTCGATCACGTCGGCCAGCAGGTTGATGCCCGGCTGGTGGTAGACGCAGGTATCGAAGAACACATTGTTCATCAGATGCGTGTCGAGCGCGGGCTGCTTGAGCATGTCGGCAAGCCCACGATAGCGGCCCCAGTGATATGGCACTGCGCCGCCGCCGTGCGGTATGATCATCTTCAGTCTGGGGAAGCGGCTGAAGAGGTCGCCCTGAAGCAATTGCATGAAGGCGACGGTGTCGGCGGCGAGGTAATAGCCGCCCGTGGCATGCATGGCCGGGTTGCAGCTACCGGAAACGTGGATCATCGCCGGCACATCCAGCTCTTCCATCACTTCATAGATGGGGAACCAGTATTCGTCGGTCAGCGGCGGATGCTCGAAATGGCCGCCGCCGGGATCGGGATTGAGGTTGCAGACGACGAAGTTGAGCTCTTCGACGCAGCGACGCAGTTCCTTCACGCTTTCGGAAAGGTCGGACTTGGGGCTCTGCGGTAGCATGCAGCCGCCGATGAACGTATCGGGGAAGAGCTGCGTCACGCGATAGATCAGGTCATTGCAGCGGCGCGCCCATTCGCTGGCGACGGCCTGGTCGCCCACGTGCGGGGCCATCGCAGAGGCGCGGGGGCTGAAAATGGTGAAGTCTGCGCCGCGTTCCTTGATCAGCTTGAGCTGGTTCTGCTCGATCGTCTCGCGGATTTCGTCGTCGGAAATCTCCGGATAGGGCGGGCATTCGGTGCCGTTCTTATAGGCTTCCTTTTGCGCTTCGCGCCAGGCGTCGTGCCCCTTGGGGAGCACCGTGTAATGGCCGTGGCAATCGATGATCAGACTCATGGTCTCAACTGTCTCCCTTGCGTGTCGGCGATGCCTTGACCGCCGCAATCTTCTCTTCAAGCCCGTCCGGAAGCGGGCGAACGCCCAGCCCTCCGAGGCTACTCTGCCATTCTATGGTGCCATCTGTCATCAGCGGCGTGATTCCAAGCACGCGTATCATAGCTGCAGATTCGGCCATTTCGGCGGAACGGCGGCGGCCGTGGAGCAGCATGCGGTCGAGATTGTAGTCTGCTCGCTCGCGCCAACTCACGTGCTTTTCCGAAGCATCGAGCGAGGCGAGAACCTCGTCAAGCACACCGGCGCTGCTCGCGGACATTACCATTTCCGCAGTGAGGGCCTCCAGCCCCTTGACCATGATCGAACGGCACAGTTTGATCGCGCTGGCCTGCCCCACGTTGTCGCCGACCACGCGGGTCTTGGCAAAGCCGAGCTCTCGCAGCAACGCCATGGCAACGAGCGCGTCCTTCCCCGCAAAGAGTAGCGGAACGTTGAGGCGCGCCGGATCGACCGGCGCCATTACCGCCACATCGACGTAGCGACCGCCTGCGGCTTCCACTGCTTCGGCTGCCGCCTGCTTGGTATGCGGGGCGACCGAATTCATGTCGCACCAGATCGTGCCCGCCTTCAGATGCGCGGCATATTGCCTTGCGGCGGGCAGCGCCTGATCCGCCGTAACAAGGCTCAGCACCAGATCCGCGCTTTCCAGTGCCTCTTTGGCACTGCCAGCGCAAGTGATGCCGCATTCATCCATCTTTGTGGCGCGCGCAGGCTCGATATCGTAGGAAATTGCCGCATCTTCCCAGCCACCTGCGCTGGCAAAAGTGAAGCCTGCTTCACCGAAGCCGATCACTGCAATTGCGGGGATTTTTGCGGTCATTTCGAGTCTGGCATCCTTCGTGGCGACCCCATAAAGAATGTATGTGTTACTTACAAGTTTGGAAGCTGCGCTTGACGTGCGCGGCCAAGCATATCAAGCGCGTCTGCAAAGCCAGACAAGGGAGTCTTTTGCAATGGGTGTCGTCGTCCAGAATATTCAACGTGCGGACAAGGAAGTGGTCGAAGCACTGGGCAAGTGCGGCGTGGCCACCGTGCATGAGGCGCAGGGCCGCAAAGGCCTGCTCGCCAGCTATATGCGCCCGATCTATCCAGGGGCGCGCATCGGTGCCTCGGCGGTGACGATCTCTGTCCCTCCGGGCGACAATTACATGGTCCATGCCGCGATCGAGCAGTGCCAGGATGGCGACGTGCTGTTGATCGCACCGACCTCTCCCTGCGAGGATGGCTATTTCGGGGACCTGCTTGCCACTTCCGCGCAGGCGCGCGGGGTGAAGGGCTTGATCATTGATGCCGGTATTCGCGACGTGCGCGACCTGACCGAGATGAACTTTCCCGTCTGGGCCAAGCGCATCTTCGCGCAAGGCACGATCAAGGCCTCGCTCGGCAGCGTGAATGTCGATGTGGTCTGCGCTAATGCCTTCATCCAGCCCGGTGACGTGATCGTGGCCGATGACGACGGCGTCTGCGTGGTACGCAAGGACGAGGCCGAGGAGGTGCTCAAGAAAGCCCAGGCGCGCGAAGCGAACGAGGAAGAAAAGCGTCAGAAACTGGCAGACGGCGTGCTCGGCCTCGACATGTATGGTTTCCGCCAAAAGCTCACCGATATGGGGCTGAAGTGGGTTTGATACGGAATTCTCCCCTCCCGCTTGCGGGAGGGGTTGGGGGTGGGCATGGGCCCGAGTGGGCCCACCCCGCTGCAACTAGCCTCACCTGCGGTTCGGCAAGTTTCGCTGCCCCTCCCGCAGGCGGGAGGGGATAAGGCATTATGAACCAGACCAATGTCATGTGGATGCGCGGGGGAACCTCAAAGGGGGGCTATTTCCTCGCCGAGGACCTGCCCGCCGACGAGCAGGAGCGCGCAGCCTTCCTGCTTGGCGTGATGGGCAGCCCCGATCCGCGCCAGATCGATGGCATGGGCGGTGCCGATCCGCTGACGAGCAAGGTCGCCGTGGTGAAGAAGAGCGAACGGGAGGGGATCGATGTCGATTACCTCTTCCTGCAGGTCTTCGTCGACCAGGCGATCGTTACCGATGCACAGAATTGCGGCAATATCCTGTCGGGCGTCGGCCCCTTCGCGATCGAGCGCGGGCTTGTCGAGCCTTCGGGCGACGAGACGCCGGTCGCCATCTATATGGAAAATACCGGCCAGGTTGCGATTGCCACGGTGGAAACGCCGCAGGACGAGATTGGCCGCCGCCAAGTGAATTATCGCGGGTCTGCCCGTATCGATGGTGTACCCGGCACCCATGCGCCGATCCCGGTTGAATTTCGTGATACGGCAGGCTCCTCTTGCGGTGCGCTGCTGCCCACGGGCAATGCCTGTGACGAAATCCAGGGTGTGCGTTGCACGCTGATCGATAACGGCATGCCCTGTATCGTGATGAAGGCGGAAGACCTCGGCGCCACCGGCTACGAAACGCGCGAGGAATTGGAGGGCGAAGGCTTTGCCGAGATCCGCGCGAAGATTGAGCAGGTGCGCCTCGCCGCCGGTCCGCTGATGAATCTGGGCGATGTGAAGGAAAAGTCCGTCCCCAAGATGTTCCTTGTTTCCCCACCCAAGGATGGCGGGGCAATCTGTACGCGTAGCTTCATTCCGCACCGTGCGCATGCCACGATCGGTGTTCTCGCTGCGGTGACCGTGGCGACTGCCTCATTGGTGGAAGGTTCGCCCGCCTCCGAAGTTGCTGTGATCCCTGATGGGAAGAAGAAGACGCTGCCGGTCGAGCACCCGACCGGCGAGATGACCTGTGTGCTGACGATGGGCGATGATGGCGCAGTCGAAAGCGCAGCCCTGTTGCGCACCGCCCGCAAGCTGATGGATGGAACCGTATTTGCATGAGTGACCGTATCGTTTCGTGGCACACGAGCCCGAGCAAGCCGAATTTTGTGCCGCCGCCTGGCGCTGTCGATGCGCATTGCCACGTCTTCGGGCCGATGGCGCTGCATCCTTTCAGTGCCAAGGCGAAATATTTGCCGGAAGATGCCGGGCCGGACATGCTCTTCGCCTTACGCGATCATCTCGGCTTTTCGAAGAACGTGATCGTGCAGGCCTCCTGCCACGGCACAGATAACGCCGCCACACTCGATGCGATCGCCAAATCGAACGGCAAGGCGCGCGGTGTGGCCGTGGTCGATCCGGATATTTCGGAAGAAGGGCTGGCCGATCTCCATGCAGGCGGCATGCGCGGCATCCGCTTCAACTTCTTGAAACGCCTTGTCGACAATGCGCCCAAGGACAAGTTCCTCGAAGTCAGCAAGCGCCTACCCAAGGGCTGGCATGTGGTGATCTATTTCGAGGCCGATATCCTCGAGGAACTGCGCCCCTTCATGGATGCGATCCCCGTGCCGCTGGTGATCGATCACATGGGGCGCCCCGATGTGACGCAGGGCCCGGATGGCGCAGACATGAAGGCCTTCCGGCGCTTCCTCGAAAGTCGCGAGGATATCTGGTTCAAGCCCACCTGTCCCGATCGTCTCGATGCGATCAAGGAGGGCGGCAAGGGTGATCCGTGGAATGCCTTTGCCGAAGCCGTTGCTCCACTGGTTGCCGATTATCAGGATCGCGTGATCTGGGGCACCGACTGGCCGCATCCCAACATGCAGGACGAGATTCCCGATGACGGGCATATCGTCGACATGATCCCGCGCATCGCGCCGACAGCGGAGCTGCAGCACAAGCTTCTCGTCGACAATCCGAACCGGCTCTACTGGGCGGACTAGGCAGCCATCACTGCCTTGACCCGTTCCGGTGTGAACGGGATTGTCGCCATGCGTTTGCCTGTTGCAGCATGGAAGGCGTTGGCGATCGCTGCCGCCGCCGCGGCCATCACCTCTTCGCCTGCGCCAGAGCTGGGCTCGTCAATCCGCTGGACGACCACCGGAGTGATTTCGGGGCAATCGCTGAAACGCGCGACGGGGTAGGAATTCCAGTCCAACGTGGTCACGCCTTGGGGCGTGAAATGCACCTCCTCATAGATCATGCGGCTGACAGTCTGAACCAGCTGGCCGGTGATCTGCGCTTCGACAATATCCGGGTTGACCGCACAACCGGCATCGAGCGCACCCCAGAGATGGGCCACACGCACCGTGCCGCTTTCCGGATCGACCTCGACTTCGGCCACGGCTCCGCCCCAACCGCGCAAATGGGTACCAAGGCCCACGCCGCGGCCGCGCAATCTACCATCGCTTGAACTGACCTGCGGCCCGTTCCATCCGGCGGCTTCGGCGGCGGCATCGAGCACGCCCTGCCAGCGATGGTCGGCAATGTTGAGGCGACGGAATGCAACCGGGTCCATGCCGACCTGCGCGGCGAGATCGTCAATCGCCTGTTCGGAAATGAAGGCAAAGGAAAGGTCGAGAGGGGAGCGCAGCCAAGCGCCGCGCGGCCAATCTTCAGCATTGAGCACATGATCGACAAGCTTGCGGCGGGGCAGTGCATACATGCCGCCGCACACTGCCGGGTTCACGCTGCGCGACGGGCCCATTGGCCAGCCGCGAGCGGGCGTGCCGTTCGCCAGTTGATCGTTGGTTTCGACAAAGGCCCAGCTATGCTGCCATCCGGCATATTCGTAATCGCTCAGCTTTCCGGCGGCATCGCAGGCAATGGCCACTTCGCCGATATGCGCGGGGCCGAACGTGTCCCAGCCATGCTCGTTTTCGCGGCTATATTGCAGCCGCACCGGGCGACCGAAATTCTGGCTGAGCAGGGCCGCACCTATTGCCACATCGTCATAAAGGCTGTGCCCATATGTGCCCGAGCCTTCGGTGAACTGGACGGTGGCATCCGTTTGTTCCAACCCCAGCACGCCTGCCAGCGTGCCGCGCAAGGCATAGATATCCTGGCTCGATGCCCAGACCCGCGCCTTGCCGTCCTTAACATCGGCCACAGCGCAATTGGGGGCCATGGTGGCATGCGCCTGATAGGGCGTTTCGGCGGTGAAACTGGTGCGATGCAGGGCTTCTCCCGCCTCGCCCTCTTCCAGCACCACATTGGTAGAAGCCACCCGATCGCGCATGGCGCCATAAAGGTCGCGGCTGGCGGGCAAAGAGGCGGGAATGTCCCATTCGGACTCGATCAGGCGGGCGGCCTTGACGGCATGCCATTCGCTTTCGGCGAGTACGGCGAGGAAATCGCCCTGGCGAAAGACCTGTGCGTCGGGGATATCCGCCAGGGGTGCGGCATCGGCTGAAAGCAGGCTGGGCGGCGCACCGAATGCGCCCTGTCCACGCGGGCGGATAATGCGCGCATGCAGCATGCCGGGCAGGCGCTTGTGCTGCACATATTCGAACCTGCCCATGACCTTGTCCGCAAGGTCGCGCCGGGCCTTGCGCTGGCCGACGATGCGGTATTGCGACGGGTCCTTCGGGATCGCTTCGCCATCCATGGTGACTTCGAAGGGGCGGTCGCCCACCAGCTCGCCATAGGTGACGCTGCGCCCCGGTTCCCCGCGAACCGAAACCACGCCGTGTTCGACTACGAGCGCCTCCACGGCAACGCCCAGATGGGCCGCGGCACGGCGCAGCAACGCAGCGCGCGCATGGGCGGCGGCGCGTTGTACTTGCGGACGGCCATTGGCAATTGCGCTGGAGGAATAGGTGCCGCCCTGGAATGGCGTCACCTCGGTTTCATGCGCCACGGTCTTCACCTGGTCCATGTCGAGGTCCAGCTCTTCCGCGGCGACTTGCGGCAGCGAGGTGGTGGCACCCTGGCCCAGTTCGACAAAGCCGATCAGTATGGTGGCGGTATTGTCCGCATGCACCATGATCCAGCTGTCGATCTTGTCGCGATCGGGCCCCGGCGGTGGCCCGAATTGCGCAGCCACCTTCTGCGCCAGGGGACCGGCAAGCGAAAAGCCTACCAGCATGACGCCACCAGCCTTCAGCAACCCGCGACGGGAAAGTTCGGTGGGAGAGGACAATTCGCCCATCATGCGTCTCCCCGCATGCGTTCTGCTGCCCGTTCGATGGCGGCCAGCAGGCGGGGGTATGTACCGCAACGGCAGATATGTCCGTCCATATGGGCGATGATTTCATCGCGCGAAGGGGATGGGTTGGCTTCCAGCAGTTCGGCAGCCTTCACCACCATGCCGCCATAGCAATAGCCGCATTGCGGGGCCTGCGCGGCGATCAGTTCTTCCTGCAAGGGGTGCGGCGCACCACCAGCGGAAATCCCTTCCGCCGTGACTACCTCCGCTCCTGCGGCAGAGCCGACCGGATAGACGCAGGAGCGCACCTCTTGCCCGTTGAGCAGCACCGAACAGGCACCGCATTGCGCCAAGCCGCACCCGAAACGTGGCCCTTTCAGTCCTATTGTGTCGGCAAGAACGTAAAGGAGCGGCGTATCGGCATCGACTGCGAGCTCGTGCCGCTCCCCGTTAACGGTGATTGCAATAGTGTCCACCTAGCCAGCTCCTCTCCTTGTGCCCGGCTACGGAATCGCAGCATAGGCGCATAGGAGAAGCTGGCAAGATCGGGGAAGATCAGCCTTCCATCACCATGCGGACGAAATCGACAGTCTGGCGTGTTGCCGCTGCGAACTCGGTCGCGGTCGACTGGAAGGGGCCGTACATGCTGAATTCGGTCGGCGCCTGGCCTTCGAATTCATAGGCTGCGCGGAAGCTGGGCAGCTTCATCAGCTTGGCGATGCTTGCCGGATTTGGCTCGCGATCGATGGCCTTTGGATCGAAATCGGCCAGCTCGTCGGCAACTTTCATAAGGCCGGCAATATAGCTGGGCGGGCAGGTGTAGACGAAGTCGCCGCCGGCAAAATCCTCGATGTGGCGGGAAACCGTATTGCCGTCCTTGTCCTTTTCGACGCGCATCGAACATTGCAGCATCTTGGACGGATGGTCGTTATCCTTGCCCCAGTGATAGGCGCGCTTGAGCACGGCTTCCTCGCCATCGCGGATTTCGTCGAGCGACAGATCGATGCCGCGCAATTTCGCTTCCTTCGCCCAATCTCCCTTTTCGCCCAGGCGGCTGGACATGTGCGTGATGACGCTGCGCCACTTGGACAGGTCCACACCGGCAGCCTTGGCGCGCTGGAGGCCTGCGGTCACTGCCGCCATGCACTTCATGTATTGCGACACGGTGAAGCTAGTGGTGTTGTTGGTAGAGATTCCGCGGGCGGTCAGCTCCTCGATCACCTCATAGCCTTCCTTGGATCCGGGGATCTTGACCATGACATTGTCGCCCATCGCGGCGATCGAAAGGCCCTGTTCCAGCATGCGATCGTAATCGGTGACGTAGCGCGGATCGACCTGGCCCGACAGCATGCCATATTTGTAACCGGACTTTTCGAACACCGGCAGAATCGCATCGGCGCCCCTCTTCACAAGCTGTAGGTAGAATTTCCAGAAAACACCCTCGACACCAAGATCGGGATTGGCGGCGGCGATATCTTTCACCAGCTGGGTCCAGCCCGCGGGATCGAGTTCCACAGCCTGCAGGCTCAGCGGAGGATTGGTCGTCACGCCGCGGAATCCCATGGTTCCCTCCGCCGCGATGGTTGCATCGTCATACAGGCGGGTAAGCTGCTCAGCCCACTCATCGGCCTTTTCGGCCGGAGCAGAGGCCAGCGTCTGCTCCTTCCAGCTGGGATAGACGAGCGGCGAACTATCCCACCAGATTTCACATTCCGGATTGGTTTCAGCCAGCTTTTCAAGGACGTGCTTGGACATCGAAAACTCCTGCGGGGTCAATCAGAATCGCATGCTAGCGATTGAATGCGGACCCTCTAACGCAATTGTGTCGCGCGGATAACCCCGGCTCTTCTTTTTGCGGTGCAAGCCGCAGTTTTCCGGGCTTGAGGCGCCCAGATTGAAAAATGGCCTAGAAGATACGATATTGAAGGCTGACGGGGGCTAGAACGTGGAGACTGAAAGCGATGCAAAAGACATTTCGCCGCGCGCTTGCCTTTGTCGCAGGCGCTGCCCTGACATTAGGCGCATCCCCGGCCTTGGCCGATGGCATGCCCGAGGAGCCCTTGGCCCGATTTGAAGACCCGCTATGCCCGGGAGTCATGGGTCTGCAATTCGATCATGCTCTTGCCGTGATTGACCGCATCCGTGCCAATGCGACTGAGCTTGGCCTGCGTACCGCAGACGAAACTGAATGTACGCCCAACCTGGTTGTGGCCTTCCTGGATGACGGCCAGGAATATCTCCGTCGATTGAATGATGAGCGTGCATGGCTGTTCGAATCGCTCGATCGAAGGGAGAAACGCGCGCTGCTCAACCAAGAAGGGCCAGTGCGCGCATGGATCACTACCGAAACCCGGACCCGGGATGGTCAATATGTCGGGCGCCGGATCAACCTCGTGGATATCCCGCAGGCGAATATGTGGTCTGCGAGTTCGAAGATCTATGTTCCCACACGCCAGGATATCAAGTCAGCCATGGTGCTGATTGACCGGGACGCAACCGACGGGCTGACGGCCAACCAGTTGGCAGACTATGCGTCGCTTTATGGGCTTTCGGAATTTGTTCCGGCGGCTGATGCGGACACTCCTTCGATCCAGCGCTTGTTCGATGCAAATGTCGAAGCTGCACCAGAGGCATTGACCGAATTCGATATGGCCTATCTTGAACGCTTGTATTCTTCGGTTCCAAATTTGCCTGCCTATGCACGGCTTGAGGGACTGAAAGGAATGGCCGAAGGGCAATAGGCCTTGCGCGACAATCTGTTACCAATTTTCCTGCTGCGTTGCGGCAGGGCCTGAAGTAACATGACCGGCGATAGGAGTGTTTCTCTCGCTATGCGCAAGTATTTGTCCGGTTTTCATCTTCTGACCGCTCTGGCGGCAGTTTCTTGGGTTGCTCCTGCCAATGCTCAGCAGGAATCAGCAAACGTATCTGCCGATCCCGCAGAAGAGGTCCTGCGTGATCCCTCGCGTGTGCCGGATCAAGATGTGATCATTGTTCAAGGCGGTCGTCCCGAAGGCGTTTCGCGGTCGGCAGTGCAGCGCCAAGCCCGGCGCATCGCCCAGCCGGATGGCAATGTGTATGACGAGCCGCTGGCGCGTTTCGAAGATCGCCTTTGTCCCGGCATAATCGGCTTGGCAAGGGAGCATGCCGCGCTGATGATCGATCGCATCCGTGATGATGCATATGATTTTGA
>ENA-ORCV01001008-ORCV01001008.1-marine-metagenome-genome-assembly--contig:-NODE-1008-length-11461-cov-3.960032_pt1 | contig 11461 bp, 12 predicted proteins | sample MGYA00237779_ERZ508509 | MGnify/ENA primary metagenome ERZ508509 (study PRJEB26180, sample SAMN06268772) | marine metagenome | isolation source: Bioluminescent Bay, La Paraguera, Puerto Rico | place... | reverse complement strand
GCATCGCCCAGACCGAACCGATGCGGCGCGCCGCCGCCCGCCACCACGGCGGCCTTCTGGACGCTACGCAGCAGCGGCAATGTCTTGCGCGTCGGCGCGATGGCGACGCCCGTGCCCGCCACCGCATCGACATAGGCGCGGGTCAGCGTGGCGACGCCGGACAAATGCGTGACGAAATTCAGCGCCGTACGCTCGGCGGCCAGGATAGCGCGGGCGTTTCCGGAGACGCTGAGCACGGTCTGGCCGGGCTTCACAGCGCAGCCGCCATCGGTCTGGAACGCGATGTCCAGTTCCGGGTCCGACAGTTCGAAGGCCAGCGCGGCGCAGCCGACGCCGGCCAGAACGCCGTCGGTGCGGGCGCGCATTTCCGCCTTCGCGGTGGCCGCGCCATCGATACAGGCGACGCTGGTGACGTCGCCCGCGCCGCCGAAATCCTCCTCCAGCGCGGCGCGCACCAGCGGCTCAAGCACAATCCGGGGAAGACTCACGCACAGCCCTCCAGAGCCGGCGCGCAGGCCGGTTCAGGCGCAAGATCGGCCAGGCGCAGGCGGGTGCGGTCGGCGGCGGGCGCGGCGGCCGGGAAGTCGGCGCGGAAATGCGCGCCCCGGCTTTCCTCGCGCGCCAGCGCCGCGGCGCCGATCAGGCGCGCGGCGGTCAGCGCATTGCCCTCGCCCTGGCGTCCGGACAAATCGTCGATGTCGGCCATCAATTTTCTCAGCCCGTCGCGCGTGCGCTCCACGCCCGCATGGCGCGCCATCGCGCCGCGCAGCCGGGCCAGACCGTCCGCGCCCAGACGGGCGGGGGTTTCGCAATCGGATCTGCGCACCGGCGGGCTGAGCGTGTCGTTCAGGCGCGCCGCGATGCGGCCGCCGAACACGACCGCCTCCAGCAGCGAATTGGAGGCCAGCCGGTTGGCGCCGTGCGCGCCGGTGGAGGCGCATTCGCCGCAGGCCGACAGGCCGGCCAGGCTGGCCGCCCCGTCCGCGTCCACCGAAATCCCGCCCATGTGATAGTGCGCGGCCGGCGCGATGGGGATTGGCTGGGTGCGCGGATCGACGCCCGCCGACATGCAGGCGGCGAAGACGGTCGGGAAATGCTCCGGAAAGGCCGCGCCGACCGCCGAGCGGGCGTCGAGGAACGCGCCAGCGCCGGAAACGACCTGGCGGTGGATGGCGCGCGCCACGATGTCGCGCGGCGCCAGTTCGGCGTCGGCGTGGATCTGCGCCATGAAGCGGCGCCCCTTCCGGTCGGTCAGGGTCGCGCCCTCCCCGCGCAGGGCCTCGGTCGCCAGCGGCGCGGGGTCCCGGCCGATATCGATGGCGGTGGGGTGGAATTGCACGAATTCGGGATCGGCGATCACCGCGCCGGCGCGCGCGGCCATGGCCAAGGCATCGCCCCGCGCGGACGGCGGATTGGTGGTGACGGCGTACAGGCCGCCGACGCCGCCCGCGGCCAGCAGGGTTTCCGAGGCCTCGATCCGGATCAGGCCCTTTTCGCCCGCCGCCAGCACGCCGCAAACCCGGCCCGCGCCGTCCTGCAGCAGGGACAAAGCCCGCGCCTCCATCCGGCTAATCCGTTCGGAGGCGACCGCATGGGCCACCAGCGTCTCCATGATCGACTTGCCGGCGAGGTCGCCGGACACACGCGCGACGCGCGCCATCGAATGGCCGGCCTCCCGCGACAGCGCGAAGCCGCCGTCTGCATCGCGGTCGAAGGGCACGCCCATGGCGGCCAGTTCGGCCACGCGCCCGGGGCCTTCCTCGGTGAGGATGCGCACGATGGCCGCGTCGTTGATCCCCCCGCCCACGGCCAGCGTGTCGGCGGCGTGGCGTTCGGGGCTGTCGCCGGCGCCCAACGCCGCGGCGATCCCGCCCTGGGCCCAGGCGCTGGCGGCGCCTTCCTGCGGCGGACGCGAGGCGAGCACCAGCGCCGGGCGGCTCAGATTCAGCGCCGCGAACAGTCCGGCCAGCCCGCCGCCGACGATCAGGACGTGATCGCGCGGCAGGCGCAGCGTCTCGGTCATGACAGGAGGGCCCCGCCGCGGGTGAAGACCGCTTCGGGCTCCGGCTCGCCGGCCTCTTCATTGCCGCCGGCGTGCATGATCCCTTCCATCCGCGAGGCGCTGACGATGGTCAGGGTGAAATTGTCCGGGACATAATTGTACATCGGCGGATCGACGCTGAGGACGACGCTCTCGATGACGAGCGCATCGCCGTCGCGCGTGGCGACGCAGGCCTGTTCGGTGCGGATCACCACGTCCTCTTCGGGGATATGGTCCAGCACCCGCAGATGGCAGGAATAGGTGTTTTCCCCCGTACGGGTCATTTCCAGCTCGCCGCCGATCTCCTGCGTCACGCCGAAGGCGAAGAAGGCCTCCGCCTCGAACGCCCAGCGCCCTTCGAGGGCGTCGCCGTCGACCTCCGCAAAGGCCGGCGATGCGCCGATCAGGATAAGCGCGGAAACGGCGGCCAGAGTAAGGGCGGACTGGGCGCGCATCACGCGGCCGCCTGGTCGCGGGTGATCAGCTCGATCGCGGGGGCGCTCTTGCCGGTGTCGAAGCCGCGCTTTTCGGCCGGGGGCGGCAGGTCCAGCATCCGCTGGATCGCCACGCGGGCCCTGGCGGCGACGTCCGCATCCACCTCCACCTCGTGCTGGCCGGTGCGCAGGGCGTCATAGATGTTCTGCAGCGTGATCCGCTTCATGTGCGGGCACAGATTGCAGGGGCGCACGAAGTCCACGCCCGGATTGGCGGCGGCGACATTGTCGCTCATCGAGCATTCGGTGATCAGCACGACCTGTTTCGGCTGGCGCTGCTCCACATAGTCCGACATCGCCGACGTGGAGCCGGCATAGTCGGCCTCCTGCAGCACGTCCGCGGGGCATTCGGGGTGGGCCAGCACCACGACCCCGGGATTGGCCTCGCGCAGCCCCCGGATGTCCTCGGCGGTGAAGCGCTCATGCACCTCGCACGAGCCGGCCCAGGCCAGGATTTCCACATCGGTCTGCGCGGCGACGTTCTGCGCCAGATACTGGTCGGGGATCATGATGACCCGATCCGCGCCCAGGCTCTCCACCACCTGCACGGCGTTGGAGGAGGTGCAGCAGATGTCGCTTTCGGCCTTCACCTCGGCGGAGGTGTTCACATAGGTGACGATCGGCACGCCGGGGAAACGCTGGCGGATCAGCCGCACGTCGTCGGCGGTGATCGAGGACGCCAGCGAGCAGCCCGCGCGCGTATCGGGGATCAGGACGGTCTTGTCCGGGGACAGGATTTTCGCCGTCTCGGCCATGAAGTGCACGCCGGCCTGGACGATGATTTTCGCGTCCGTCTCGGCGGCTTCCTTGGCCAGGGCCAGGCTGTCGCCGGTGAAATCGCCCACGCAATTGAAGATCTCCGGCGTCATATAATTATGCGCCAGGATGACCGCGCCCTTTTCGCGTTTCAGGCGATTGATGGCGGCGATCAGGGGGGCCTGCAGCCGCCATTCCAGCGGCGGCGTGAACGCCTTCACGCGCTCATACAGATGGTCCGTTTCCGCTTTTACCTCAGCGGTATAGGCCATTGGCCCCGTGTCGGAACCTGACGCCGGCGCAGCGGCGAACCCCGTGGTTCTTGCGTCCATTCGAGCCTCCCTAATGCTCTAAATGAGCAAAAGGGAAAATAGGGGTTTTTGACGGATTTATCAAGGTGCGGCGCAATATGGACCGGCGCCCCAGTCAGCACGCTGCTCAGGGCGCCGCGCCAAAGGTCGCGTCGAACGCGCGCTCGCCCTGTCTGGTGAACCGCACGACGCGGGTTTCCCCGTCGCGCCGCGCCCATTTCAGGTCTTCCATCCGGCCCAGCATGGCGCGGCCCAGCGCGCCGGCCAGATGGCTGCGGCGCTCGCTCCAGTCCAGGCATTCCAGGCACAGCGGCGCGCGGCGCGCCCGCAGCGCCGCCAGGTCTATGCCGAACGCCCGCACGAACGCCTCTCCGTCCGGGCTCAGGGACAGCGCGCCCGCACGGCGCGCCAGCCAGGCTTTGGCGCCGAACGCGTCGAACATGCGCGTGCCCATGTCCCCCGCCAGATGGTTGTAGCAGACCCGCGCCTTGCGCAGGGCGCGGTCGCGCGGGCCGGTGCGGGTGCGCAGATGCCCGGCGCCCGCCGCCACGCCCATCAGGGCCTCCAGCGCGTGCGCGACCTCGTCCCCCGCCAGCGAAAAATATTTATGCCGCCCCTGCTTGCGGGGCCGGATCAGACCGCCCTCGTCCAGCCTGGCCAGATGCGTGCTGGCGGTCTGCGGCGTCACGCCGGCCTCCATGGCCAGTTCGGCAGCGGTCAAAGCCTTTCCGCTCATCAGTGCGGTCAGCATGTTGGCGCGCGCCGGATCGCCGATCAGCGCCGCGATGCGCGCAATGTCCGGACCCTCTTTCATAGTTCGAGCTTAATCGAACCATTCCCGCGCACAACGCTCTAGAAAACGCGGACCGCAACGAAGGAGACGGCAATGCTCACCTGCGTCATCCGCTATCATATCGACCCGGCGAAGCGGGAGCATTTCGTCCGCTACGCGCGGAACTGGGGGCAGGCGATTCCACGCTGCGGGGCGGACCTGATCGGCTATTACGCCCCGCACGAAGGCTCCAGCACGCTGGCCTATGGCGTCTACAACATCGCCAGCCTCGCCGATTACGAGGCGTATCGCGCGCGCCTGGCCGACGACCCTCTGGGCCGGGAGAACTATGCGTTCGCACAGGCCGAGGGCTTTCTGCTGCGGGAGGACCGCACGTTTCTGAAATGCGTCTCCACGCCCCATGGAGCGCGCGCATGATCGCGGTGATCTTCGAGTCGGAGCCCTCCGAGGCCGGCAAAGACGCCTATCTGAAAATCGCCGCCGACCTGCGCGCATTGCTGGACAGCGTGGAAGGCTTCATTTCGGTCGAGCGGTTCCAGAGCCTGTCCGAGCCGGGAAAGCTGCTGTCGCTGTCCTTTTTCGAGGATGAGGCCGCCATCGAGCGCTGGCGCACGCAGGCCCGGCATCGCGCCGCGCAGGCGCAAGGGCGCGGCGGCATTTTCGCCAACTACCGCCTGCGCATCGCCCATGTCGTTCGCGACTACAGCCTGACGGACCGCGCACAGGCCCCCGCCGACAGCCGGGACGCGCACGGGGCGGCGCGTTAGCGCAGCCGCGGGGTCGCCACGCCCGAGGCGCGGCCGGCCAGCGCGCCCTCGCGAACGCAGAACAGTTCAGCGGGGCGGCCGCCCGTCGCGGTTTCCAGATCGCCAGTGCCTTCCACCAGTCCGGACTTGTCCAGCGCGCGGCGGAAATTCTGGGTGTGCAGGCGCACGCCCTGCACCGCCTCCACGATCCGCTGCAGGCCGCCGAGCGTGAAGCGCTCCGGCGCCAGTTCGAACAGGACGGGGCGGTATTTGATCTTGGCGCGCAGGCGGGAGATCGCGGTGGCCAGGATGCGGCGGTGGTCGGAGCCCATCGGCTCCCCCACCCCGCCGGACAGCGCACCGCCATGGTCGTGTGTCGCCTCCGCCGCCAGCCCGGCCTCGTAGAGAAGCTCGTAGCGGTCCAGCGCGCGTTCCTCGTTCCAGTCGGCGCCGCCAAGGCCGAAGGCCAGGTCCACGCGCTCCCGCCGCCGAGCCCTGCGCGCGCCGGTTTCGGCGTCGGCCCAGGCGCGCAGGGCCGGCTCGATCTCGCCGGCGATCATGGCGGGCGGACCTTCGCGCCAGTCCTCCCACGGGAAGAAGCGGTACCAGTCGGCCCATGCGCCGGCCGGGGGCGAGGCGGGCTCCCGCGCCAGGCCCAGATAGCCGACCGAGATCACCCGCGCGGTCCCGGCGCCCTGGAGGGCGGCCAGCGGCGCTTCGCGGCCCCGGTCACCGAAGGTGTAGAGCTGTTCGACATAGCCGAGCTCGAACCCCGTCTGGTCCTTCACGAAGCCGCGCAGGGCCAGTTCGAAGGTGCGGTGGGCCTCCGGCTCGAAACTGCCGAACGGCAGGCCGCAGGGGCCGCCGCCCGGCTCGATCACCAGCACCAGCGGGCGCTCCTCGCTGGCCGCCATGATCACGGCGTTCAGACCGATGACGAGATCGGCCGCCCCGCTCATCCTTTTGTACGCTCCGCCCGCGCCTTGGCGGCGGACAGTTTCTCGAACCGCTCCAGGAACGCCGCCTGGGCCTCCACCGCCGTCAGGGGCTTCAGCTTCAGGCGGATGTCCTTGGGCGGGGCGCCGAAGAATTTCTTCGCCTCGTCGGGAGAGAAGCCGGCGAGCTGGACCGCCTCGAAATAGGCGCTGATATGGTCGGCCTTCTTGATCGTGGTCTTCAGCGCCGCACGGGTCCGCGCCGGCAGGCCGAAGCGGATATGGACCGCCTGCTCCAGCAATTTCTCCAGCTGCTGATAGCCCTCCCCCAGCGCCGCCTTCACCGGGGAGATCATGTCCCCCAGCACATATTCGGGCGCGTCGTGCAGAAGGGCGGTCAGGCGGTCGGAGGCGGTCGCCGCCGGATCCAGCCGCCGCACCAGGCTTTCCACCAGCACGCAGTGCTCGGCCACGGAAAAGGCGTTGTCGCCGACGGTCTGGCCGTTCCAACGCGCCACGCGCGCCAGGCCATGGGCGATGTCCGCCACCTCCACATCGATGGCGGCGGGGTCCAGCAGGTCGAGCCGGCGGCCGGACAGCATTCGCTGCCAGGCGCGGGGCGGAGTCTTGGGGGATTTCAGGGTGCGGGCCACGCGCCCTGATTAGCGGCAAAGGCCAGCCGTTTGAACAGGGCGGCGGTCGCCGCCCCAGCATTCACGCCGTCAGGATCAGGCCTGGACTTTTTCGGCCAGGGTTTCGCGCGAGGCCTTGGACAGGTCGCGCTTGATGCGCAGCGCCTTGGCGGACAGGCCCTTTTCGTCGGCCTTCGCCAGATAGGCGTCCAGACCGCCCAGCTTGTCCACGGTGCGCAGGGTCTTGGCGGCCACGCGCATGGTGAAGGTCTGGCCCAGCGTTTCGGACGTCAGCGACACGTCGCACAGATTCGGCAGGAACCGGCGCTTGGTCTTGATGTTGGAGTGGGACACATTGTTCCCGACCATCGGTCCGACACCGGACAATTCGCAACGGCGCGCCATGACACTGCTTCCTTATTCGCGTTCGCGCTGGATCGTGCGCCCGGGACGCCCGTCCCGCGCGGAAGGCGGGCATTTACAGGCAGATTCCCGACAAATCAAGCAAGGCTGTGCGTTCTGCTGCGCCCTTTTGGCAGGGCTGGCCGGCCTGACCGGCCCGGCGGCGGCCCAGGAGGCGGCCGAACCGGTGGCGTTCGAGGCCGACTACAGCGCCTATTATCTGGGCCTGAAGCTGATGGAAACGGGCGTGGAGGCCGAATTCGGCCCGAAAACCTATGGCGTGCGCAGCATGTACAAGACCGGCGGATTGCTGGCCTGGGCCAAGAAAGACCAGATTCGCTCCATGGTCCGGGGACGCACGGACGGGGAGGCCCTGAAGCCCGATTATTTCGAGCATCGCGACATCCTGGAGCACGGGCGGACCGTGCAGATGGCCTTCACGCCCGAGGATATCGAGGTGACGGCCACCCCGCCCTATTCCAGCTTCGGCGATCCGCCCGCCACCCAGGCCGACCGGCAGGGCTCGCTGGATCTGGTCAGCGGCATCATGCAGACCGCGATGAATGTCGGCGACGATCCGGACTGGCCGTGCGGGCCGGACGTTCCCATCTTCAACGGCAAGGAACGCTATAATCTGCGCATGGCGCACGCCGGGGCGGAGGAAGCGGACCTGGATGCCTATGAGGGTCCGGTCATCGCCTGCCACGTCTATTACATGCCGCTGGCGGGGTTCGACGCGGACGATGTGCCGAAGGAGAAATATTTGAATACGCCCATCACGGTGTGGTTCACCGACCGGCCGGGCGACGATTTTCATGTGCCGATCCGCTTTTCCTATCCGGTCGGAATCGCCACGCTGGTGATCGAGGCCAAATCGCTGACCCTGGGGCCTGTCCCCAGCGAACACGCCGAACGCTGACGCAACGCCGGAGAGACCGGCCATGACCCCGACCGCGCCGCTGAAAGCGGCCCTCGGACCCACCAATACCGGCAAGACGCATCTGGCCGTGGAGCGGATGCTGGGCCACCGCAGTGGCATGATCGGCCTGCCGCTACGCCTGCTGGCGCGGGAGATCTATGACCGGGTGCGGGCGCGCGCCGGGGATGCCGCCACCGCGCTGGTCACCGGGGAAGAGCGGTTGGTCCCACCCACGTCGGGAAATAAGGGGCCCCGCTACTGGATCTGCACCGCCGAGGCGATGCCGCTGGACCAGGAGGTCGATTTCCTGGGCGTGGACGAGGTCCAGCTGTGCGCCGACCATGAAAGGGGCCACGTCTTCACCCACCGCATGCTGCATGCGCGCGGGACGTCCGAGACCATGCTGATGGGCGCCGACACGATGGCGCCGCTGATCCGCCGCCTGCTGCCGGGGGCGGAGCTGGACCGGCGGGAGCGGTTCTCCACCCTGTCCTATACTGGCTTCCAGCGCCTGACCGGCCTGCCGCGCCGGTCCGCCATCGTCGCCTTCAGCGCCGAGGAGGTCTACGCGATCGCGGAGCTGCTGCGGCGCAAGCGCGGCGGCGCGGCGGTGGTGATGGGGGCGCTGAGCCCGCGCACGCGCAATGCGCAGGTCGAGCTCTTCCAGAGCGGCGAGGTCGACTACATCGTCGCCACCGACGCGGTCGGCATGGGGCTGAATCTGGAGATCGACCATGTCGCCTTCGCCAGCCTGACCAAGTTCGACGGCCGCCGCCGCCGCCGGCTGGTCCCCGCCGAGATTGGACAGATCGCCGGGCGCGCCGGGCGATTCCGTAATCACGGCACGTTCGGGGTGACCGCCGACGCGCCGGAGCTGGAGACGCACGACATCCAGCGGCTGGAGGCGCACGCTTTCAAACCGCTGGACCATATCGAGTGGCGGAATTTCGACCTGGACCTGTCCAGTCTGGAATCGCTGTTCGAATCGCTGGCCGCGCCGCCGCCCGACCCGTCGCTGCGCCGGGTGCGCCATGCGCTGGACGAGGAGTCGCTGCGCCGCCTGATCGACAATCCGGACATCGCACAGGCCGCGCAGACCCCGCATGGGGTGCGGCGGCTGTGGGCGGTCTGTCAGGTGCCGGATTTCCGCAAGCTGGGGCTGGACGCCCATGTCCGCCTGCTGACCGCGGTCTTCGGCCATCTGACCGAGGACGGCCGCCTGCCGCCGGAATGGCTGGGCGGGCAGATCGCGCGGCTGGACCGGGCCGAGGGGGACGTGGACGCGCTCAGCGCCCGGCTCGCGCAGGTGCGGACCTGGGCCTATCTGGCCAATCGCGACGACTGGCTGGGCGGCGATTCCGGTCACTGGCGCGCGGTGGCGCGCGACGTCGAGGACCGGCTGTCCGACGCGCTGCACGAGCGGCTGACCCAGCGCTTTGTCGACCGGCGCACCAGCGCGCTGCTGCGCGGCCTGCGCGCCGACGGAGAGCTGCTGGCCGGGGTCAGCGCCGACGGCGAGGTGACGGTCGAGGGGCATCATGTGGGCCATATCGACGGGCTGACCGTCACGCTGGACCCGGAGGCGGCGGGGCTGGAAGCCAAGGCGCTGCGCGGTGCGGCGGAAAGGGCGCTGCGCCCCGAAATCGACCGGCGGCTGGGGGCGCTCGCCCGCGCCGGGGATACGGACCTGAGTTTCGACGCGCTCGGCCGGGTGGAATGGCGCCAGACCGCGGTCGCGCGCCTCGCCGCCGGGCCCGACCTGTTGCGGCCGGATGCGAAGCTGATCGGCGGGGAGCTGGGCGCCGGGGAGGCGCGCGCCCGCGCCGAACGCCGGATCGAGGCCTGGCTGCAGACCGAGATCGCGCGCACGCTGGCCCCGCTGAAATCGCTGGAGGCGGCGGTGAGCGAGGCGCGGGTGCAGGGCTTGGCGCGCGGCGTCGCCTGGCGGCTGCGCGAGCAACTGGGCAGCGTCGACCGGCGCGATCTGGGACGCGAAGTGGATGCTCTGTCGGCCAGCGAACGGCGCGCTTTGCGCGCGCTCGGCGTGCGGATCGGACGGTTCAGCGTGTTCCTGCCGGCGATGCTGAAGCCCGGCGCGGCGCAGCTTCTGTCGCGCCTGCGCGCGGTGTCGACTGGCGGGGAGGCCTGGCTGCCGTCGCCGGGACTGACCTCCACGCCGCTGCACGAGGGATTGCAGCCTGAAGCGCTGGCCGCCGCCGGATACCGCGCCGCCGGGCCGCGCGCGGTGCGGCTGGACGCGCTGGAGGCGCTGGGCGCGGAGATTGAAAAAGAGCGCAAGGCGAACCCCGGCGCCGGCTTCCCTCTGACGCCCGGCATGACATCGCGGCTGGGCTGCAGCCTGGACGATCTGCGCGGGGTGATGCGGGCGCTCGGTTACACCCCCGCGCGCAAGGCGGTCGAGGGCGAAGACGCCGCGCCGGAGCTGTGGCGCCGCCGCGGCGCGAAAAAGAAACCGCCCGCGCCGCGTCAGGAGCGCCCGGCCGCGCGGCCGGATTCACCCTTCGCCGCGCTGGCGGAGCTGAAGACCGCGACGCCGCGCCGCAGGAAGCGCAAACGCACAGGCTCTCGCCGCGCCAAGGGAGACGGCGTAAATTCCGGCTCATGAAATCTGGCGGACGCCGCAGCTTCGTCGTCTGGGCCGCGCTGTGCGGGCTTGCAGCCTGCGCGCCGGCGCCTGCCGAACGCCCCGGCCCCATCGAACTGGTTCAGGAGCTTTATGACGAGCCGGTCCTGTGGTTCGCCAGCGAGGCGGAATGGGGCCGTTATTTCACGGAAGACTTGTGGCGGGCGATGGTCGAGGACGCCTCCGACCCCGACCTCGTAGGCAATGTAAATTTCGACTATCGATTTGATTCCCAAGACGGAACCGTGAGCGGTCTGACATTCGAAAGCCTGGACAGGGCGCCGGGACTGGTGGCCGCCAGCCTGGCGGTCGAGGGCGACCCGCGAACCATCGTCTGGACCCTGTGCCAGCGATCAAGCGGGGGCTGGCGCATCGCCGACGCCCAGCGGACGGATGGCGATGCGGCCTGGAGCCTGCGCGGCCTTCTGAACCTGCCGGAGCAACCGGCCTCTTGCTGAGAGCGGAGCGCTGACCGCGCCGGCGCGCGAAACGGAGGACGCCGTGCGCGCCGATGTCTGGCTGTGGCGCGCGCGTTTCTTCAAGTCGCGCAGCGCCGCCAGCGCATTCGTTCGCGCGGGGAAGCTGCGCGCGTCCAGCGGCGGCGAGACGCGGCGCGTGCAGCGCGCCTCCGCCCTCGTCCGCCCCGGCGATGTTTTGACCTTTGCGCGTCAGGACCGGATCATCTGCGTCCGGGTGCTGTCGCCCGGACTACGGCGCGGGCCTGCACGCGAGGCCGCGGGCCTGTACGAAGCCGTGGATGGGAACGAGCAGCCGGAGCGTGGAGCCGA
>ENA-ORCV01001006-ORCV01001006.1-marine-metagenome-genome-assembly--contig:-NODE-1006-length-11484-cov-2.093890_pt1 | contig 11484 bp, 11 predicted proteins | sample MGYA00237779_ERZ508509 | MGnify/ENA primary metagenome ERZ508509 (study PRJEB26180, sample SAMN06268772) | marine metagenome | isolation source: Bioluminescent Bay, La Paraguera, Puerto Rico | place... | reverse complement strand
AGTTCATCCACCCAACGCGCCGCGTCCGGACCCGCCATCACCTGAATTTCCACCTCTTTTCCCATTACGACACCCGCACCGAAAGGAATCAGACCCCATCTGACAAAGTGAAAAGGGAAAACTTGCAGGCACTCCCGCCGCACAAGCCTTCGCCTCCAGACCAGAATCCACCCACTCCGCACTCCGCGTTCCGCACTTCGCATTCCGCATTCCGCATTCAAGAGCCGCCCAGATCGCGGCGCTCCCTCTCCCCATAGTTTCCCTCATCGCTGAAGACCAAGCGCTTACTTGCCTCGGCGCGGATCGGATTTAGTATGTAAGTGATTCTTCGTCATGATGTCGCTGGACCCCAGTTACCGGCAGCACAGGCTGTCCTCGCCGGCCTTCCTGGAGACGTATTTCACCTCGATCGGGTCCAATACGCCGCGTGGAATTGCGGCCCGCCAAAGCTCTTCTTCCAAGGAGGGCCGGGAGCGTTCGGGCAGTAGTCGGTCTCCTCGAAATGGTGAGAATTTCGACCTGCAGCCGGCGCCCGTCAAGCGATCGGCGCTGGCCACCCATTTACCCCTCAAGATCCTCGCGGTCGACGACGCCCGCGCGTTCCACCGCCTGCACCATGATCAGGTAGGCGGCGAGGCGGGACATGGTCGCGGGGTGCGCGAACATGTCGATTTCGGCGCGCTCCAGCAGCGTCTCGACGAAGCCCGCGTAGGGCCCGTCGATGCCGGGATACCAGCCGATGTCGCCGGTGACGCCCTCGATGGCGCTCCTGTCGGGCCCGGCGAGCGCGGCCCCGATCATCGCGTGATGCACGGTGGCGGCGCGGACGTTGAGCTCCCGCATCCGGCGGATCAGCGGCGCCGCCCAGTCCGCGGCGGACGCGATATAGATGACGTCCGGCCGGCGCAGCCGCAGCTTGAGCGCCAGCGCCGTGAAATCCTCGATGTCGGACGGCGAAATCTCTTCGTGCAACACCTTCAGCCCGGCGGCTTGCGCGCCGGCGATCCAGCGTGTGCCGATCTCCTTCGTGCGCGGCGTGTCCTCGGTGATGAACAGGATCGTGCGCGGCGCGGGCGAGCGCTTCGACAGCATGTCGAAATAGCGCGCCGACCACGCGGCCACCGTCGGCATCGGCACGCCCCACACGTACTTGCCGCCGCGGCGGAAGACGTCCGGGCTCGGCACGTTGGCCATCACGGTCGGGATCTTCAGGTCGTCGGCGACGTCCGCGACCTCGGCGCCGATCTCGGTGCCGTCCGGACCCACGAAAAAGTCGACGCCGTCCTTCGCGGCGAGGCGCGCGTACAGCGCCGCCGCCGTCTCCGGGTTGCTCTCGTCGTCGTAGATCACGAGCTGCAGCGGCAGTTTGCGGTCGCAGCCGGCCAGCGTCAGCCCGCCCTTCTCGTTGATCAGCTTGGCGAACTCGATCGTCAGCTTCGCCCATCGTTCGGCGGCGGCCGCGCCGGCGCCGCTGCGCGAGATCGTCGTGCCGAACGTGACCGGGTCGGAGCAGCTCCCCACCCGCGCCTGCGACGGGGCGGCCGACAGCACCGCCGCCGCCGCAAGGACGGCGAGAACGGCAGTTCGAACGGCGGTCTTGCGCCCGCTTCCCGGCATGAATGATCGCTCCGCGCGGCTATGCCCGCGGCGGCCCGGGACGGGCGGCCGCAGGACGAAAACAGGACAAAACATGGACCGGCATGGTTACCGATTCGTTTACATCGCGGCCTGTGGCGGTTCCCTCTTTATATATGCGCGATTGTCGGCGACGATGGACGCCGAGGGACGACGGGCGCGCGTCGGATAATCGCCCGGGGGACAGACGAACGAATGAACGACAGGGTCTACGACTACGTGATCGTCGGCGGCGGGTCCGCCGGCTGCGTGCTTGCCGGGCGCCTCAGCGCCAGATCGGCGAACCGGGTGCTTCTGGTGGAGGCGGGAAAGGACTACCCGCCCGACCGCCTGCCCGACCAGCTTCAGGACGGGTTCGCGGGCGTCGCCTATAACGACCCCCAGTTCTACTGGCAGAACCTGCGCGTGATCATGTCGCCGCGCCCCGGCAACCTGCCGGACCGCAGATCTCCAAGGCTGTATCACCAGGGCCGCGTCATCGGCGGCGGCTCGTCGATCAACGGCATGATGGCCAACCGCGGCAGCCCGCTGGATTACGACGAATGGGTGGAGCGCGGCGCCGCCGGCTGGGGCTGGGACGACGTGCTGCCCTTTTTCCGCAAGCTCGAATCCGACCGCGACTTCGACGGGCCGGTGCACGGCGCGGACGGGCCCGTCGGCATCCGCCGCCTGTTCCCCGACGTGTGGCCCGGCTACACGCGCGCGGTGATGGAGGCGGTCGCGGCCGAGGGGTTCGACTATATCGAGGACCAGAACGCGGGGTTCGGCGACGGCTATTTCCCGATCCCGGTCTCCAACATCGACGACAAGCGCGTCTCGGCCAACGTCGCCTACCTGACGGCGGAGGTCCGCGCGCGGTCCAATTTCGACATCCTCGACGAGGCCGAGGTGCAGCGCATCGCGTTCGACGGCCGCCGGGTGACGGGCCTGACCGTGCGCCGCCACGGCAAGGAACAGTCGATCCGCGCCAACGAGGTCATCATTTCCGGCGGCTCGACCCATTCGCCCGCCATCCTGATGCGCTCGGGCGTCGGCCCGGCGGCGCATCTCTCGCATCTCGGCATCGATGTCGTCGCCGACCGGCCCGGCGTCGGGCAGCATTTGATGGAACACCCCAATCTGTCGATCGCGGCGTGGATGAAGCCGGATGCGCGGCTGCCCGACGGCATGCGCCGCCAGATGATCGCCGCGATGCGCTACTCGTCGGGCATCGAGGGCTGCGGCGAGGGCGACATGTTCGTCGTGCCGACCAACAAGACGGCGTGGCACGCGCTCGGCGACCGCATCGGCGCGGTCATGGTGTGGGTGAACAAGTCGTACTCGACCGGCGAGGTCACGCTGACCGCCGCCGATCCCGCCGTGGAGCCGAACGTCGATTTCAACATGTGCTCGGACGAGCGCGACCTCGTCCGGCTGATACAGGCGGTGCGGCTGATCGGACGGCTGCACGCGCATCCCGCCGTCGCCGAGATGGTCACCGACGTCTTCCCCGCCGCCTACACGGAAAAGGTCCGCAAGGTCGGCGTCTACAATTCCTATAACCGCTGGAAGACGTGGCTGGGTGCGAAGGTGATGGATCTCGGCGGGCCGGTCCGCCGCGGCCTGATCCGCTCCGCAATCCTCGAGGGCCCGGACATGGAAACGCTGCTGGCCGACGACGAGGCCATCGCGGACTGGATCCGCGGCAACGTCGTCGGCACCTGGCACGGCTCGTGCACCTGCCGCATGGGCGCGGCGGACGATCCCGGCGCGGTCACCGACCCGTCGGCGCGGGTCTACGGGGTCGAGGGCCTGCGGGTCTGCGACGCGTCGATCATGCCCTGCGTGCCGCGCGCCAACACCAACATCCCGACCATCATGATGGGCGAAAAGGTGGCGGACGCGATTCTGTCGGAAAGCCGGGAGCGATAATGAAGCTTCCCAAGCGAACGGGCTGGAACCCGTTTTTCCGCCATACCCGGCAGCATCCCGAGTTCGCAATCCTGATCGGCTGCATATTCATCTGTATCGGCGGCATCCTCGGCTATAACGGCTGGATGTTCAGGGCGTTTTCCGAACCCGTCAACGCCCACGTGACCAAGGTCGAAAGAAAGCACGACGACGACCATTACCTTTACCGCACGACGTTCGAGATTCGCTATCAGGGCGCGGCCGTCACCTATAGCGGAAACACATGGCACAGCCCGGCCAAGCACACGGAGGGCGAGATCGTTCCGGCGCGGTACTCGGCCGCGTCCGGCGAAATCGTCAGCGAGCGATTGCTGGACCACCAGCAGTTTTTGGCGTTGATGGCGTTGGGTGCTGGGACCTTGTCGGCATTTATGGGCGGTTTCGTGATCTACTCCCGTCGGAAGCAACCGCTCAACGTCAGCAACTGAGGGCCGGTCAGCCTTTCCGCGTAGACGCCGCGATCATCTCCACCTCGACCAGGAACTTCGGATCGGCGAGGCCCGCGACGATCAGCAGGGTCGAGGTCGGTCGGCTCTCGCCCAGGTATTCGGCGCGGATCCCGTTATAGGCGGGCAGGTTGGCGGGATCGGTGATGAAGTGGGTGATCTTGACCACGTCGCTGATCCTGAGGCGATTATGCTCCAGCACGGCGAGGCAGTTTTCCCAGGCGTTGCGGGCCTGGCCTTCGAAATCGTCGGGCACGTTGCCGTCGAAATCCATCCCCACCTGTCCCGCGACGAAGGTCAGCTTGGCGTCCTCCGGGACCTCGACCCCGTGGGCGTATAGGCCCAGCGGCGGCTGCATCTTTTCGGGGTAAAAGGCCCGGTTTTCCATGGGTTCCTCCTTCGGTTCGCGCCGGATTCGTTGCACAGGCAAGTTCATATGCATAGACTACGAACGATTTTAGCCTGCCGTCCGAGAAATGGCAGCGTCTGATAACGGGAGAGACGCATGTTTCTGAAAAATGCCTGGTACGTCTGCGCGCAGCCCGAGGAAATCACCCGGACGCCGATGGCGCGCACCATCTGCAACGAGAAACTCGCCTTCTGGCGCAAGGAGGACGGAACGCCGATCGCGTTCGAGGACCGCTGCTGCCACCGCCGCATGCCGCTGTCGAAGGCGTACGTCGTCGGCGACCAGCTCGAATGCTACTACCACGGCCTGCGGTTCGAGGATTCGGGCAAGTGCGTGCACGTGCCCGGCCAGTCGACCGTGCCGCCGGGCGCGCAGGTAAAGAAGTACCCGCTGGTCGAAAAGTACAACTGGGTCTGGATCTGGATGGGCGACCCGGCGCTCGCCGACCCGGACGACATCGTCCCCTATCCGTGGAAGGTCGCGGACGACTGGGGCGACAAGGGCACGTATTTCTACGTGAAGTGCGACTATCGCCTGATCGTCGACAACCTCCTGGACCTGTCGCACCTGGGCTTCGTGCACCGGTCGACCATCGGCAATGCCGCCGTGGCCGAGGCCGCGAAGATCCGCACGCTCAAGGACGACGATTCCGTCACCGTCGCGCGCTGGACCGTCGGCCAGCCGCCGGCGCCGACCTATCAGAAGATGGGCGGCTGGACGGAGGACGATATCGTCGACCGCTGGCAGATCATCGAATACCGCATGCCCGGCGCGGTGCGCCTGTTCACCGGCGCGGCGCCCGGCGCGGCCCAGGGCAAGGAGTTCGGCTTCACCGACATCGAGCGCGACGTGCCGGAGGGCGGGTTCGGGTTCCACAACCTCAACTTCGTCACGCCCGAGACCGAGACGACGACCCACTATTTCTGGTCCAACGCCTACAACATCCCCGGCAAGCCGATCACGCCGGAGATGACGGAGATGCAGTACAAGCAGATCTTCACGGCGTTCCATCAGGACTGGGAGGTCTTCAACAAGCAGCAGGAAAACTGGGACGAGCGCGCGGTGATCGACACGATCCAGGATGCGGGCGCCATCGCCGCGCGGACCATGATCGACCGCAAGATCGCGGAAGAGCAGGGTTCGGTGGCGGTCGCCGCGGAATAGGCCCGCAGACGGTGCGTTCCACCCTGTGACACCGGGTCGCTGCGGCTGACGGCGAAAATCGGTTAAACAGTGTCTCCGGTACGGAGATACGGCACCGCATGGGCACGATCGACCTCCAGCGCGTGCAGAAGCGCAGAAAGCTCGCCATCGCCGCGATCCTCGCGACGGCGGTTGTGTTGATACTGTTCACCCATTCCCGTGCGCTCTCCGAATCCGGCTGGCACGAGGCGATCGACATTCTCGGCGCCGCCGCAATCGTCCTCTGCATTCTCGGCCGGACGTGGTCGTCGATCTATATCGCGGGCAGCAAGCGGGTGCGCGTGGTCGATACGGGGCCCTATTCGCTGACGCGAAACCCGCTTTACGTCTTCTCCGTGATCGGTGCTCTGGGCGTCGGGCTCACCACCGGCAGCGTGGTGCTCGGGGCCGCCCTCGGCCTGGTCACGTTCCTCGTGTTTCACATGGTCATCCTGTCGGAGGAGACGTTCCTGCGGACGCAGTTCGGCGGCGACTACGCGGACTATGCGGCCCGCGTGCCGCGCTGGCTCCCGAAATTTTCCGCGTGGCGGGGAGAGGAATGGGTCCGGACGCGGCCCGCGAATATCCTGATCACCTTCCGCGACAGTTGCCTGTTCCTGCTCGCGGTCCCCGCCTTCGAGGGGATCGAGTACCTGCAGGATATCGGGACCCTGCCCGTCCTCCTCGTCCTGCCCTGAATCCTGCCCCGAATATTTTCCGGGCGCGCCTCAGCCGGGCGCGGCGTCCGTCCCGCCCCGCATGATCCGGCGGTACACCGGCAGCGCGACCAGCGGCAGGATGTAGATCGGGAACTGGCCGAGGACGAAATAGACCAGCAGATCGTAGGGCGCGCTCTCGGCAAGCGAGGCGAGGACGAGGGCGACGTTCGTGTTGCCCGTGATCAGCCCGACCGTCAGCGCCGTCCTGCGCCCCAGCGGCCAGAACAGCGCGGCCGCGAATATCTGCAGCGCGATGTTGGTCGCGAACGCCGTCCCGGTGGCGAGCGCGGTGTAGGCGGGGTGCGCGACCGCGAAATCGGGCAGGCCCGACATCAGCGATATCGCGACGCCGACCATTACGATCACCATGATCCCGTCGATGTTCTGTCCCTGCGCGCGCAGGAACCGGGCGCTCAGCAGGAACCGCGCGGCGAAGGCGAGGACGAAGGCGGCGCCGACGATGGTGCCGAGGCGGCCCATCAGCTCCAGCACCGTCACGTCGAGACGGATGCCGAGAAGCCACAGCGCCAGCGGCGGCATCGTCAGCGGCACCAGCGCATAGGACATGACGGTGACGATCAGGGCGAGCGCCGCGTCCAGCCCGAACAGCACGCTGATCGCCGCGGCCGACATGATCGGCGTCGCGAGGCCGTGGAACACGATGCCGGCGGCCAGCGGCCCCTCCATGCCGGTCGCCTGCGTCAGGACCCAGACCGCCAGCGGCGCGCCGATCATCGAGAACAGGAACACCACCGCGATCAGCCCCGGCCGGCGCAGATAGGCGCGCAGCGCCGCCGCCTCGATCCGGATCATCGACAGCGCGAGATTGACGACGATCAGGGCTTCCAGCCACGGGGCCAGCGCGTCGGCCAGCGGCTGCCAGAAGATTCCGGCGAACACGCCCGCGGCGAGCAGGACCGGCGCCCGGCCCGCGATGAATTCCAGCGGTCGCATCACGTGCACGCGCGGATCAGTAGGGGGTGCCGTCCCTGTGACGGAAGGTCATCCCCGTTTCCGTCCCACGTTCGAGGACGAGGTCGACGTCCGGGTAGTGGACGGTTTCATGCGCCGAGCGGTTGCCGATCTCCAGGTAGACGACGGTGCCGTCCGACCGGTTCTCCAGCCGGTGCCCGTCGCCGGAATTCGCCGGAAAACCTGCGCACATGCCGGGCTCCAGAAGCTGTTCGCCGGCGTCGGTCACCAGCGTCGGCGTGCCGTCCAGGATATAGACGAACTCGTCCTCTTCGGTGTGCCAGTGGCGCAGCGACGAGGCCGCGCCGGGCGCGAGCTCCGTCAGGTTGACCCCGAATTTGGTGAGGCCCAGCGTGTCGCCCAGCACCCGGCGGAACCTGCCGTCGGTCGCGCGGTCGTAGGGCGGCGGGTACGGGTTGCGCTGCTGCGTCGGCAGGTCGGAAGCCCGGATGGCGGGCGGGCGTGTCTCGTCGGGCGTGTCGTTGGCGGGCATTTCCTGGCTCCTCCGTCTTGGCGGGCGCGGTTCTGGCGCCGCGTCTCCGAACGTATCCGGGCGTTCCTCCCCGATGTCGCGGCCGCGCGGGGCGTCCCCGGCACCCGGCCATCGGGATTGCGCAATTTCTGAAGGCCGTCCATGCGGCGCCGGGCATTCCGGCGCGCGCGAAGATCATGGCATAATCGCGGAACGAGCGCTATCAGCCGAGCGAGGGGGTCGCCATGTCCGCCGCGGAAATCAGAAAGATCGTTACCATCGTCGAGGAAACCCGCACCGAGATGGGCCGGGCCATCGATCCGGCGACGCGCCAGTGCGCCGCCGTCGCGGTGATCCGCAACCCCTATGCCGGTGTGTTCTCCGAGGAGCTGCCGGAGCTCGAGGCGGCGGGCGCCGAGCTGGGCGAGCTGTTGGGCCGTTCGGCGATGAAGGCGCTCGGCGTGCCGCAACTGATGCGTCACCTCGCCGGGGACCTCGCGCTGGAGACCGCGGTCGCCGAGGCGCAGCGCGTCGGCGGAGCCCGCGGTGGCGAGCCAGAGCAATTCCGCCGGGTGCAGGGCGTGGCCTCGGAGCTGGGCGATCTCGTAGGCCGCCGCCATCGTGCGCAGCATCGAGAAGGACGAGCCGCCGCCGGTGTCGGTGGCGAGCCCGATCCGGTGGCCTTCCGCCTTGAGCCCGGCCATGTCGAAGAGGCCCGAGCCGATGAAGGTGTTCGAGGTCGGGCAATGGACGAGGCTCGCCCCCGCTTCGCGCAGCCGGTCGCGTTCGCGGGTCGACAGGTGGATGGCGTGGCCCATCAGCGCGCCTTCGCGCAGGAGACCGAAGCGGTCGTAGATGTCGGTGTAATCGGTCGCCTCCGGGAACATGCCCAAGACCCACTCGATCTCTTCGGTCTGCTCGGAGAGGTGGGTCTGCATGAGGCAGTCGGGGTGCTCGGCCCAGAGTGCGCCCATGGCTTCGAGCTGCGCCTCAGTGGAGGTGGGGGTGAAGCGCGGGGTGATGGCATAGCGGGCGCGGCCCTGCTTGTGCCAGCGCTTCAGCAGCGCCTTGCCCTCGTCGGGCCACACGTCGAAGGACCCGCCGCCGAACATCCGCTCCATCGCCTCGGCCTCGCGGAGAAAGGCCCGCGCCCGCTGCGAGTTCGGCTTCCACCAGCCGGTGACCGCGCCGGGCAGGGGCTGCGACGGGTCGTCGACCAGCAGGGTCGGGTCGCAGAATCGTTCGGTGCCCAGCCCTTCGCAGGCCGGGCAGGCACCGAGGTGCGAGTTGAAGGAGAAGTGGCGCGGGCTCAGCTCGCCGATCGTGAACCCGGTCTTCGGGTTGCGGAAGCTCGTCTGGAACGAGCGCTCCTCCCAGTCCTCCGACTCCGGCCCCTGGACCAGCACCCGGGCCTCGCTGCCGCAGATCCGCAGCGCGGTCTCGACCGAGTCGGCCAGCCGCGACTCGATGCCTCCGCGCACCACCAGTCGGTCGACCACCACCTCGATCGAGTCGACCCGTTCCGGCCACTGCCGGGCGGCCTCGTCGAGGTCGAGCAGTTCACCGTTCACCCGCACCCTCACGAATCCCTGTCGGCGCAGGTCGGCAAGCAGCCGCTCGCCCTCGCGGGCCTCGTCGGCCGGCACCGGGGCGAGCAGGACCAGCTTGCTGCGCTCGGGCTCCCCCGCCAGCGCGGCCACCATGTCGGCCGAGGTCATCCGCTCGAGCCGCTCGCCGGTGGCCGGATCGTGCGGCGTTCCGGCCGCCGCCCACAGCACCCGCAGGGGGTCGTAGATCTCGGTCGCCGTGGCCACCGTCGAGCGCGGGTTGAGCCCGCCGCCGCGCTGCTCGATCGCGATCGCCGGGCTGAGCCCCTCGATCGCGTCGACGTCCGGCTTCTCCAACTGGTCGAGGAACTGCCGCGCGTAGGCCGACAAGGACTCGACGAAGCGCCGCTGACCCTCGGCGAACAGCGTGTGGAAGGCCAGCGACGACTTGCCGCTGCCGCTCGGTCCCGTCACCACCACCAGCTTGCCGTGCGGGATCTCGACATCGATGCCGCGCAGGTTGTGCTGCCTCGCCCCCCGGATCCGGATCACGCCCTCGAGTTTCAAGGTTCAAGTTTCAAGTTTCAAGGCCCGCGGCCTCATCACTTGAAACTTGAAACTCCAAACTCGAGACTCCGCCCATGCTCGCCCGCTTCCTCGATCCCGGATTCCCCTCGCTGAAGATCTGCGGGGTCCGGTCGGCGTCCGACGCGGAGCAGCTCGCCGAACTCGGGGTCGACGCGCTCGGTGCCAACTTCTGGCCGAAGTCGAAGCGCTTCCTCGAGCCCGGGCAGGCCGGATTCCTCGGCGAGCTCGCCGGCCGGATCCTTCGCGTGGGCGTCTTCGTCAACGCCCCGACCGACCTGCCCCGACGCCTGTTCGACGCCGGGCTCATCGACGTGGCGCAGCTGCACGGCGACGAACCAGAGAGTGACATCGCCTTGATCAAGAACCACGGCATCCCGGTCATCCGCGCGCTCGGCGTGCGGTCGCCCGGGGATCTGGAGACCTTCGTCTCGCTGCCGTCCGACGCGATCCTCCTCGACGCCCATGCCCCGGGTGTCTACGGCGGCACCGGACGGACCATCGACTGGGAGGCGGTCGGCAGCTTCACCGCCCGCCACCCGAAGCTCAGCGTGGTGCTCGCCGGAGGAATCACCCCCGACAACGCCGCCGCGGCGGTGGCCACCGCCACCCCCTGCGCCATCGACGTCGCCTCCGGGGCCGAATCCGCTCCGGGCGTCAAGGACTTCGCCAAGGTCGGGGCCCTCCTCCACGCCTGCCGGCGAGGCGGGTAGCCCTCGCTTCCGTGGGCCCCGAAGCCCGGCCGCTGCGAGGACCCCGAGCCCACCTGCAAAGCACTTGCATTTACCGGATCCCCCGTTCCAATAGCCCGTGCCATGCGCGGCTCACCCCTGATCCGGACTGTGATCGTCCTGCTCGCCCTCGTCCTGACGGCGGCCGGACTGGCCTCGCTGCGCCGTCCGCCCGGGCCGCCCCCGCCGCCCGCCGTTCCCCCGGGTCCGCCGGTCGAGACGATCGCCACCCCCTTCTTCCTGACCCTCTCCGCGCCGGCATCCCGCGTCACCCTCGAAAGCGCCGGGGAAATCCTCGAGATCGAGCCCGAGGGGTCGACCCGCTTGGCCGGCACCCTGCCGCTCGAATCCGGCCACCCCGTTCTCTTCATCGACATCGTCTGGCGGGACCCGGCCGACGCGCCCCGCTTCGCCAAGCTCGTCCTCGAGCCACCCGGACACCCGACCGCGACCCGCATCTTCGACGCCACCGGCGCGCTCTCGGACGTCTGGGAGCTGCACCTCCACCCTTGATGGCCGAACTTCACCACGACTGCTGCGAGCACCACGACCACCACCACGAGTTGGTGGTGAGCGACCTTCGCGTCCGCTACCGGAGGGTGCTCGCCCTCGATGGGATCCGCTTCGCGACCTCGTGCGGAAACCGCGTCGCCCTTATCGGTCCCAACGGCGCCGGGAAGTCGACGCTGATCAAGGCGGTCGCCGGGCTCGTCCGGCGCGATGCGGGCTCGATCCGCTGGCGCGGCACCGCGGTGGCCAAGTGGTCGCGGGAATTCGCCTACCTGCCCCAGCGCGAGGAGGTCGACTGGTCGTTCCCGATCACCGTCCGCGGGCTC
>ENA-ORCV01001003-ORCV01001003.1-marine-metagenome-genome-assembly--contig:-NODE-1003-length-11493-cov-2.938945_pt1 | contig 11493 bp, 13 predicted proteins | sample MGYA00237779_ERZ508509 | MGnify/ENA primary metagenome ERZ508509 (study PRJEB26180, sample SAMN06268772) | marine metagenome | isolation source: Bioluminescent Bay, La Paraguera, Puerto Rico | place... | reverse complement strand
GGGCACGCCGGCGCGGCCGCATTCGGCGATGGCGAACAGATCAGCGTCCTCGAGGCCCGGTCCGGCGACCGGGGCACCGGCGCCTCCGGGCCCGTCTCGACGACGCCCGGCAATCTGGTCGTGTGGCTCGATGCGCTCGGCAAGGATCTCGGCGATGCCGGCGTGACGTTCCTGCAGGCGCTGATAGCGCATTCGCAGGTCGTGTTCTTCGAGAACACGAACCGGGTCGTCGCCCCTACGGAGCACGGCACCCTGTTTGTCGGTTCGGTCGACGACGGCAACACGCGTAACCTGCGCCTGCCCGATCCGGGGGACGTCCCCGACGGGTTCACGGTCTGGCTGAAGCGGGGTGGGACGTCGTCGGACCGCCTCCAGATCGCGACCAACGGGTTCGCCTATTCGATCGACAACGACGACCGGCTGGCGCTTTTCCGCGACGGCGACGTGGTCGGGGTGCGTAAGACGGGCAGCGGCTACCAGAGCTTCCATCGGGCGATCAAGCCGGTCGAGGACGAGTTCCTCGCCTCGGGGACGTGGACCAGGCCCTACGGCTGCCGGTACTGCGTGATCGAGGGCGAGGGCGCCGGCGGCGGCAGCTCCGCCACTGTGGCGGCAGCGGCCGAAACTCACCTTGGCGGCTCGGGCGGCGCCGGCGGTTACGTCCGCAAGCGCGTCGACGCACCGCCGGCAACGCTCACTGTGACGATCGGTGCGGCAGGGGCCGCCGGCGACGTCATTTCGGGGCCGGAAACGCCGACAGCAGGCGGCGATGGCGGCGATATGACCGTGACCGGGACCGGCGTCTCGATAACCGCCGGCGGCGGGAGGGGCGGCGATCCGGACAGCGCCGGCACGACCGGTGGCCGCGTCGCCCAGGGCGGCAACGGCGGCACCGCGAGCGGCGGTGACGAGAACATCCCGGGCGAGCGCGGTCTTCCGAGCCTCTGCACTTCGTCGACGGCCCAGGCCTATGGCGGCCGCGGTGGTTCCGGCCGGCGCGGGCGCGGTGGCGTTGCCAACGAATCCGGGTCGACGGACGGGCAGAATGCGGTTGCTTCGCCGAGCCTGGCGGGCGGCGCGGCCGCGCCCTGGAGCCGGGATGAAGCGACCCGTCCCGGGGCCGCAGGCGGCGATGGCTGGGCCAGGATCACTGCGTATTTCGACTAGGCGAAACACCGCGACGGCCGTCGCGGTCTGACGATACCGGCATCGGAGCACGAACATGAAACTCGCAGCCAACTGGCGCGCGGTGCTTCGCCGCGCGTGGTCGGTCCGCCTGATGGTGGTCGCGGCCGTCCTGTCCGGGGTCGAAGTCGCACTGCCGCTGCTGCACGGCGTGATCGGCATTCCGGCCGGTCTGTTCGCCGGCGCCTCCGGATTCTGCACGGCCGCGGCCTTCGCCGCGCGCCTGGTCGCCCAGCGCAACCTGCCGGAAGGGAGACAGGAGTGATGTCCAGACTGAAGAAATCGATTGCCGCCATGGCCCTCGCGATTGCCGTCGTCGGCGGCTGGGAGGGCGTCAGGACGGTCGCCTACCGCGACATCGTCGGCGTTCCGACCGTGTGCTTCGGTGAGACCCGCGGTGTCAGGATGGGCGATCGCTACACGCTCGAGGAGTGCCAGGCGATGCTCGGCGACGGGCTGATCGAGTTCGAAGCGGGCATGCGCAAATGCCTGAAAGCACCGGACGCTATCCCGGAGAAGTCCTACGTCGCCTTCCTGAGCCTGTCCTACAACATCGGCACCCGCGCGTTCTGCCGCTCGACGGTCGCTCGCCGTGCCAACGCCGGCAACATCCGCGGCGCCTGCGAGGCGATCGTGATGTGGAACAAGGCCGGCGGCCGCGTCGTCAAGGGGCTGGTCAACCGCCGCGCCGATGAACGGCAGATCTGCCTCGAGGGGCTGGCCGGGTGATGGGCGGGTTCCTGCGGCTCGCCATTCAACCGCACTTCTGGCTGATCGTCGCGGCCGGGGTCGGGCTCGGCTGGATCTACGGCCAGGTGAACTACTGGCGTGGCCATGCGGCCGGCTACGACCTCGGCGAGCGGGTCACGAAGGCGAACTACGAGGCCGCGCTCGAGGACGAGCGCGCGCGGGTCGACGCAGCGAACGCCGAGGCGCGGGCTCGGCAGCGCAAGCAGTACGAGAACCTGATCGATCTGATCCGCCGGAAGGATGCCCTACTCGAGGAGCTGGACCATGAAGCCGAACACGATCCTCGCGCTCCTGAGTGCGGCATGTCTGGCGACGGGTTGCGGCGCATCAACCGTAGCTGAACGGCCCGACATCGCGCCGATCGACGCGGGCCTGTCGGCGACGCCGGCGGGGCCGGGGCACTGGCCGGTGACGTCCGATCTGATTGCGCAGGCGAAGATCGAGCACTACTGGCGTGCCGATCGGGGCCGGCTGCGCGCCTGCGTGGCGCAGTTCGAGGCCTACCGGGAATCGGTCGAGGACCGGGACGCACGCCTGCGGGGGAGCGTCAGGAGCGTAGAATAAGAAAAATGCTTCCTAGAAATGGATGGGAGCCGGCCGGTTTGTTGGGGGGTGCCGCCCGGCTCCCGTGATCGCGACCGAACCGGGGGTTCGTCGCGTGGCAGTGCTGACGTTAGGCGACTATCTATTTACAAAATCCTACCCTGGACGAGGCATCTGGCTCACGGGCGTCGAGGCGGGTTTTGGGCGAAACGACACGATCGGTTTCGCGACACCGGGTTCGGGATTTCAGACATCCAGCCGCAATTCTGATGGGGACGGGAATGACCGAGGACGTCGGTCCGGAGCGCGGTCTGGGCCGCGTCGAGGGCAAGCTTGACCGGCTGATCGCTGCGCAGGAACGGGATGCGGCGAGCGCGGCGCGCAGCCGGGAACGGCTCTATCAGGGGCTCGAGGCGGTGGGCGCGGAAGTCCGGAATCTGGCCGACGATCAGACGGCGATCGACGGCCGCCTGACAACGATCGAGACGGTCATCAACGATCGCGTGCTGCCGGCCGTCGAACGGGTAGAGGCGATGGAGCAACGCGCCGTCGGTGCCGCCTGGGCCGCCCGGGCGGGCCGGTTCGTGGTCCGCAACGTGTTCTGGCCGATCGCCCTGCTGGCGGTCGCCTTCTGGGAGCGGGTCGTGGCTTTCTTCTCCACCTGATCCGGGCGTGGCTTTTGCGATTTGCAGAAGTACGCCAAATTTCAACACTCGGCCCCATGGTGCCATTCGGTTAAAATCCAGAGCGCGGCCGTTTCTGACCCTGATATGCAACATGTCCCTTTATTGATACTCCTCATACAAGCTTATTTCTTCCGGAAGATTCATTCTCGAAAGCGATGGATGTTAGAAGAAGATATAGCCCAGCCTGTTTTGGCTGCTATACTTCTTTTTTAGAACATCCGAAATTTGCTTGGGAACAAACGTGTGTGAGGCGCGATTGCAGGACTCTCGTGTTTTTCGAAAACGCTATTGGACTCAGACCACACCGGTAGCGCACAAGAGGTGCCCGGCATGGTGATTGGATCGACGGCGACGCTCCTGCTCGCAGGCCTAACCCTAGTTGCAGGGACCTTCAGCGCCTTAGCCCAAGACGAACCGAACGGTGCTCCGCAGGGAAACGCTCCGGCGGCGATCGCAGCGCTACAAGACATTGGCATCAGCGCTGACCTAAGGGCCTCTTTCCCGGTTACCACCCATGTTCTCATCCAAACGGGCAACCGCGACCTCGCGCCTCTTCTGGCCAAGACGCTGCCGCTCGCCGGCGAAGGAGCCGCGCCCAATGCGGGAATTACGTTTGGCAACTTCGCCGGCCTGTCGCTGATCTTCGGCGCGGTGGCCAGGTGGAATGACTCTGACATCCCGACCGAGATCGACGGGCTGTCGGCAACAGCCAACGGCGGCAACCCGACCGACTTTGCGCTCGCAAACGCGATTCTGCTCACTCACATGACCGCCGGCACCGATCTAGGCGGCTTCGGCGACATTGCGGCCGCGGGCATCTCTTTCCTCAATTCTGGTCTCGCTGAGGGGGTAGGCGAGCGCTACAATGTCGCGCCGGTTGGGCTCGGCGATGCTGAGCGCCCAACGTTCGAGTCATCGGGTGTGGCATTCCAATACCTCGTGCAGGAGCACCTGAGAGAAACCGGCGCCCTCGCCGAAGAAGAAGACATCCGGCGCGCGCACGACGGACTCGAGGCAGAGCTCAACGTGAGCAGCCTTGGCGCCGCCGGTGAGATCGACCCGAACGAAGGGTTGGTGAGGATCGGTTTGCCGGTGTTTTCGCCGGAGGGTCTTTGGCGCGAGTCGCAGGACTTGATGTCGTTCGCCGAACAGCAGGGCGGCGATATCGGCGTGATCGCCGCCGGTGACGCCAGCGACCAGGATGGCGGCAACGGCTTTAGCGGTAGCGATGAAGAAGGTATCAATGGTGGCGCCAGCGTCGGAGAGACAGGCACCGGCACTGATGGCGACGAGCAGTCCGATAGCTCCTGCACTTTCCAGCAGGAGCAAAACTGCAGTGCGGCGGCGCAGATCACCATCCAGACGCCGTACCTGACCATGGAAACAGTTGGCGCTTCGATCGAGTTCGCCGCGGAGGTCACGGCAACCCCTTGGCGTATCCAAACTTCGCTGCGCGACTTTGTCGACGACATCGAGACCGCGGTGAACGATTCGGAAGCGCTCAGGGACAAGGCCACCAATGCTTGCATGACGTACTTTGTTGACTGTGGCCCGAAGGATTCGAGCGGCAGCGAACAGCCCGTACCGCCCGGCGACGACGAATCGCCGCCGGGCGCTGGCCCGAGCGGTAGCGCTGGCCGCGGGTTGAGTCCCGAGCAATGCGAAGAGCTCGGGCCCGATGCCTGCGGCGACGAGGGAGGCGAGTCGCCCGTCACGCCCGGCGGCCTCAGCCCCTTGCCACCGGAAGACCTTGCTGACGTGCCGGGCTCCGGAGGGATCGATGGCTCTGACACGCCGCCCCTGACCGGCGACATTGATTTGCTGGAAGACCTGCCAGTTCTCGACGTTCCGGACATACAATAGGAGTACGACATGATGAGCATGTTCGGCCGAGTTCTCGCCGGTGCGGCTCTTGGAAGCACTCTGCTCATGTCTGGCGCCGCTGCCGCGTACTCAGTGTTTTGGGTCGACCGCAGCGCGCCATCGGTGGAACAGGAGCTGAGGGCATTTACGAATGCGCTCCTGCTCCGCTCGGCATCATTCCCGGCGTGCCAGCCGAACGCCAACGGGCAACCAGTATTCGACCCGGCCACATACGAGGCCGAGGACTTCTGGTCGGCGTACGGTTCGGCCAATACCCGCGGGCAGGTATTTCGCTGTCTGGTCAACAGCGGGCTCCTGCACCTGCAGCAGCGCAACACGGACATGCCGACCCCGGTGGTCGCGCCGGAGTTCGTTACCCGCTGGAGTCTCGAAAGCAACAACATCGCGGTCGAGGGGAGCCCGGACCATCCGTTCGACGGCTTCCGCGACGCATTGCGCGAGCTGGGGCCGCTCTACTATCTGACCGAAACGCAACGCGACTTCATGCTCAACCTCGGGCGGTCCGGTGCCCGGGTACCGGACCTTGAGATCGACACTCTCGGGGGGGTCTGGCTTGGTCGTTGCAGCACCGCGGTTGGCGATCCGCTGACAGACGTCGCCATGCGGCAGAACATCTATCGCATGATCGAAGGCAATTTCCCCGCCTTTTTGGCGCGAATTGTCGGCGGGGCGCTGGAGGCGCGTAGCGGCCGGCAGATATCCGAATCCGATCTCGGCGGCTTCGACAACTTCGCTCTTTCCGGTAAGTACGAATCCGAGGTTGGGTTGGCGCTCTGGCCGAGCGCGATGATCGCTAACGCTGCGTCGCAGACGGGCGCTCTCGATCGAATCGCGCCTTTTATGGACGGCATGTTGGCGCAGGGTGACAAGTTCACGAAGTCGGTCGCTGACGTGGTCGGTGACGCCATCGTCTATGGCCGAATCACCGGCCCATACCCGCTCCGCAATGCCGACATCAGTTTCTACCACGGGCTGCACGCAGCGCTTGGCGAAGCGTCAGACCGCGAGAACGCGATCGTTGGTGCGCGCCGACATTTTTTCGCCGGAGACAATGCCGCGACCGATGGGTTCTGGGCTGTCTACCTGCCCTGCCGGTCGTTACAGGACTTGATTGAACTGCCGCTTGTCATGGAGATCCGCGGCGACGGCGACCGGTCGGGTGCCGATGTCTACTACCCGCTGCCGATCGTCCACCCGGAGGCGGGCGTCGTGCGAGAAAACACCGACTTCAACCACGCCACCGATTTCTTTCCGTCGAGTATCCGTGCGAGCGTGATCATCGACGGCAATATCGGGGGCGGGTGGAGCCGAGCTTCACTTCAGGTGTACCTGGAGAACGCGGTGGTTTCCGATGTAAGCGGCCGCGTGCTTTATCGCCTGCGCAACAACGACTTCTCCATGAACCTCGTGCGGGATACGGCCGAAGTGGAGGCGGCGCTCGCCGAGCAGTTCGCCGATCCAGACAAGTGAAGACGCCTTCAGGCGCTGCCGGCCGCCATCGGCGCGGTGCGTGATTAAACATTGTATTATTAAAGGTTTTTAGCGATCAAATACTTCGTTCCGAGGGAGGCAATAAAAGCGTGTAAGAAAATAAAAATCGAATATTGCTTTCCTTGCGACCGTTTTCCAATTCCAGCCGGCGCGATTGAGTTCTCGGAGAACGTGACGGCAGAAATTGGCACATGCTGCCGGTCGTTCGGAATGCAGAAAAAGTCAGCCTCTCAGGCGCTTGATGCCGCTGGCGAGCGGCATGAATCTTTATAAGACATTGATCTCCACAAAAATCGCCCAATCTCTGGTAGTGCCGCCAATCTCTATTGGGCTACATAAACGCGCTTTAGTAGCATCACTGTCGCTCCTAGAGATCCTTTCTCGCCATCGCCATTAGAAAGGCGACCGTTTCTAGCCCGAGTGCATCTGCCGCCCTCTCACAAGATTCGATCATCTTGAACAGAGCGTCCTGGTCGTCGGTGGCGCCGAGCATCTCGGGCAGGCGCGCGCAGCCGATCGCCAGCCGTCTTGCGTCGTCTCGCGTGAGCAGATTCGCGGTGGACCGCCGGCCCGGCTCCTCCTCGTAATAGGAATAATAGAGACGCTGGCCGCTCGCGTCGGTCACGACCCATGCCGAACCGATATCGATGACAGTCCAGGGCGGCGTGAAGCGACGGAAGTCTGGCATGGGGCTATTGCGGCGACGCACGGGCCGGAAGTCAATCGCCGGGCCGCCGGCGGGGCCATCGGGATAGTGCGTGGATGCTGGAACCCATCGTCCGCACTGTACCCAGGCGCGCGAAGGCTTCATATCAGCACGTGCTTGGGAACGTAGCCGGAACGCGCGTGTCAGAAACGTGCCACAATACCAGCATGTTCCTGCACTGTTCCGCAGGCAAGGGTATAGGGCACAATACCAAGGTGCAGCAAAAGCTATTAAAATATCGGGGGATTATGTGGTGCCCATGGCGTGGATTGAACACGCGACCTCTCCCTTACCAAGGGAGTGCTCTACCACTGAGCTACATGGGCGCCGGTGAAGCGGTGCGGAAACTGCCATAGGGCTGGCGGCAGCGCAAGGCTCATCAACAAGGCCGGACAGGCGCTTCCAAAACGCCGTCCGTGCGGGCTAGATACCATCATGAGCGACAATGACAAGAGGCCGCCAGATACGCCCGGCAAGAAGGGCGGCAAGGGGGCCGGCAACGCCGCCGAAGGAGCCGGCGGCAAGGCCGACCGGCTGGCCGCCGCCCTGCGCAGCAACCTGGCCCGGCGCAAGGCGCAGGCGCGCGCGCGCCGCGCGGGCGGGGACGCGGGGCCGGGTGGCGCCAGCGGCGGCGAGGACTAGGCCGGCCGGCGGATCCCGCCGCGCCGCGCTTTCCCGCTTGAACGCATGCCCCGGCGCACCGATATGCGTGCCGTTGCGCGCCGTACCCTAAGCCGGTAACACAAGGCCGCGGGTTGGATACCCGCATCGTGCCGCAGTTCGGGGACCCGCCTGGAGCTCATGAGCAACCTCAAGCTATTCGCGCTCGACGCGGAAGACCTCGACGTCGTCTCGGCGCATTTGCAGGACGCCGTCGCGCGGATCGCCGATTTTGCCTGGCTGCCCGCCGAGAAGCGGTTTGCGATGGTGGTCAACCGGTTTGACTGGGCGGAAGCTGCGAGCAAGCGGGCCGAGCACCACAGGCGCCGCACGGCGCTGCATTTCGAACGGGTCAACGCGGTGCGCCGCCGCGGCTTTGCGCAGGACAATCCGAACGCGGTTCTCAACCTGCTGGCCGTCCGCTTCGAGGAAGCCGACTCGCCGGCCGGTGTCGTCGATCTGGTCTTCTCCGGCGGTGCGGCCATCCGCCTGGAGGTCGAGTGCCTCGAGGCGCGCCTGTCCGACCTCGGTCCGGCCTGGTCGACGGACTCCGTGCCCGCGCACGACACCGGGCCCGACGCCGAAACGGCCCCCCGGCCGGACAAGGCGCAGGGCGAGGGAGCATGACGGGCGGCGTCCTATGACGGGGTCCCCCAACCGGCTTGTCTCGGTGGAGCTCGACGAAGGCTCGATCGGGCGCGGCTCGCCCGACATCGAGCACGAGCGCGCCGTCGCCATCTACGATCTTCTGGAAGAGAACAGTTTCGCGCTGTCGGGCAATCCGGGCGGGCCCTATCAGCTGTATCTGTCGATCCAGGAAAAGAGGCTCGTCTTCGACATCCGCGACGAGGCTGGCAGCCCCGTGGTCACCCACATCCTGTCGCTCAGCCCGTTCCGGCGCATCGTGCGCGACTACTTCATGATCTGCGAGAGCTACTACGAAATGATCCGCACCGCCGCCCCGAGCCGCATCGAGGCGGTCGACATGGGCCGGCGCGGCGTTCACAACGAAGGCTCGCAGGTGCTGATCGAACGCCTCGAGGGCAAGATCGACGTGGATTTCGACACCGCCCGGCGCCTGTTCACCCTAATCTGCGTCCTGCACTGGAAAGGCTGATCGCGGTGACCGGGGGGACGCCTAAGCCTCCGTCGGCCGTGCTGTTCGCCTGCGGCATGAACGCGGTGCGCTCGCCGATGGCCGCCGCGATCACGCGCCATCTGTTCCCCCACACGGTCTACGTCGCCTCGGCCGGCGTCCGCGAGGGCCAGCCGGACGGTTTCGTGACCGCGGTCATGGAGGAAATCGGCATCGACGTGTCGGCGCATCAGCCGCATACCTTCGAAGACCTCGCCGACACGTCCTTCGACGTCGTCATCTCGCTGGCGCCGGAGGCCCACCACAAGGCGCTCGAACTGACCCGCACGATGGCCTTCGACGCCGAGTACTGGCCGACCGAGGATCCCACCGTGGTGAGCGGCACGCGCGACCAGCGCCTGCACGCCTACCGGCGGGTCCGCGACCTCCTGATGCAGCGCATCAAGCAGCGCTTCGGCTGGCAGCCGCCCCCGAGCGGGTGAGCCGCGGCCGGCTCGCAGAGCCGGCGAAATGCATGTCATTTCGAGCGGCGAACGCCAGAGGCCCGCAGCCGGGGGCCAAAAGATCCGTATCCCGGGACGCGCAACAACCAGGTCAGACCGCGCACGGTTGATCTGTTGTTTGTTTAAGCTGTAAAGTAAATAATATGTAAATTTTATAGGCTGTCTTTTTCTCTGATAAGGGAGAATGAAATGACAGATATTAGAATCGCAATCGTTTCCGCATGTCTCGCCACTTTACTGATATTCAATTCGAATCCGGCGCGTGCGGATTCCTTCATGCTGGACTATGGCAACGTCGTGGGCAGCGGTGACCAGATCACGATCACGCGTCTGCCGATCGTGCGCAACAACGGCAAGGTCATCTACAAGGACGTGATCATCAAGTTCGGGCTGAACAAGAAACGAAATCTGATCGTCCTGAAGAAATTTCCCAAGACGACCAATTCGACACCGATCATGAATGCCGATCTGGTCGCCGGCCGTTATCAGCTCAACAACAGTTCCTGGGAGTACGACCTGATCGGCCCGACCGTCGGGCCGAACGGGCGCAGCCTGTGGACCCTTGTCGGCACCAACAATTCGCTCGACATGACCTTCTACACCGGTCCCGTCAAAGGGCATCCGCTGGAGCAGCGGATCAAGGACGCCGGCATCAATTCCTCGCCGTTCACCTTCGGCTTTTCCTCGAACGGGCATTCATTGAGCAACCGCTTCGGGCACGACTGCCTGATCGCTGCCCACATGGTCGGATCCGATCTCAAGCTCGATTCGCACTCGGCGCCGGGCTGCGGCAGCGACAACGCGACGCCGACAGAGACGGATACGATGCGCCATTGCCCGTCCGGGACCTGCGACTGACCGATCAAGGCGCCCGTGAGCGGGAATTCCCCGCCCGGGCGTCCTGACGCCGTGCTGCGGGCGATGCCCGGGGTTGGTGCGCAGGAACGTCTGCGCGCGGCGGTGTCCCGAATGCCGCAACCAGTTCACAATCCCTCCACAATTCGCTAGGTTCCGCGCCGGCCCGGCCCCGCCTACGCACCTCCCGGGTCGGGGAATTCTCTAGCGGACCGCAAGACATGACCGGACGTCCGATTCTCGTTCTCGCCAGCGGCTCGCCGCGTCGGCTCGGCCTGTTGCAGCAGGCCGGCATCGAGCCCGACGTCCTGCGGCCGGCCGATATCGACGAAGCTCCGGCCAAGGGTGAGACGCCGCGCACGCTGGCCAAGCGCCTGGCGCGCACCAAGGCCGAAATGGCGATCCGGCATGCCGACCGGGACGAGGAGACGAAGGACGCCTTCATCGTCACCGCGGATACGGTCGTCGCCGTCGGCCGGCGTATCCTGCCGAAGGCGGAGATGGTCGACGAGGCGGCGAACTGCCTGCGGCTGCTGTCCGGCCGCAACCACAAGGTCTTCACAAGCGTCTGCCTGGTTACGCCCTCGCGGGCGATCCGCCAGAAGCTCGTCGAGACGCGGGTGCGCTTCAAGCGCCTCTCCCGCGAGGAACTGGAGAGCTATCTGGCGTCGGGCGAATGGCGCGGCAAGGCGGGTGGGTACGCCCTCCAGGGCATCGCCGGCAGCTTCGTCGTCAAGCTGGTCGGCTCCTACACCGCCGTGGTCGGCCTGCCGCTCTACGAAACCGTTTCGATGCTGCACGGCGACGGCTACCCGGTCTATTTCAACTGGCTGAGCGGGCCGGGCAGCTAGCCCGGTATCGCCGCCGTTCCGGGAAGCGGGCCGGGCAACAGGCTGGAGGGACGATGAACGTCGCGAACTGGCTGGCGCGCGCCGGCCGCACCTTTCCCGACCGCGCGGCGGTGGGCCACGGAACTGCGGTCTACCAATCCTATGCGGCTCTGGCCGACCGGGCGGCGCGGCTTGCCGCCGGGCTCGCGCGGCTCGGGCTCGTGCCTGGCGACCGTGTCGCCATCGCCGCCAAGAACTGTCCGGACTACATGGAATGCCTGCTCGGCATCTGGTGGGGCGGGTT
>ENA-ORCV01001002-ORCV01001002.1-marine-metagenome-genome-assembly--contig:-NODE-1002-length-11501-cov-4.194765_pt1 | contig 11501 bp, 10 predicted proteins | sample MGYA00237779_ERZ508509 | MGnify/ENA primary metagenome ERZ508509 (study PRJEB26180, sample SAMN06268772) | marine metagenome | isolation source: Bioluminescent Bay, La Paraguera, Puerto Rico | place... | reverse complement strand
TCGGCCTCGCCCGCCATGACCGACGCGAAGGCCGCCTCCGCCTCCTGCGCCGTCAAATCCGCGCCCGAAATCAGTTTTTCCAGCGCGTCCAGCATCACGCCTGCTCCAGAATATTCTTCAGAAGGATGTCGCCCTGCGGGGTCAGGATGGATTCGGGATGGAACTGCACCCCGTATTGCCGCGCCTCTGTGTCGGACATCGCCATCGCCATGCCCTCCAGATCGGCGTGCACGGTGAAGCGCGCGGGGACCTCGCGCACGCACAGCGAGTGATAGCGCCCGACCGACAGCGGGTTGCGCACGCCCGCCATCATCCCCTGCCCGTCATGGGTCACACGGTGGCCCTTGCCGTGCACCGGCAGCGGCGCGCGCCCGACCTCCGCGCCGGAGACGAGCCCGATCGCCTGATGACCCAGACAGACGCCGAACACCGGCGCCGTGCCCCTGGCCAGGTCGATCAGCGCGGGGCAGCAGCCGGCGTCCTGCGGCGCGCCCGGCCCCGGCGACAGGACGATCAGCGCGTCCTCCTTCAGCGCCGTATCCAGCACCGCGTGCGGGTCGGCCGTGTTGCGCAGCACGCGCACGCGCGCGCCCAGCCGTTCGAACGACTCCACAAGGTTGAAGGTGAAGCTGTCCAGATTGTCGATGAACAGGACGGGCCTGGTGTTCCCGGTCACAGTCACAGCCCCTCTCCCTCTCTGGCGTTGCGGCCGTGCACGTCCGCGATGGCGGCCAGCGCCCCGGCCGCCTTGCGGCTGGTTTCGCGCGCCTCCTCGACGGGATCGGAGTCGTAGACCACGCCCGCCCCGGCCCGGACGGTCGCCATGCCGTCCTTCACATAGGCGCTGCGGATCACGATGCCGGTGTCGATCACCCCGTCGCCGCCGATCCAGCCGACGCTGCCGCCATAGGGGCCGCGCTTGGTCGCCTCGGCTTCTCGCAGGATCTGCATGGCGCGCAGTTTCGGCGCCCCGGTCAGCGTCCCGGCGTTCAGGCAGGCCACCGCCGCGTGCAGGCAGTCGAGGCCGGCGCGCATCTTCCCCTCCACCCGGCTGACCAGGTGCATGACGTGGGAATAGCGCTCGACGGTCAGCAGCTTGGTCACACGCCGCGTGCCGGGCTCGCTGATCCGGGCGATGTCGTTGCGGCCGAGATCGACCAGCATCATGTGTTCGGCCAGCTCCTTCTCGTCCAGCCGCATGTCGGCCTCCAGCCGGTCGTCCTCGTCCGGCGTGGCGCCGCGCGCCCGCGTTCCGGCGATGGGCCGCACCTCGGCGGTCAGGTCGTCGCCGTCGCGGCGCACCAGAACCGCCGGCTCCGGCGTCGCCCCGAACAGGACGTGATCGCCGCCCGGGATGAAGAACATGATCGGGCTGGGGTTCAGCGCGCGCAGCCGCGTGAAGGCCGCGAAGGGATCGGCGCACGGCGCGGTGAAGCTGCGCGAGGGCACGATCTGATAGATGTCCCCGGCCAGGATCCGCTCTTTCAGGATGTCGACCTGCGCGGCGTAGCCGTCATCGTCCAGATCGGTCGCCGCCGGCGGCGGCGCGCCGGGCGTCACGCTCTGCGGGGTCAGCAGCTTCGCCTCGGCGCAGCGTTCGGTCAGGTCCGCCAGCAATTCGCGCGCATCGTAATGGGCGCGCTCGGAATCCTCCGGATCGTCGCCGCCGAACGCCATGGCCACCGCGCGCGCCTCCGCGCCCGGATCGATGCGGACATAGGATTCGGCCAGCCAGAACAGATTGTCCGGATAGTTCAGCGGGTCGGATTTCGGCGTCGGCAGATCCTCGAAGGCGTCGATGAAATCATAGGCGATCACCCCGGCGCAGATGATGTCGCCGGCCGCGTCCGACCCTTCGCCCAGATTCAGCGTCACCGCGCGCAGCGCGTCGAACGGGCTGGCGGCCAGCATCCGCGCCTCGGCGTCGTCGCCTTCCGGCGCCGGGAATTCCAGCACCAGGCGGCGGGGCTCGCTCTGCGTCACGAAATCCTTCAACCGCCGCGCCGCCTGCGCCAGCACGCGCTCCCCGCCCGGCGACAGCGCCTCCAGCGTCGCGGTCTGGCCGCGCGTCTCGATCCGCGCCGCGACGCTGTCCACGATGATCGTCGGGGTGTCGGCGCGCTCGTAATACATCGCGCCCGGCCGGGTCCCGCGCTCCGACAGATGCGCATAGAGGGAGAAGGCGTCCGGCGCGTCCGGCAGGCGCCGGCGCAGCGAGGCGACGGCCGGGCGGTCTTGCGTCTTGGCCGTCATGCCAGGCTCCGCCCCACGGCCTGCGCCACCGGCTCCAGCTGCCGCATCAGGCGGCGGAAGCCTTCATGGTCCAGCGCCTGCGCGCCGCCGGCCCGCGCCGCGGCGGGATCGGGATGCACGTCGATCAGAACCCCGTCCGCCCCGCAGGCCGCGGCCGCCAGCGTCATCGGCGCCACCAGCTCCCGCCGTCCGGTCCCGTTCGACGGGTCGACCAGAACCGGCAGATGACTGCGCCGCTTGATGAAGGGCACAGCCGTCAGGTCCAGCATGGCCGGGGCGTTGGTCTCGAAGGTGCGCACGCCGCGCTCGACCAGGATCACCCGGTCATTGCCCTCGTGCAGCAGATATTCCGCCGCCAGCAGCAGCTCCTCCACCGTCGCGGACAGGCCGCGCTTCAGCACGATGGCCGCGCCGCTGGCCGCCGCCGCCTTCAGCAGCGGGAAATTCGACATGTTGCGCGCGCCGATCTGCACCGCGTCTTCGGCCGCCACGATCCGGTCCAACTGCGCCTCGGACAGCGCCTCGGTCAGCACCGGCATGCCCAGCGCCGCGCCGGTCTGGACCAGGATATCCAGGCCCTCTTCCCCCAGGCCCTCGAAGGCGTAGGGGCTCATGCGCGGGCGGAACGCCCCGCCGCGCAGCACGCTGGCGCCGGCGGCCTTCACCGCCTCGGCCGTTTCGCGCAGGCTTTCCGCGTCCTCGATCGCGTCCGGCCCGGCGATCACGGCGAAGCTTTCGCCGCCGACGCCGACCTTGCCGATGCGCACCACGCTGTCCTCGGGCCGCAGCTCGCGGCTGACCAGCTTGTAGGGAGCCAGGATGGGCTTCACCGACTCGACGTGCGGATTGCTCTCGAGCCTGAGTTCGGCCAGCACCCGCTCGTCGCCCAGCGCGCCCAGCACGACGCGCTCGCTGCCCGGCATGTGCAGCGGCGTCAGCCCTTTTTCCTCGATCCGGGCCAGCAGCTCTTTCGCCGCTTCCGGCGGGGCGTCGGGTTTCAGGACGATGATCATTTTGCGGCTCTTCTGGTCGGTCTTGCGGTTACGGGATCGAGGCGGAAACGAAAAGGCCCGCCGGACGGGCGGGCCTTGTTTCGGGGTCGATCTCTATCTCACGCAAGATCGCCTGTGCAGCGCGCCGTCCGGACTGGATCTAGCGGCGCCACCACGCGCGCACGGCCGCGCCCGCGGAAGCGGGACGGAAAGCGGCGGAAACGGTGCGCGTCGTCATAGCGCGGCGGTTTTGGCCGCAGGCGGCGGGCAGGTCAAGCGGATTCCCCCTCCCCGCCGCCACGCGACCGGCCCGCCGCGGGGATCAGGCGCGGGCCGTCAGATTTGCGCCGTCAGATTTGCGCCGACTGGCGCAGCAGCGCCAGCGCCACCGGGCGGCGCAGCGTCTCGCGCCGGACATCGGCGCGGATACGCGCGCCCGCATCGTCGTTCGAGGCCGGGCGCATGGCGCGCAGCAGGCTGCGGTGCAGGCGGATGTTCAAATCCGGTCCGTTCATGGCGTCCTCCATTCGGTTTCCGATCTTACGCGCACCATTTTAGCCGCCCGTCCGTGACGCCGATATGCACGCTGCAAAATGCGGGCGCCGCTATGCACGCGTCCGCCGCCGGCGGAACCAGCGCCAGGTCAGCAGGATCAGCGGGATCAGGATGACCACGAACGGGATCGCCGCGGCGATGATCGTGATCACCGTGGCCAGGCTGCCCGACAGCACGGTCAGGAAATCGCGCAGCGCCACCACGACCGGGTTCACCGCGGCCGACGACACCGCCCGCGGCGCGGCGCGGTAGGACAGGTCCAGCCGGGACATATCGACCCGCGCCCGCATCACGGCCAGCGTGCTGCGCGCGCTGTCGATCTGGCCCTGCACCCGGGCCAGCTCCCGCTCCACCGCCAGCAGATCGTCAATCTCGTCGCTCGGCCGCTCCAGCAGGGCGATCAGCCGTTCGCGCAGCGTCTCCTGCGCCCGCAGCCGCGCCTCGGTGTCCACGATGCTGCGGGTCAGGTCCTCGGTGCTGGTGGAGGAATCGGCGATCCGCCCGTCGGCCTCCTCGGCGTCCTCGGCCAGCCCGTCCCGGAACCCGGCCAGCCATTCCGGCTCGGCCCGGATCGACAGATTGCCGTAGACATAATCCTCGCCGTCGCCGCTGACCGATCCGCCCAGGACCAGGCAGAGGCGCGGTCCGGCCGCGCGGCACTCGGCCTCGTGCTGCTCCCGCATCGCCGCGACATTGCGCGCCGGCAGCTCGAACCCGACCGAATAGGAATAGGCCAGCAGCATGCCCTCGGGCTGCGCCCCGCCGGTATCCGGCCCCGCGCCTGCGCCGGCGTCCGGGGCGGGCTCATAGGGCGCGGCGTTTCCGGCGAACCGGCTGCCGGTCACCGTCACCCGCTCCATATCGGCGGCGGCCATGCCCGGCGCCGGGGGCGGCGCGGGCGGGGCGGCCTGTTTGGCCATTTCCGCCTCTTCGCGGGCCATGGCGCGTTCGTCCATGCCGTCGCCGCCGTCGCAGGCGGCCAGCGCGATGGCGCAGACGGAGATTGAGATCAGGAATGCGGACGGGCGCGCGCACAGCGTCATCGGCGGTTCTCCCCTCGGCCGGGCGGCCCATCCTTGCGGCGGGCGGCCGGTACGTCCCTCGGCCTGTCAGCCTAGCTCAGAATAGGGCGCCGGCATGACCGCAATAGGTCAATCTCGGGATTCCGCCGCCAGCCCGGAATAGATCGCCGCGCGCATCAGCGGGCTGGTGTCGGGATGCTCCCATTGCGGCTCGTCCGGCCGCCGCTTGATCTGGGTCAGCGCCACCGCGGTCAGGTCGCTCTCCGGATCGATCCAGAAATAGGTGGAATAGGTCCCCTCCCAGTAGAACGTCCCCACCGCGCGCGGATCGCGGCGCGAGGGCTCGCGGATCACCGCGACGCCGAGGCCATAGCCCACGCGCGACCCCTCCCCGATATAGCCGCCGCCGTTCACGCCCTCGTCCAGCGCCGGCGCGCGCATCAGCGCCACCGTCTCCGGCTGCAGCAGGCGCACCCCGTCCAGCGCGCCCCCGCCCGCCAGCATCCGGGCAAATTTCAGATAGTCCGGCGCGGTGGAATACAGCCCCGCCCCGCCGGAGGGCGCGGCGGGCGGCGACTCCGGCGCGGCGATGGGCCGCTTGCGCAGCCCCGCCTCCGTGCGCTCATAGATCGCCGCCAGCCGGCCGCGTTTGTCCGCCGGCACGGCGAACCCGGTGTCCGCCATGCCCAGCGGCCCGAAGATTCTGTCCTGCAGGAAGTCCGGCAGCGTCTGGCCCGACAGCCGCTCGATGATCGCGCCCTGCAGGTCGGAGGCGAAGCCATAGGAAAAGCCCGCCCCCGGCTCGTGCGCCAGCGGCAGCGCCGCGACCCGCGCGACCAGATCGTCCAGCGACGCCGACTGCTCCACCAGGCCGGAGCCGCCATAGCGCGCATCGTCCAGCGCCTCTGCCATCTCATAGGCCAGCCCGGCCGAATGGCTCATCAGCTGGGCCATCGTGATCGGGCTGTCTGCCGGACGCGTCCCCCCATCCGCCGTCAGCACCCGCGGGTCCGCCAGTTCGGGCAGATAATCCGCAACCGGATCGTCCAGATCCCACAGCCCGTCCTCCCACAGCATCATCATCGCCGCGGCGGTCACCGGCTTGGTCATGGAGGCGATGGCGAAGATGGAGTCCGGCCGCATCGGCGCTCGGGTCTCCAGGTCCTGAACTCCCGCCGCCTCCAGGAAAAGCACGTCGCCGCCCTGCGCGGCTGTCGCGACCGCCCCGGCGGCCTGGCCGTCCGCGACCAGCAGCTCCATCGCGGACAAAGCGTTCTCCGCGGCGGTCCCGTCCTCGAACGCCTCCAGAACCGGATCGCGCGAACAGGCCGCCAGAATCAGCGCCGCCAGCGCGGCGGCCGCGCCGAACCCGGCTGCGGCGCGGCGCGCCGTCCTGCCCAGTCCGGCGCTGCCCCGTCCGGCGCTGGCCCGTCCGGCCCCGGTCATCCCTGATTCCTCGCCCCGCGCGCCGCCTGCCGGGCGCTTTGCCCGCGCAAACTAGGCGCGCGCCCGCGCGCGCGACAAGGCTGGACGTCCTGCGATTCCGGCCCTTGCGCCGCATCCTGCGCGCTTGACTGCCGCGCGGGCGGACTCTACCGCCCAAGGTGGTTGCATTTTCGGCCCCCTCCGGACGTAGATATGCGGGATTTCCTGTTCTTTCCCATCGCTGCGGCGATCATGCTCGGCATGATTGCAGCCGCCCTGGCTCCGGGGCCGGACCGCGTGCGCGAGGCGCTGGCGGCCTTCGGCAGCCCGGAGACCGGCCTCGGCGTATCGGGCGAGACACTGAACATGCTGCAGATGCCGGACGGGCTCAGCATGGATTTGCTGACGCTGGAGGGGACCAGCACCGCGCGCATCGCCGCCTTCCGCCCCTATGACCAGCCGCCGCTGTCCCAGGGCGCATTCATTACCCTGCCCCCGGATTTCGGCCGCGCCTTCGCCGGCCGCACCATCCGCATCAGCACGGTCGTGCGGCGCGCCCCGGAATCGGGCTCGCCCCGCTTCGCCATGGCCTATTTCGGCGGCGGCGGGGTGCAGGATTCCGGCTGGCAGGAGATGCAGCCGACCGACGATCTGCAAACCTATGAGTTCGACTGGACCCTACCGCCCGACCCGGGGGAGACCGATGTCGACTATATCGGCGTCTGGCCGGACCCGGAGGGCCGCGGCCGCGCCATCGACCTCACCGGCCTGTCGGCCCGCATCGTGGAGCCGGACGCCGCCGAAGACATCCCCGCCGGCCTCGCGGCCAGCGCGCTCCAGGACCCGCCGGAACTGCGCTGAGTTCCCGCCGGGCGCCGGTGCTGTCGGAAAGTCTTTTGGGGGCTTCGCCGCCGATGGTGCCCAGGAGAGGACTCGAACCTCCACGACCGTACGGTCACTAGCACCTGAAGCTAGCGCGTCTACCAGTTCCGCCACCTGGGCAAGGCATCGGTTGGAAGGCGCGTGACATAAGCGCCTCCAGCGCGCGCGTCAACGCACTTGGCGCCGCGCGGGGCCAGCGGTCAGGATCGCTTGACCGCGCGGCGGGGCGAACGGTAGATCGCGCCTCACATTTCACCCCTTGCGAGCGCGCCATGCCCAAGATCAACGGCAACGAAATCCGTCCCGGCAATGTCATCGAGCATCAGGGCTCGATCTGGACCGCGGTGAAGACCGACCATGTGAAGCCCGGCAAAGGCGGCGCCTTCGCCCAGGTGGAGCTGAAAAACCTGATCGACGGCCGCAAGCTGAACGAGCGTTTCCGCTCCGCCGACACGGTCGAGCGCATCCGCCTCGAACAGAAAGAATACCAGTATCTCTACGACAACGGCGACACGCTCGCCTTCATGGACGGCGAGTCCTACGAGCAGATCGAGCTGGCCAAGGACTGGGTGGGCGAGGAAAGCGCCGCCTATCTCCAGGACGGCATGGAAGTGACGCTGGAATTCTATGAGGAAAAGCCGATCAGCCTGACCCTGCCCCAGCACGTGACGCTGGAGATCACCGACACGGAGCCGGTGGTGAAGGGCCAGACCGCCGCCAATTCCTTCAAGCCCGCCATGCTGGAAAACGGCGTGCGCACAACCGTGCCGCCCTTCGTGGGCGTCGGCGAGAAGATCGTGGTCGCCACCGAAGACGGCTCCTACGTCCGCCGCGCCGACTAGCGGCGTTTCCGCCCCGCGCGCGGGGCCACCGAACAGAATTCGGGAACGAATGCAGCCTACCGCCCTTCTGAACGTGATGATCGGCGCGGCGCGCAAGGCGGGCCGCCGCCTCGCCCGCGATTTCGGGGAGGTCGAGAACCTCCAGGTCTCGAAAAAAGGCCCGGGCGATTTCGTCACCGCCGCCGACCACCGGTCCGAACAGATCATTTTCGACGAACTGTCCGCCGCCCGCCCCGGCTACGGCTTCCTGATGGAGGAGCGCGGCGCGGTCGAGGGCACCGACAAATCGCACCGCTGGATCGTCGATCCGCTCGACGGCACCACCAATTTCCTGCACGGCCTGCCGCAATTCGCCGTCTCCATCGCCCTGGAGCGCGACGGCGCCATCCATGCCGGCGTCGTCTATGACGTCGCCAAGGACGAGATGTACTGGGCCGAGCGGAACAAGGGCGCCTATGTCGGCGATCGCCGCCTGCGCGTCTCGGCGCGCACCCAGTTCGAAAGCGCCGTCATCGCCACCGGCTTCCCCTTTCTCGGCCGCCCCGGTCAGGCGCGCTTCCTGAAAGAGCTGTTCGAGGTGATGCCGCACAGCGCCGGCGTCCGCCGCTTCGGCGCCGCCTCGCTGGATCTGGCCTGGGTCGCGGCCGGCAAGTTCGACGCCTTCTGGGAGCGCAATCTGGGCCCCTGGGACGTCGCCGCCGGCTCCATCCTGGTGCGGGAGGCCGGGGGCTTCCTGGCCGATCTGGACGGGTCGGGCGATCCGGTCTTCACCGGCAATATCGCGGCCGGCAACGAGCCCATCCTCGCCCAGCTCCGCGACCGCCTGAAAGCCGCCCAAGGCTAGGCTCTCCGTCCCTCATCGCCGCCGCGCGTCGTCAATTCATTTCAATTGGTTAATGACGCCCCGGACCCCGCACGCTAGGGTTGCGGCACAGCGGCTTTTGTATGGGGAGGGACGCTGATGCTGATCCGCGCCTGCGCTGCGGCGGTCGCCGCATGTCTTTGCTCCGTTTCCGCCAGTTTCGCACAGCCATTGCCGGCCAGCGCCTATTCGCGCCTGCCCGCGATGACCGAACCGGCGATCTCGCCGGACGGCTCGCGCATCGCGGCGCTGGAGCACAGCGCCGACGGCAGCTTCGTGGTGATCCGCGACGCCTCCGACTTCACGGTCGTCGGCGCGGTCAATACCGGCGAATACAAGCCGCGCGACACGCGCTGGGCCGGCGACGGCCATGTCATCCTGATCTTCACCACCACGTCCCGGCTTCCGGGCGTGCGCGGGCCGATCGAATTCGCCATCCCGATGGCGATCAACGCCGACGACCTGTCGATGCAGCAATTGATGCGCCCGACCGACCGCGACATGCCCACGCGCATCCAGACCAATATGGCCAGCATCAAGGGCGTCGACCCGGACAGCCTCTATCCGCTGCTGGCCGAGCTGAACAACGATAACGAGATCGACCTCTTCGTCGTCGATCCGGCGAACGACCGGCGGGAGCGCGTCGGCCGCGGCGCGGCCAACACCGTGGACTGGGTCGTCGACGCCCGGGGCGAGCCCATCGCCCGCATGGACTGGGCCGACCGCACCAACCGGGTGGAGGTCCGGGTCCGCGACGACGGCGGCTTCTATCCCATCGTGTGGGAGCAGACGGTCGACATCCCCGAGGTCTCCATGATCGGGCCGGACGGCCAGGGCAATCTCATCATGGGCCTGCGCCTGCCCGATGTCGGCCGCTATGGCCTGTACCCGCTGTCGATGGAGACCGGCCGACTGGGCGAGGCCATCCTGCTGGACGAGGAATACGATATCGGCGGCGCGCGGGTGGACCCCTACACCAACCGGGTGATCGGCGGCGTGGTCTATGGCGACACGTCCTCCACCACCTGGTTCGACCCGGAAATGGCGGAGATCCAGGCGCTGTTCGACTCCAGCCTCGGCGGCGCCACGGCCGACATCCTGTCCTGGTCGAAAGACCGCAGCCGCCTCGTCCTGTCGGTCTCCACCGGCGAGGCGCCGACGATCTATTATGTCTTCGACCGGACACAAGGCACGCTGAAGCCGGTCCAGTCCGAATATCCGGAGGTCTACGCCGCCGGCGCGGCGCCCCGCCTGCCGATCCTCTACCGGGCCCGCGACGACGTTCAGATTCCGGCCTATCTCACCATCCCCGACGATCTGGAGCAGCCGGCCCCGCTCGTGGTCCTGCCCCATGGCGGGCCGGAATCGCTGGATGTCGGCGGCTTCGACTGGCTCGCCCATTTCATCGCCTCGCGCGGCTACGCGGTGCTGCAGCCCAATTTCCGCGGCTCGGAGGGCTTCGGCGACGCCTGGCGGGACGCCGGGCGCGGCGGCTGGGGCACGGGCGTCATGCAGCATGACGTGACCGACGGCGTGGACGCGCTGGTCGAGGCCGGCATCGCCGACCCGGACAATGTCTGCATCGTCGGCGCCTCCTATGGCGGCTATGCGGCGCTCGCCGGCGCGGTCTTCACGCCGGACCTGTATCGCTGCGTCGCCGCCTTCGCCCCGGTCACCGACCTCAACCGCATGATCTCCTATGAGCGGGACACCAGCGGGGCATTCAGCTATGTCCTCGACTACTGGCGCACCGTGATGGGCGGCGACGTGAACGCCCAGTCCAGCCAGCTCTCGGACATCTCCCCGATCAACCATACGGATGCGGTCCGCGCGCCGATCCTGCTGATCCATGGCCGCGACGACAGCGTCGTTCCCATCGCCCAGAGCCGCCGCATGGAAAGCGCGCTGCAAAGCGCCGGCGCGGACGTACAGCTGATCGACATGGACAGCGGCGACCACTGGCTGTCGACCGAGGAGACCCGCCGCCAGATGCTGGAGGCGATCGAGACCTTCCTCGCCGAGCATATGGGCGGCTAGTCGGCCGGAGACCTCTTCGCGTTTTCCATCGAACCTCCCGGCGGCATTTCCGTTTCTCCCCCGGGCCTGCGATGCTGCGCCTGAAAACCGCCCTATTGGGCGGCTAACCGCGCATATCCGGCCAAGGAGGGATTATGGCGAGGAGTCAGGGATATACGACGCTGCGCTTCACCGGCGCGGGTCCCTATGGCGCGCGCATTGTCGGCTTCCTGGCCATTGTCGGGGTCGCGATCTTCATCCTGTGGGATGCGATCCTGGCGGCCTTCGAAAGCAATTACGCGATCAACGGCCTGATCATCGCGGTCTTCCTGATCGGCGTCGCCTACGTGTTCCAGCAGGTCTTCGCGATCACCCCGGCGGCGAACTGGATCCGCCGCTACGCAAGGGGCGAGGAGCCGGACCGGCTGGGCCGCCCGCCGGCCCTGATCGCCCCGATCCTGACCCTGGTGCAGGACCGCCCCGACGGCGGCTACCGAGTCTCGGCCACCTCCGCGCGCGTGATCCTGGACTCCATCGGCGCCCGCATGGCGGAGGCCGGGGAGACGACCCGCTATATCGTCCGCCTGCTGATCTTTCTCGGCCTGCTCGGCACGTTCTGGGGCCTGATGAAGACCGTCGGCCCGGTCGGCGC
>ENA-ORCV01001001-ORCV01001001.1-marine-metagenome-genome-assembly--contig:-NODE-1001-length-11508-cov-2.851019_pt1 | contig 11508 bp, 6 predicted proteins | sample MGYA00237779_ERZ508509 | MGnify/ENA primary metagenome ERZ508509 (study PRJEB26180, sample SAMN06268772) | marine metagenome | isolation source: Bioluminescent Bay, La Paraguera, Puerto Rico | place... | reverse complement strand
CATGGGGTCGTTCTTGGCGGCTGTGGAGGCGAAGAAGAGATGCGTAAGGCTCTTCGATTCGGGCGTGACGGCGAGGTCGCCGAACGCGCGAGCCTCCCTGGCCAGTCCGTCCTCGACCGAAAGGTCCAGTGTGGTCTCGACGAGGTCGAGGATTCGTAGCGGCGCCGGGTAGAGACCGTGCGTCTTTTCGAGCACACCCTCGCGAGCCTTCCGAAGAATGAAGCCGCGCAATCCCGGGAGGTTCTCCTTCCAATCCGGTGAACCGTACGGCCGGCCGGCCTTCGGGTGGATCCGGCGCGCGGCCTGATCCGTCCATGTCTCTCCGTCAGCGCGCCGCGAGCAGGGCATCCAGATTGTTCAGAAGGTCCGCGGCCTCGCCCGCGACCTGCCGGTCGACCGGCGCGGGCCGGTCCGGCAGCGCGATGGGCGAGGTGAGCGCGCCGTTCCAGCCGGTGGCGCGGTGCAGCGCAGCGGCGAGCTCGTCCGGGGCGATGGGCTTCGAGACGTAGTCCGACATTCCGGATTCGATGAACTTCTCGCGATCGCCCTCCATCGCGTTGGCCGTCACCGCGATGATCGGAAGCCCGCGGAAGCGGCCGTCGAGCGAGCGGATGACCCGCGTCGCCATCGTGCCGTCGAGCTCCGGCATGTTGATGTCCATCAGCACGACGTCGTAGCGCGCCGCGCGCACGGCGTTCACGGCCTCGACGCCGTTGGCGGCGATGTCGACGTCGTGGCCCGCGTTCCGCAGCATCAGGCCGATGACCTTCACGTTGACCTCGTTGTCGTCGGCGAGAAGGATCTTCAGCCCGGTACCGACGATGTCCGGCGCGTCGTCCTTCTCCTCGGGGCGGCGCTCCACGACGGCGGGGGCGCAGCGGATGGTGAAATCGAACCTGCTGCCGAGGCCGGGCGCGCTCTCGCAGGTGACGTCGCCGTCCATCAGGCGGGCGAGCTGGCGGCAGATGGCGAGCCCGAGCCCGATGCCGCCATAGGCGCGGGTGGACGAGTCGTCCGCCTGGGTGAAGCTGTCGAACAGGACCTCCTGCTTGTCCTCGGCGATGCCGATCCCGGTGTCGCTGACCGTGAAACGGAAATCGAGGGTCCCGTCGTCGTGGGGGTCGCAGGCGACCGCGAGGCGGACCTCGCCGTCGGGCGTGAACTTGATCGCGTTGCCGACGAGGTTGAACAGAACCTGGCGGATGCGTGCCGGGTCGCCGATGGCGGGGGGCAGGTCGGCCGGGCAGTCGACGGAGAATTTCAGGCCCTTCTCGTCGGCGGCGGGCTTCAGGAAGTTGGCGATGTTGTCGACCACGGTGCCCGCGTCGAAACGCACCGCGCCGATCCGGACCTGGCCGGCCTCCAGCCGGGAGATGTGCAGGATGTCGGAGATGATGCAAAGCAGGGCGTTGCCGCTGTCGTGGATCGTGACGACGTGCTCGATCTGGTCCTCCTCGAGCGGCGTGGATTTCAGCAGGTGCGAGAACCCGATGATCGCGTTGAGCGGCGTGCGGATCTCGTGGCTCATCGTGGCGAGGAAGCGGGACTTCGCCTCGCTGGCGGCCTCGGCCGACGACTGGGCTTCCTTCAAGGCGACCATCCGCCGCTCGGTCTGTTCGACGTTGGCGCAGAGAAGGGCGTAGCCGGTGCCGATGCCGGCGAAGGCGCCGTCGCGGGTCACGATGAAGCCCTGCCGCAAGGTATCGGGGCCGGTCGTCGCAATATGCTGGCTGAGCGTGTCGAGCTTCGTTTCGATCTCGACCGTGAGGAATTCGGTGTCCATCAGCCGCGTGACGGGCTTCTTCTCGAACAGCGGCCGGCCGAACTTGTCGGCGAGGCGCAGGACGAAGCGCATCCGGTTGACGAGACCGACGATCCGCTCGCCGTCGATGACGGCGAGGCCCGCGAGATCCGGGTCGTCCGAGAACAGGTCGTAGACCGCGCCGCACAGCATGTCCGGCGCGATCCGGCCCGTCTGCAGGTCGAGATCGCTCACTTTCACCAGTACGCCCCACTTTTCTTGGTGGCGTCGGATTCTTGGGGCTTAGTTCTAACGAACCGTTAACCGGTGGTTGGCGCTATTCGTTGGATTTCAGTGGGTTAGCCTTGCTCGTCGACGGCCGGCGGCGCCTCGGGGGCGACGAATCCGGCATTTTCCAGCGACTCGCGCTTGGTCTCCTGGGCCCGCAGGCGGTTGAGCGCCAGCGCCTCGTCCGGCGGCGACTGTTCCAGGCCCGATCCGCGGCCCGACAGGCTGGGGTTGGCCATGAAGAACGAATGCGCCGAGAACGCGTCTTCCGAGACCGAAAGGCGCCGATAGCTGCCGTCCGGCTGCATCAGCCACGACTGCGCCTCGTCCGCGAGGTTGGCGACCATGATCTGTTCGACCACCTGGCGCTTGACGGTGAGGTTCTCGATCGGGACCAGCGTCTCCACGCGGCGGTGGAGGTTGCGCGGCATCCAGTCGGCGGACGAGATGAAGACCTTCGCGTCCGTCGACGGAAGCTCCTTGCCCGCGCCGAAGCACACGATGCGGCTGTGCTCGAGGAAGCGGCCGACGATGCTCTTGACGCGGATATTGTCCGACAGGCCGGGCACGCCGGGCCGCAGGCAGCAGATGCCGCGGATGACGAGGTCCGTCTCCACGCCCGCGTTGCTGGCCTCGTACAGCTTGTCGATGATCTCCGGGTCGACCAGCGAATTCATCTTGGCCCATATCTGTGCGGGACGCCCTTCCTTCGCGTGTTCGATCTCGTCGTCGATCAGCCCCAGAAGGGTGCTCTTGAGCGTCAGCGGCGAGGCCGCGAGCTTGCGGATGCGCGTCGGCTCGGCATAGCCGGTCATGTAGTTGAACAGCCGCGCCGCATCCTTGCCGAGATCCTCGTCCGCGGTGAACAGCGACAGGTCGGTATAGATGCGCGCCGTGATCGGGTGATAGTTGCCCGTGCCGAAATGCGTGTAGGTCTGCAGGCCGTGGCGTTCGCGCTTCACGACCAGCGAGATCTTGGCGTGGGTCTTCAGGTCGACGAAGCCGTAGACCACCTGCACGCCCGCGCGTTCCAGGTCGCGCGCCCACTTGATGTTCGCCTCCTCGTCGAACCGCGCCTTCAGCTCGACCAGCGCGGTGACGGCCTTGCCGTTCTCCGCCGCCTCGATCAGCGCGGCGACGATGGGGGAGTCGTTCGACGTGCGGTACAGCGTCTGCTTGATGGCGACGACGTCCGGGTCGCGCGCCGCCTGGCGCAGGAACTGCACGACGACGTCGAAGCTCTCGTACGGGTGGTGGACGATGAAATCCTTGGCGCGGATCGCATCGAAGCAGTCGCCCTCGTAATCGCGCACGCGCTCCGGGAAGCGCGGGTTGTAGGGCGTGAAGACGAGGTCCTTCCGCTCGTCGACGATCAGCGCCTTGATGTCGGCGAGGCCGAGCACGCCGTCCACCGAATAGACGTCCTCGTTCTTCACGTTGAGCTGCGCGGAGATGAACCGTCGCAGGTCGTCGGGCGTTTCGTGGTCGACTTCCAGGCGGATCACGTTGCCGCGCCGGCGCTGGCGCAGCGCGGTGATGAACGTCCGGACCAGGTCTTCGCCTTCTTCGTCGATTTCCATTTCGGAATCGCGGATGACCCGGAACAGTCCCGTCTCCTCGACCGCGAAGCCCGGGAACAGGTCGTCGAGATAGGCCTTCACGACCTGCTCGACGGCCACGAACCGGGTCTCCGCGCCGTGCAGGCGGACGAAGCGGCCCATGTTCGACGGCAACTGGATCAGGCCGAACATCTCCTTCTCGTCCTTGGCGCGCGACAGCCGCACCGCGACCATGATCCCGAAATTGGGGATGAACGGGAACGGGTGGGCGGGGTCGATCGCCAGCGGCGTGAGGACCGGGAACAGCTCGTCGAAATACCAGTCCTGCAGCCACTCGCGGTCCTTCGCGCCCAGCTCCTGCGGGCGGACCATCTCGATCCCCTCGCGCGCGAGCTGCGGGCGCAGCAGGGCCCAGCACGCCTGCTGGTCGTCGATCAGGTTGCCCGCGGCCTGCTGGATCAGGACGATCTGCTCGGCGGGGGTCAGGCCTTCCGGGGTTTCCGTGGTGATGCCCGCGGCCACCTGGCCGTACAGGCCGGCGACGCGGACGGTATAGAACTCGTCGAGGTTGCTGGCGGAGATCGACAGGAACCGCAGCCGTTCGAGCAGCGGATGACGCTTGTTGTCGGCTTCCTCCAGGACACGCTGGTTGAAGCCCAGCCACGACAGCTCGCGGTTCAGGAACCGGTCGGGCGAGTTCCGGAGATCGACCGTGCCTGCCGGGGGCAGGGGAGAAACCGTGGCCATGTAACGTGTCCCGTTCGATGCGTCCGCCGCATTCAATGGCGCATTTTCGTGTCAGTTTTGTTGCAATGTGGTTACGAACACGCCGATATGCCAGCCAGTATAGCCGCGCGACTCGGCGTTCCGCAATTTATCCGCCCGTTTCCGGGCGCTCAGCCGTCGCGCGCGAGCCAGCCGAGGCCGTCCTCCGTCCGCCCGGCGGGGAAATATTCCGCCGCCACCCAGCCCGCGTATCCCGCCGCGTCGATGGCGGCGAACGCGGCGTCGAAATCGATGGCGCCGGTGCCGGGCTCGTGCCGTCCGGGCGCGTCGGCGAACTGGATATGGCCGGTGCGGGAGATGTGCCGCGCGACGGACTCCGCCGGGTCCTCTCCCGTCATCGCGGCATGGTAGAGGTCGAGCTGCAGCGACAGGTTGGGATGTCCGGCCCGGTCGATGACGGCAAGCGCGTCCTCCGCGCGCGGCAGCAGGAAACCCGGTCGGTCGGTGTCGTTGATCGCCTCGACGACGACGCGCACCCCGATATCGGCGAACGCGGCGGCCGCATGGCGCAGGTTTTCGGCCAGGGTCTCCAGGCAGGCGTCGCGTCCGTGCTCCGGCGCGGGCGCGCCGGCCAGCACGTTGACGTTCTCGGTTTTTAGCGCCGCCGCCCAGGGCAGGGCGGCCTCGACCGCCGCGCGGAAATCCCCCTCGCGCCCCGGCACGGCGGCGTCGCCCGCGCCGCCGGTCATGAACGTGCCCGCGGGCAGGTTGATCACGGAGACCGCGAGCCCGTGATCGCGGACCGCGGCGGCAAAGCTCCCCCGGTCGAGATCGTAGGGAAACTGCATCTCGATGCAGCGGAACCCGGCCTCGGCCGCCGCCCGCGGCCGGTCGGGCGGCGCGTGCTCGCGGAACAGGGTCGAGAGATTGGCGGAAAAGCGGGGCATGGCGGCATCCCGGGCGGCTGGGGGCGGGCAGGACGGGTTGGCGCGCCATCATACGCGGCCCGGCGGCACGCCGAAATGCTTGACGAACACCCCCCAACCGCCTATATCCGCGCGCACCCGGTGGCGGAGTAGCTCAGCAGGTTAGAGCAGCGGAATCATAATCCGCGTGTCGGGGGTTCGAGTCCCTCCTCCGCTACCAAATTCCCCCGGCTTTAAAATCTATTTCAACAGCTTGTGTGGAAGCGTGTTCCGCCGAGTTCGTTCTGTTGGTTTTCTTTAACGGGTTGTAATAAAAACTAGTTATCCCAATTTGAAGCTGTGAATATTTGCCCAGTCAGGTGAGCACGATTGCTGATAGGCGCTACAAATATAAACTGAATTTCGATTGTGGGGGTTTAATCGCCCGAAATGACGGCCCGCGAAATTTTCCATTATACAAGTATGGATGGGTTCAAAAGGATCTACGAAAGCCAAGTTTTATGGGTGAAGTATTTTCGTGATCTGAACGATTCCTCTGAGATTTTTTTGTCGCAAGAATTTGTTGCAAACCGCGTGATTCCTATTTGTAAAAAAGTGATGAAACAGCACAGAGGAAACGCAGCTTTAAAGAAAGCCATCAAAGAATTTAAGGGTCGCGATAACCTAGCAAAACATGAAGCGGACATAATTGTCTCCGCGATGTTTGAGGTTGCATTCGGTCATCACGAGCGAAAAGAGTTGTTCTCCCCACATATTTTTTCGTTCTGTGATCATGCTGCCGATGCTTATCCAAACAGGCATGGCCTTTTGAGTATGTGGCGTGGTTATGGAAAAGATGGAGGAGTTTCTCTGGTTTTTGATCGAGACAAACTCAATGGATGTTTAGAGCTGGAATCTGAGGAATTTGCGTTCAACACTCTGATGCTGACCAACGTCGTATATGACGATGATCTAAAGGCAATCGATTCTGAGTTGAGGCCAGCACTCGAAAAAATAGAGTCTTATGCGTACAAATTTTTTACCGATGCTGCGGGTGTGGACCATGTTGCTGAGCTGCTGCCTGATTTTTTGCGATTTGTCGCTCGTCTAAAACACCGTTCGTTCCATGAAGAACATGAGGTCCGGATCATTGCTATTCCGTGGGATGATGATGAGGCGAAATCTGCGCGCCCTGACGAATTAAAAAATCGAAAAATCAAAAAGCGGCACGCTAGGAAAGGCGCTCATTTCATCGACCTTTTTGACGGCGATAAAACCCCAAGGCTACCAATCGAACGAATTATAGTAGGTCCGCATCCGGATCAAAAATTGAGACAGGACGAATTAGCCCGGTTGCTTGGTCGTTCTTCTAAAATAGAGATTACTTGCTCAGAAACGCCTTATATTCCGTTTGGTGTCTGAGGTTTAACTCAAACTCATGCGCTGCCGGAACGCGCGCGGCGACAGGCCGGTGACGCGGGAGAACATGCGGCTGAAATAGGCCGGGTCGTTGAAGCCGAGCGTGTATGCAATCGTCGAGACCGGCAGGCCGGTATAGACGAGGTTGCGCCGCGCCTCGCGCACCAGGCGTTCCTCGATCAGGCGCGAGGCCGTGCGGCCGGTGGCGGCGCGGGTGAGGCGGCTGAGATGCACCGGCGTCATCCCCAGTTCGTTTGCGTAGTCCGCCACGGCCCAGTGGTCCGCGAAATGCGCCTCCAGCAGTTCCTCGAACCGGCGGAAGCGGGGGTCGGGCGCGCTGTCCGACGCCGCCGCGGCGCCGCCCTGCAGCAGGCACCGCGCGACGAGGCCACTCAGCGACTGCAGGATCTGCGCACGCGCGAAATCGCGCCCGGCATGTTCGGCGAAGATGCCCTTCATCGCGGTGCGCAGGCCGCGGTCGGCCGCGAACACACCGGGCCGGGCGAGGACGCGTCTCAGCTCGTCCGAATGCTCCAGCGTGTCGTCCAGAATCTCGGAGGCGAGCGTCACCACCCAGCCCTCGGTGCCGGGCGTGAAGGTGAAGCTGTGGATGCAGCCCATCGGCACGTTGACCGCCCGCATCGCCCCCAGCGCGTGGCGCTCGCCCTCCAGCACCGCGCTGCCGCCGCCGGCCTCGACCAGCAGCACCTGGTGCAGCCGTCCGTGGCGGTGCTGCGCGAGCTCCCAGTCGTGCAGGACCGAGCGCGCCTCGATCGTCTCGCAATGGACGACGTCGGGCAGGTCGCCGGCCTCCCCAAAGAGGTTATAGTTGAGGACCGATTGTTCGAGCGGCGTCAGCGTCATGTTCGAATTGTACAAGTTTTGGCATGCTCGTGCCATTCCATCGGGACGACGCGTGGTTAAATCTGTCCAATAACAGGAGGAGGAAACCATGAAGACACAGATCTGCATCATCGGCGGCGGGCCGTCCGGACTGCTGCTCTCCCAGCTTCTTCACCTCAAGGGCATCGACACCGTCCTGCTCGAAAAGCAGAGCCGGGAATACGTGCTCGGCCGCATCCGCGCCGGCGTGCTGGAGCATGGCTTCGCCGAGCTGATGCGCGAGGCCGAGTGCGGCGAGCGCATGGACCGGGAGGGCGAGATCCACGAGGGCTTCTTCGTCGCCCATGACGGCATTCTCGACCGGGTCGATCTCGCCGGCCACACCGGCGGCAACTCGGTGCTGGTCTACGGCCAGACCGAGCTGACCCGCGACCTGTACGAGGCGCGCGACCGGATGAAGGGCACCGTCATCCACAACGTCGCCGACGTGAAGCTGCACGACCTGACCTCGGACGCGCCCTGGGTCACCTATCGCGACGGCGACGAGATCGTGCGCGTCGACTGCGACTACGTCATCGGCGCGGACGGCTTCCACGGCGTCAGCCGCAAGTCGATCCCGCGCGACGTGCTGCGGGAATACGAGCGGCTCTACCCGTTCGGCTGGCTCGGCGTGCTGTCGCGCACCAAACCGGTCAATCCGGAGCTGATCTACGTCAAGCACGACCGCGGCTTCGCGCTGTGCTCGCTGCGCTCGCAGGTGCTCAGCCGCTACTACATCCAGGTGCCGCTGACCGACACCGTCGAGGACTGGTCGGACGAGGCGTTCTGGGACGAGCTCAAGCGCCGCCTGCCGGACGAGGTCGCGGGACGGCTGGAGACGGGCCCGTCGATCGAGAAATCCATCGCGCCGCTGCGCTCCTTCGTCGCCGAGCCGATGCGCTACGGCAACCTGTTCCTCGCCGGCGACGCGGCGCACATCGTGCCGCCGACTGGCGCGCGCGGCCTCAACAGCGCGGCGTCGGACATCTATTACCTCTATCACGCGCTGCTCGACCACTACGAGACCGGCGACGACGCGAAGCTCGAAAACTATTCAGAAACGGCGCTCAAGCGCATCTGGAAGGCGCAGCGCTTCTCGTGGTGGATGACGACGATGCTGCACACCTTCCCGGACACCAATCCTTACGACCGGAAGGTCCAGGACACCGAGCTCGAATACCTGTTCTCGTCCGACAAGGCGATGGCATCGCTGGCCGAGAATTACGTGGGCCTGCCGTTCTAGGGAGCGGGCCGGAACCGCAGCTGTACGAACGCTACTTCGTCTTCCAGGTCGTCTGCGACACCGGGCCCGGCTTCCATTTCTGGGAGGACGCCGTCGAGCAGCGGACCGTCGTCAGCGCACCGGCGGCGGCGGCCTTTTCGAGATCCTTCAGCGCCGCGTCCAGCGTCTTCTTCACGCCGGCGATCTTTGACTTCAGCGAGGGGTTCACCGCGCTCGCCACTTTGAGCGCGGTCCACTGGCCGACCGCGGTGTTGTACTTGGACTGGAGCTGGGTGATCGTCTTCCTCGACGGCGTGCCGGGCTTGGCGGTCGCGAGGCAGCTCGTGGTCAGCTTGCCGTCCTGCATGTACTCGAACCAGGCGTGCTTCTCCTGCCAGATATAGCCCGACCGGTCGTAGGCCTTGCGGATATCCGCGATGGCCTTGGGGTCGGTTGCGGGCTGGTACGCGACGGTCGAGGGCAGGGTGGCGCCCATCGGCTTGTCGATCCAGATGTGCGGCGTTTTCAGGTCGTCCTTCGACAGGTGGACGAAGGTCAGCTTGCCGCCGACGACGGCCATCGCCTGGGCTGCGTCCGACGGCTTGCACGTGGCGGACGCGAGCGCGCCGTCGAAGCGCTTCACCATGCACTTCTTCGAGCGTTCGTTCTGGAACGAAAGCAGGCACGGGCCGGAGGCGACCGGCGCGAAGGTCGGCAGCGTCTTCATCTGCGACTGCATTTGCGGCGGCAGGTGCTTGAACAGCGCCGCCCCCGGCGTGAACACCGGGCCTTCGACCACGCAGCGCTGCGTGCTGTGCTGCTCCGCCTGCGAGATCAGGCCGTCGTCGCGAACCGTGAACTTCTGGGCCTCCTCGTTCCGGCATTCCTGCAGGTTGAGCTGCACGCCGTCATAGAACGCCTTCTTGGTCGTATCCGCGGTCACGCAGCGGCCCATCTGACGGATCTCGCCGTAATTCGTGAGCGCAAACTGCTGGTATGACGAGGTCGAGCAGCCGCGCGCCACCAGCCGGCGGATGTTGGTGTCGCCGGAGGTCTCGAGGCAGCGTTCCTTGGAATCGATCGTGTGGGCGAGCCGCGCGTAGGGCGCGGGCTTCTTGCCGTTGGGCAGCGTGTTCTGGATCGCCCATTTCTGCAGCTTGTTGCCCGCGTTGCATTTCTCGAGCGCGAGCAGCGAGCCCAGCGCGCCGACCGTGCCCGGACGCGGCGGGACCGGCACGACCTTGCCGCCCCTGAGCTCGATCGAGCTCAGCTTCTGCATGCCCCTCGGGTCGACCGACAGGCAGTAGTCGCTGCCGATCTTCTGGATCAGGCCGTCCTTGCGAACGTTCCAGCGCTGGTCGTTTATGGCGTGGCGGTTGTTGTTGCCGCCGTGCTGGAACATCGCGGGCGTGATCTGGAACACGCTGGGCCGCCGGTAGCAGTCTTTCAGTTCCACGCCGTTGCCCTTCTGCGCCAGGCATTTGCCGAGCGAGCGGATCTCGCCGTTCCAGCGGAACGAGAAGGACTGGTTGAAGTCGCCGTTGCAGTCCCACAGGACGGTCGCGGGTATCGGAATACCGTCGACCTGCAGCTTGGTCCGGATCTCGACGCAGCGGTTATAGGCCGTGGACCGGATCATGTGATAGGCGGGCAGGATGCGTCCCGACGCATCGACGTTGGTCGGCTCCAGCTCCCATTCCGCGGTCTTCTCCTTGCAGTCCTGAAGCTGCAGCGGCGTGACGTTGAACGGCTGCGGCGCGGTCCTGCCGCGCCCGATGCACAGTTTCGTGCCCTTGGCCTGCAGATGGAGGCCGGTCCAGGTCCACTTGGTTTCCTTGCCGTCGCACTTGCCGAGATAGACGCCGGCGTTCTTGCTGTTGTGCTGGGCGCGCACGCACTCCATCAGCACGCGAAGCTGCGAGTCGCTGTTCAGGTTGAACACCTGATAGTCGCTGTCGTCGCACGCATAGGCGATGCCGATCTTGTCGGCGACGTCGACGCATTTGCCGGTCCCGGTGTCGCGCAGAGAAACGGTGTACAGCACGCTCGCCGGCGTCTCGCTGAGCTTTTCGAGATCGGCGATCGGCGTCGTCGTCCATTGCTGCGCCTTGTCGCTGGCCTTGCAGTCGTCGAGCACCAGCTTGTTGTGCCGGTCGACGGCGGCGCATTCGCCCGACGCCATCTGCAGCGCGCTGCCGGACAGGGTCCATTTCTGTCCGGGATTGCCCTCGCACTTGGCGGGCATAAGCTGCGCGCCGCGTTCGACCCCCTGTGCGGTCAGGCAGACCGGGTTCTTGTCGCCGGACCCGATGGCGACGAAGTCGCCGTTCGGGCTGAAGCGGAAGAGGTGGTCGTCCTTGGTGCTGTCGCAGCTCGAAAACTTCAGCCCGCCGCCGCTATAGATCAGGCAGCGGTTGAGCTTCGCGTTCTTGTACAGCGAGCCCTTCATCGGGATGCTGCGGTTGGACGGACCCTGGCCCGACCAGGAAGCGCCCTGGAATCCGCCATCGCTTTTCGTGAGGTGGTTCTTGTGCGCCCAGGTCGCGATGGCCTGGACGTGCGCGCTCGAATGGCCGGAGCTGCCGCCGCCGAAGAAGGCGTGCTTGATGCCCTCGACCGCCTCGCCCGCGAGCTTGGAGACCATGCCGCCGATTCCCTTGGCGATGTCCTCCGGCTTGGTCGGCGTGAAGCTGAGGTCGACATTCGCGTTCTGGCCGAAGGCCGTGAACTTGACGTCCATGATGATCGGCTTGTTGCCGAGCAGCG